>Ga0100387_10002543_pt1 | contig 15451 bp, 11 predicted proteins | sample CryGeymeta201511_FD_81547 | JGI IMG/M metagenome (GOLD analysis project Ga0100387, IMG submission 81547) | Groundwater microbial communities from Crystal Geyser aquifers in Utah, USA - Crystal Geyser metaG 2015-11 | ecosystem: Environmental > Aquatic > Deep subsurface > Groundwater | place... | reverse complement strand
CGCTCGGGACCGCCCCGTCTCCGCTCACCGCCGTGCCGGCGTCGGCGCTCTCGGCGGCCTCGGTGGGTGCGTCCAGATGCGAGCCGAAGCTCATCGTGTCTTCGCCCGTGAGGCCCTTCACGTGGGCCGCGATGGAGCACTCCGCCGCGCCGACCAGGTGGGGCTGGGGGCGGTACCGTGGGCCAGGCGCCACACCGGGCAAGTCGATGCGCACGGGCAGCAGCAGCCCTGACGCTCGCGCTCGCGTGCGCAGGAGCCGCTCGCCATGGTGCAGATCCCACAAGAAGACGTCGAAGGCGCCGTCGTCCTGCTCGAGCGTGAGCAGGAAGTAGTCGGCCTGGAGCAGCTCGTCGAAGAGCGGCAGATCTCGCCGGATGTGACGCCGGAGCTCGTCCTGGATCACGCGCAAGCGCAGCCGTGTGTTCGCGGTGCGCAGCTGCTCGGGCCAGCTCTCCTGCAAGAAGTCACCCCGCTCGAAGAGCCCGCGGAGTGACGTCGGCGCGAGGCCCAGACAGCGCGTGAACGAGTCCGGCACCATGCGCGTCGAGCCAGCGGCGATGTGCTCCCGCGAGTCCGCGTCGGCTGCGCGAATCCTCAGATAGATCCCGCGTGCGTCGTGCATCGCCGCGAAGCGCAGCTGCGGGTCGACCGCGGTCTCGGGCGGGTTGGCGGCCGCCTCGAGGATCATGTCCTCGAGCTGCTGCCGAAAGCCTCGCAGGCGGCGCGCGTCGGGCTCCACGCCCTGCACGTATTCGCCCACGATGCCCTCCCGAAGCGCCGTGAGCTCTCGATGTTCGTTGTAGAAGTACCAGCCGATGCCGCCGATGAAGACGACGGCGCCGAGCACGAGGGCCCGCCACGGCAGCTTGGGGGCGAAACTCGCCGTCTCCGCGTCGATCGGCTCGTAGCGCGCCGGTTCGAGCTCGCTGTTGTCCGCGTCGCTGTTGTCCGCGTCGCTGTTGTCCGCGTCGCCGTTGTCCGCGTCGCTGCTCTCCGCGTCGCGGGCGAGAACCTGGTCCTCAGGCTCGGGGGCAGCGTCTGCGCTGACTTCGGTCTCGGATTCCTTCTCGTCGGTCATGGACAGCAGGTGCTCCGCTCTTGCGCGTACTCGGCTCTTGGAGCCACTCGAAATACCCCCACGAAAAAAGGCGCGTACAAGACGCGCCTCCTTCGTGTGTTCGACCTGTCACATGACTGCGTCGAATCTAGCCTGGAGCGCGTCGGCTACTCGCCGCCGCCCTCACCCTCGCCACCACCACCGCCGCTACCACCGGTGCCGTTCACCGCGAAGCTGACGTTGGTGTATCCCGCCTGGGCGGACGAGAACATGATCTTCTTGATGACCCGGAAGTCGACCTCCTTGTCAGCCTGGATGATCAGGCTGCCATCGAAGGGCTGCGCCGGGTGCAGCATCGTCCAGTTGCGCTTCAGCGTCTCGAGGTTCTGCACGAGCTGCTCGATGCGATCCAGGTTCGCCGTCTGCGCGAGCGTGCTGTAGTCGGCGACGCGCATACCGTCCAGCATCACGACGCGGGTGTCGATGGCGATGATCGGGGCGATCTCCAACGCTTGCGTATTCGCGGCGTCTGGCATGGTGATCGACGGCTGCTGCGCGACCAACTCGCCCGAAGCGGAGAAGGACATCAGCAGGAAGACGACCAACACGATCAAGAAGTCGATGAAGGGAACCAGGGGGATCGAGAGGTCCACCGACTTCCGCCCGCCGCCCGCCACGCGATCGTTGACGAACTTGAGCGGAATGTGGTGGAGCAGGACCTTGCCGGGTTGATGGATGGGCATGTGCAAGCCTTGAAGTGGGAGCCTAGAGCAGTGGGAGCCTAGAGCATCGACGCGCCGTCGGAGAGCGTCAGATTCTGGAAGCCTTCGCCCACGGCGATGTCCATCGCGTGGATGATGTCCTCGTAGCGAACGCCATCTTCGGGGGCGACGATGATGTCGTGCCGGTTCTGGTCCAGGTTCCTACGCTCCTGCAGCTTGTTGATCAGCTCTTCCTGGTCGTAGGCGTCGCCGTTCTTCGGGATGGGGATGCGATCGCCTTCCGTCGAGGCCAGCGTGTAGCCACTGGTCTGCACCTGCAGGATCAGCTTTGTAGTCTCGGGAGGCGGCGTATCCTGTGCCTGTGGCTGACCAGGCTGCTGCTGGTTGGCGTTGAGTCGCGCGAGTTGGTTCCAGACCGCGGTCACGAGCAAGAACATGACGCAGCAGAGGAGCAGGTCGATGAAGGGGACCAGGGGAATCTCCTGGTCCACCGACTTCTTGCTGCCGTGTCCGCCACCTGTATCGATATTTGCCATGTTAGCGCTCCACTCTTGGTCGAATCAGGGCTGTTGAATGCCCTGGAGGTTGACCTTCGAGCGGTTGTTCACGACGAGGTTCATGACCTGCACGGTGGCCGCGTTGATGTCGTCCAGCATCGACTGCGTCTTGCCGTTGAGAACGGCGAAGCCTATCAGCGACCAGATGGCCGAGATCAGACCAAAGGCAGTGCAGTTCATGGCCTCCGAGATGCCCTTGGCGAGCATGGTGGCCTTCGACGTGGCGTCGGCACCAGCCACGGCCGCGAAAGCCGTGATGAGGCCGATCACCGTGCCGAAGAGGCCGGAGAGCATGGCGAGGTTGGCGAGCAGGCCGAGGTAAGGGGTTCGCGCTTCGACTCGGGGCAGCTCACGGAGGGCCGCCTCGTCCATGGCCGCCTGGACCTCGGAGTCAGGTCGGTTGACCTTCATCAGGCCGGACTTGACGATGCGGGCGAGGGGGGCGTTGGCCGCCGAGCAGAGCTTGATCGCGCGACCGATGTCGCCGGCCAGGATGCACTTCTGCATCGTCGCAAGGAAGACATCCTTGTTGATCGAGCTCTTGTATAGGTAGACCGAGCGCTCGACGATCACGCCGATGGCCAGGATGAACCAGAAGAGGATGATGTACATGGCCCATCCGCCTTCTTCGAAGTGCTCTCTAAGTACCGACATTGGGGTTGCCTCCTGAAAGCCTCCGGAGGGGACGTTGCCGCCACCCCTAGAGGTTCGCCGTCAAACACGGCGTGTCTTCGCTGCTGGGGTTATCGCGAAACTCCCCGAAGACTACGCTTTCCGGGGGTTTTGCGGGAATGAGGGGCGATCATACGAATTGGGGTCTCGAAGTCAACAAGCATCATGCGCACAACGCGGACACTTCGACTGGAGACGCAAGCCACGTTCCCCTTGGAGGCCATCACGAGCCCGAAGTTCCACCCCGGATCGGATATTCGTCCCCGCGCCCCGCATGCGCTGCGGAGAGGTCCGACCGCAGCCCGGCGCCGCGCCGATTCGAGCGCCCATCGGGCTGTGACGACACCAGGCGCGGATCGGGACACGCCGAATCAGACCTAACTCGCGGGGGGGCTACGCCGATGGCGACCTCGCGACGGAGACCTACCGACGGCGACCTTGCGACGGAGACCTACCGACGGGGGCACCACGGAGCCGCGACAAGGACATGCCTACGGAGACCTGCCGACGGGGACGCCGACGGGCACCAGCCGTCGCCGTGCATCCGACGGGGCACCCTTCACAGGTTGCCCGCCTTCCAACGGTTCGACGGCTGCGGGACGCGGGCTCACGTACGTGTCCGCGGGGTCCAACGCGAGGCGTCTCCCTCGCCACGCCAGCCGACCTTTTGGCGCGCAAGTTCCGTTGACAACTCCGAGGGCCCTAGGGTAGCGTCCCCAACGTTCTACGGCTGTCGCCGTGGAGTTGCATCGTTTACGAATGATTCCAGTAGGCTACGGCGGACCACTTCGGTGGCTACGGGGAGGTCACCCGAGGGGGGCTATTCGCCGGGTCGTCCAGGTGGGCGGTCGTGGCTGGGCTCGGAGAGGACTCCCGAGCTTGGGAAGAATTCTGGGCTCGAGCAAGTTTCTGGGCTCGAGCAAGTTTCTGGGCTCGAGCAAGTTTCTGGGCTCGAGCAAGTTTCTGGGCTCGAGCAAGTTTCTGGGCTCGAGCAAGTTTCTGGGCTCGAGCAATGGGCTCGAACAACGCTTTGGATCGTCAGAGGTCTGAGGAGCTGCGCACATGGTAGAGATCTGGGAAGCACTAGAGAAGGGGAAACCGTTCTCCTTCATCAACATGGCCGTGCTGGCTTTCGCGCTCGCCATCATCGGCGAGCGCTTCGTGTTCATCTTCACGAAGTACCGCGTGAACAGCAGCGAGTTCATGGGTCAGATCCGCAAGCTCGTGCAGGCTGGCAACATCGACCGCGCGATCAAGCTGTGCGAGGCGGCTCCGCTGCCCTTGCTGCAGGTGATCAAGAGCGGCCTGACGCAGGTAAACCGTGGTGAAGACGCGGTCATCGCCTCCATGGAGGAGAAGATGTCCGAGGCCATGCCGGCGCTCGAGAAGCGCATCGGCGCCCTGTGGACGCTCGCCAACATCGCGACCCTGATCGGTCTGCTCGGCACCATCCGAGGTCTGATCAAGGCGTTCAAGGCGGTCGGTGTCATCACCGACCCGGCGCAGAAGTCGAGCGTGCTCTCGGCCGGTATCGCCGAGGCCATGTGGAACACTTTCCTCGGCCTCCTGATCGCCGTGATCTGCATGTTCGCCCACTTGATCCTCCACGGCATGGCGAAGAAGCAGAAGCAGGAGATGGAGAAGGCGACGATGCGTCTCGAGAACCTGCTCACCCTGCGTCAGAAGGGCTGAGCCCCTCCCGGGTTGAACCACCATGCCTCTGAAGCTCACGTCACAGCAGCGACGCTACCTGCGCAAGCACGGAACACGTCCGGAGCTCGACGCGTCCGAGCTGAGTGACGAGCTGAACATCGTCCCTTATCTGGACGTGGTCGTGAACCTGATCATGTTCCTGCTGATGGTGATCTCGTCGGTGGCGTTCTTCACTCAGGTGAACGCGTCCTTGCCGACCCTGGGTCGTGGGGGCGGAGCCACAGGGCCCGCTGTGCCTCAGCTGAACTTGAACGTCACGCTCGCGGAGCGCGGGATCATCGTCGCAGGCGCGAGCGGTAAGCTCGCTCCCGGCTGCGAGACCACGCAGACCGGTGACGACGCGATCACCGTGCCCCGGACCAGCGCCGGCTACAACTGGACGGCGCTCACGGCCTGCATCGTCAAGGTGAAGGCGGAGTTCCCGGACGAGACCAAGGTCACGGTGAGTGCCGATCCGCTGGTGACATTTCAGGACCTGTTAGGGGCTATGGACGCCGTTCGCATGAACGATACGGACGAGCTCTTCACCGACGTCGTCATCTCGGCGGGTGTCCGATGATCCGGAGCCATTCGTCCAGGACGCAGCGTCCCAGCGCGGGGGTTCGCCGTGGCTGACAAAGAGCTGAACGACGGTGAGCTGAACGACGGTGAGCTGAACGACGGTGAGCGCTGGGCCACGATGGGCCAGGTCAAGAGCATGGCGCGCCGTCGTCTGCGCCGTATCCCCGAGGAAGAGGCCCAGGGGATCAACATCTACCCGATGATCGACATGATGACGATCTTGCTCGTCTTCATGGTCATGCAGTTCTCTGCGTCGAGCGCCTCGACCATCACCGCGTCCCCCGAGCTGCAGATCCCCTACTCGACCTCCACGGCTGACATGGGGGAGGCGGTCTCGCTGCTGATCTCGCGCGGTGACATCACGGTCGACGGCGAGCGCGTGGTGGATCTGCGCAACGGCATGGTGGACCCGAGCGACAAGCGCGGCGGCTCCACGGGCTTCCTGATCACGCCTCTGGCCCGGAAGCTGGCCGAGGTGCGCGACATGCAGAAGGAGATCGCTCGGCGCAATCCGCGGCGGCCCTTCGAGGGTGACGTGCAGATCGTGGCCGATGCCCGGACTCCATTCCGCACGCTCTCCGAGGTGATCTACACGCTCGGTCAGAACGAGTTCAGCCAGCTGCACTTCGTCGCGAACAAGACGAGCGTCATCGGCGCGCGCTCTCCCGTCGCCGGCGAGTAGCCTCTAGAGCACCGAACGGGTTGAAACCACCCGCATTCCGCGGCGGGACAGCCGCCAGGCACGGCCGGCCGCTGCTCGACGATGCTTCAGCATCGCCTCGTCGTGGGAGGAGGCGCCTGACGGCCGTCGCGCCTCCCGGCTTTCTGGGCTCGGAAGGCCGGTCGGTGCTCTAGTGGAAGGTCGCCTCGTAGCGGGCGCGCCTGAGCCACTCGTCCGCTTCGGCGCGCGCCGCGACGCTGCGTGAGGTGTCGTCGCGGATGCGGGCGAAGCGCATGCGTGCGTCGGGCATGTCGTCGCTGGCGAAGCTGGCGATCGCCGTGAGGCGCTCGGCCTCGACCGTGAGCCTGCGTGTCGACAGACCGCGATCGAGCGCGCCGATCAGCATCGGCCGAGCGAGATCGTAGCGTCCGCTCGCGAAGAGCTGACGTGCGCCCAGATAGGGGCCCAGGCCGCCACCGTCGAGCGCCGCGAGCTTGGCCGCGAGGTGCACGACGACGCGTGGCGCGCTGCCACGGAGGTCGGGCCCGAGCAGCAAGTCGAAGACCATCGCGCGCGCCTCCGCCGGCTGCTCGAGCGCCCACGCCTTCACCTCGAGCAGTCGCGCCGAGCCCTCGCTCTGAGGCTGGTCGAGCAAGCGGCGGTAGATGGGCCGCGCCTCGTCGAAGGCGCCGCGCTGGACGAGCGCATCCGCCAGAGCCGCGTCCGCGGCGATGCGATAGGGCGTCGGCGCTCTTAGGCGCTCACGCAGGTCGACGAGGGCCTGGCGTGCCGTATCGAGCTCCCCCATGCGCGCCAACGCCCCGATCTGAGCGACCTTGGCGCTCAGGTTCGCGGGATCCATGGCCAAGATCTCATGACAGGTCTCGCGCAGGCGCACGTCGTCCCCGGCTGCCGTGTCCCCGTCGAGGCGGCGTAGCAGATCGGCGATGGCGTGTGGGCAGATCGCATGCACGACCCCTGGTCGCTCGAAGCGCATGCGCGCGAGCTCGAGCGCCTCGGGAGGCAGAGGCACGGTCCTCAGGTAGGCGTGCCAGTGCTCTTCGAGTGTGTGCAGATCCGAGTGGGCGGCGGCCTCGATGTCACCGTCACGGTAGGCGCGCCGCACGACGGACCAGTCCCGGTCCGTCGCCAGCCAGCGCAAGAAGGAGCCCGCCACGGTGTAGGATTGGGCGGCCGAGCTGTTCAGGAAGCCCGCGCCCATCACCGACTCGAGGCTCGGCATGTGGTCGAGCTCGAGCATGGCGTGGGCCCATTGATCCGGAGTCAGCCCGTGCTGCGAACGGAAGGCCACGGCCACGGCCAGGCCCTCGATCAGGCCCGCGTTGGGCCACCAGCCCCCGAGGCTGCCGCCCAGGCGGAAGGGACCACGGGCGGTGTTGGCCGCGACCACGTGGGCGACCTCGTGCGCGAGCACGGGGTGGGGCCAACCCGCGAGCTGAAGGTGGACCTCGTTGCGCCAGGGCTTGGCGATGAAGGTCTCGTCGGCGCCCATCAGCTGACGCTTCTCGCTCGCGCTGCGGTAGAAGAAGGCGACCACCTTGGCCGTCTGGCGAACGCCGAGAGTGCTCTCGGCTTCGGCGACGCGGAAGTCGCAGTCGCGTCCCAGGCGGGTGGCGTCCGCGAGAGCCATCTCGCGCGGCACGTGAACCACACAGCGGTGACTCTCGAGCGTCCGACCCAGCACCTCGACGATGTGGTCCTCGTCCGCCCGATGCCCGAGCTCCGGCGCGTACACTTGCATCGCACCAAGCCCTGCGAGACCGAGCGCGAACACGCCGAAGGCGAGCAGATGTCGCCGCGCGCGTGCGAGCGACCAGCCGGCGAGTCCGGGCGTGTGGAGCGCGTGGAGGCCCGCCGCCAGGGTCAACAGCGCGAGCACGCTCCCGGCGCGGTAGCTCAGGTAGGCCTGCGTCACGCGAACGCTGCGGTCGTAGATCGTGCCCGGGAAATAGCCCACGAAGGGGTCGAAGACGAAGATGCCGGGACCCGAGTAGAACTGCCACACGCCCCAGCTGGCCGAGACCAGGGGAGCCGCCACGGCCAGGGTCACGGCCAGGCGGCGCCGCGGGACGAGCACGCCGATGCTCACACCGACGAAGCTGCCCAGCAGTACGCCCAAGCCCGGGCCCAGCAAGACGAAGAGCGCGCCCGTCCATGGATCGCAGCTCTGGGTCGAGGCTCCGTGCAACCAGAGACAGGACACGGGCACGGCGAGCAAGAGCAGAGCCCGCCGACTCGCCAGGGAGAGCAAGCCGAGCGCGCCTGGTGCCAGCCCGAGTCGACGCGCCCGAGCCACCTCGAGCGCCCCCAGGGCCGCCGCGAAGCCAGGGAGGACGAGCCCCAAGGCGAGCGCGCTCTCGACCCCGAGGATGCCCAGCAGCCGCGACTGCGTTAGCCCCAGGCCCAGGACCAAGCCCAGACCCAGGCCCACACGCAGCGTGCGCTGACCCGGTGCCGTCGAGGGCCTCATGGGCGCTCAGGAGTGGGGTGGCGCGGCGGGCGCGCTCTCGGGCTTCGCCGTGAGTGCGTCGGTGATGAGCGCGAGCTCGAGCAGCTCGCTGGCGTGCGCGACGTAGTGAATCTCGAGATCCCGCAGCACCTCGTTCGGCACGTCGTCGATGTCGGCCTCGTTGCGTCTCGGCAGGATGACGTGACGGACGCCCGCGCGATGGGCAGCCAAGCACTTCTCTTTGATGCCCGTGACCGCGAGGATGTTGCCTCGCAGCGTCAGCTCTCCGGTCGAGGCCACATCCGTGCGCGGCAAGAGGCGGGTGAGCATCGAACTCAACGCCACGAAGAGCGGTACGCCGAGAGCCGCTCCGTCCTTGGGCACGGCGCCCGCGGGCAAGTGCACGTGGACGTCGAGCTTGTCCAGGAAGTCCTCCGGCAAGCCGAGGTCGCCGCAGTGGGCGCGGACGTAGGTGAAGGCGGTCGCGACCGACTCGCGCATGATGTCGCCCATGCGCCCCGTGAGGTGGATCTGGCCTTTGCCCGGCATGCGCGTCGCCTCGACGAAGAGCAGCTCTCCGCCACCAGGTGTCCACACCACGCTGGTCGCCACGCCCACTCTCGGATGCGTGGCCGCGTCCTGACGACTGCCGCGCGGGGGACCGAGCGTCGCCTCGACGAAGGCCTCACTCGCTATCACCTGCAGGTCTTCGCCGTTGGCGAAGCGCACGGCGACGGCACGGCACAGCCCCGCCACCTGCTGCTCCAGCTTTCGCACGCCTGCCTCACGCGTATACTCTTCGATGAGCTTGGTGATGACCTTGTCGCCGATCTCCAGGCGCTCCGGCGTGAGGCCGTGATCCTCGAGCTGTCGCGGCACCAGGAAATCTCTCGCGATCGCAGACTTCTCGCGCGCCGTGTACCCCGGCAGCTCGATCATCTCCATGCGATCCTTGAGCGCCCGCGGGATCGTGTCCGAGCGGTTCGCCGTGGCGATGAAGAGCACCTGGCTCAGGTCCACGGGGACCTCCAGGTAGTGGTCCACGAAGGCCGCGTTCTGTTCGGGGTCCAGCACCTCGAGCAGCGCGCTCGCCGGGTCTCCACGCTCGTCCTGCGCGAGCTTGTCGATCTCGTCCAGCAGGATGACCGGGTTCTTGCTCCCGGCCTTCTTCAGCGCCGAGACGATCCGCCCGGGGAAGGAGCCCACGTAGGTGCGGCGATGACCGCGGATCTCTGCCTCGTCCTGCACGCCTCCCAGAGAGATGCGCACGAAGTTCCGGCCGGTCGCCCGCGCGATCGAGCGCGCGAGGGAGGTCTTGCCGACGCCGGGAGGACCCAGGAAGCAGAGCAGCGGTCCGCGCACGTCGTTCTTGAGCTTGCGCACCGCGAGGTACTCGAGGATCCGGCGCTTCGGCTTCTCGAGACCGTGGTGATCTTCGTCGAGCACCTGCCGCGCTTGTGCGACGTCGAGCCTGTCCGGCGTGGTCCTGGCCCAGGGCAGGTCCGTGAGCCACTCCACGTAGGCGCGAGAGACGTGATACTCGCCGCTGGCGGCGTTCATCGTGCTCATCCGCCCCAGCTGCTTGCGCGCCGCCTTGGCGGCCTCCGCCGACATCTCCGCACGCGAGACGCGCTCGCGCAGCTGCTCGAGTTCGTCCTCGTCGTCGGGATCCTCGCCGAGCTCGCGGCGGATCTGCTTGATCTGCTGGCGCAGCAGGTACTCTCGCTGGGAGCGCGACATCTCCTCGCGCACCATCGTGGAGATCTCCTTTTTGACTCGGTAGACCTCACCCTGACGGTTCACCAACTCGAGCACGCGTCGGAGCCGCTCTCGCACGTCGAGCAGCGCGAGCACGCTCTGCTTGGCCTCGTTGGAGATCGGCAGGTTCGAGGTCACGAGGTCGGCGAGGGCGCCCGGCTCGCGCACGTTGTCGAGCATGGAGCTGGTGTCGCGCGCCTTGTTCGGCAGGAAGCGCGAGAGCTTGCGCGCGCCTTCACGCAGATGACTGGCGAGGGCCTCGACCTCCACGTCCATGATGGGCTGCTCGTGGATGCGCTCGACCCGCGCGCGCAGGATGGGCTGGCGCTCGAGTGGCTCGACGATGTTCATCCGGCTCACGCCCTGGAGCACGATGCTGTAGTTGCCGGAGCTGAGGCGGATCACCTTCAGGATTCGCGCCAGCGTGCCCATCGTGTGGAGCTGCGCGAAGGTTGGATCCTCCGTCTCGGGCTTGCGTTGCGCGACCACTCCGACGAGTGGGCGGCTCTCTCCAGACACCTCCTCCACGAGTCGTACGGAGCGCGCCCGACCCACGTTCACCGGCACGACCGAAGCCGGGAACAGGACCGAGTTCCGCAGGGGGAGGATGGGGACGATGGGCTCGCGCCCGGCGGGGAAAAGAGAGTAGACCATGGCGGTGCGACAAGATAGGCGTTCGGGATCGGCCTGGCAACGCAGGCGCTACCAATCGGACCAACGCCTGTGCTCGCGGCGCATCGGTGCTGGCCTCGGGCGACCACGTCTGGTAAGAAGTTGGCGTTACTGGGGTGTGTAGGACAAGCTCCTACATAGCGCACCCGAGGATCACCATGACCAGCACCCAGATGCCGAAACTCACGACCATTGTCGCCATCGCCGCACCCTTCCTGCTCGGCGGATGCAGCGGGGCCCTATGGGGCAACGTGGTCGTCTTGGCGGTCTCGGCCGGTATCTTCGTCGGCACGCTGTCCCTCGGGCGCAGGAGTGAAGCCACCCGCTCCGCCGAGGCCTCGACCCCGACCGCGCCTCGCGCCTAGTCCCTTGGGGCGGGTGTCCGCTTCCAACTGGCTGGCGAGTCGTTCGCCTGCGGGTGTAAGGTCTGACGACGTGGCGCCTGCGCACGCTGGCCATGAGTCTCGAAGAATCCCGCTTCCGACCGCTCACCGCTCTTCGCGTCGCCGATCTCGAGGCGATCCGTTTGTTGCTTCGTGGCGGCTCCGTCATCGATTGGCACCGCCTCGACTTCGAGGACATGGAGCAGGTGCAGCGCTTCCTGCGTGCGCAGGAGATCGACCTCGGCGACGCGTCCGATCGCGCGCGGTCCGAAGCGGTGAAGAATTCCGCGATCGCCTACCTGAGGCGCAACTTCGATTTCCCGATCCCGAAGCCGGTGGCTCGCTCGGACGTGGCGGAGCTGATGCTCCTCGCCAGCACCAAGGGCCATCGACAGCTCTGCGCGTGCACGATCCTGAAGGTGATGCACATCATCCATCACCTCGAGGCGCGCGAGCTGCTCTTCATGCTGCCGACCTCCGACGAGGACGCGTTCCACCTGGTCGAGAAGAAGATCTACCGCGTCGTCGGTGGGGCGTTGGCGCAGGGATTCCCCATCGTCGAGTTCATCGGTGGCCGCAAGAACCGCGACTCACTCTTCACCAAGTTGCTCTCCAAGCCCGAGGTGACGGCGGCGCAGGTCTACGACAAGGTGCGCTTCCGCATCGTGACGCGCAGCCCGGAAGACGTCTTCCCGATGCTCGCGTACCTGATGGACGAGCTCTTCCCGTTCAACTTCGTCATCCCGGGCGAGTCCACGAACACGCTCGTGCCTTTCCGCCGCTACTGCGAGGCCGATCCGCACCTGCGGACGCTGCTACCGCGCCTGCAATTTCCGCCGGACCTCGAGGAAGTGGAGCGCGGCAACCTGGACAACGTCTTCTCCGCGCCGAGCTACCGCGTGGTGCATTTCGTGGCGGACATGCCCGTGCGCATGCCCGAGGAGTTGCTCGAGAACGCGCCGCCCGCGGCTTGGGCGTTGGGGCGCGTCGTGTTCGTTCAGACGGAGTTCCAGGTGCTCGATCAGTCCACCGATCACGACAACGAGATCGGCGAGGCCAGTCACGAGGCCTACAAGGCGAGGCAACAGGTGGCGGTTCAACGTCGCCTGAAGGTTGGCGCCGAGCAGCCCGCCGAGAAGACCAGGTCGCGTCGTCGCAGCTCGAAGCCACCGAGCCAACGACCCTCCTCCGGTTCGAAGCGCAAGAAGAGCGCCGAGTAGGGCGGACGCCCTCGGAGCGTCCGCGCTTCGGTCCGTCCGTGGCGTCAGTGGTTCGGGGCGCGCCCAGCGGTGGCGCACGCCTCAGAGGCGGCGCACGCCTCAGAGGCGGCGCACGATTCGCAGCGTCTGACCCGGCTCCACCGTCACGGTGACGTTGTGCATGGTGCCGTCGTTCGTTCGCAGCCCGACCTGATGGTCCCCCGCAGAGACTCGCATCGAGCGAATCGGGGTGTTCTGTCCGGTGTCACGACCATCGAGGAAGACGTGGGCCCAGGGCATGGTGTTGATCACCAATACGCCTCGCCCGCGCGGGCGCATGGCGGACGACATGGTCGTGTTCACGGGCGTCGTCATGGTGGGCGTCGGCGTCGGCGTCATCGTGATCTGCGTGCTCATGCTGGCCACGTGCACGGGACCCATGGTGGGCGTCGGCGTCGCGCTCGCGACGTGAGTCTCCATGGTGGGCGGCTCCACCATCCGCGGAGTGGGCGTCGGAGTGGGTGTGGGCGCCAGCGCGACGTGTTCGGGCTCGGGGGTCTGTGTGGGCGCGGCCGCGACGTGTGTCGGTTCCGTGGTCGGAGTCGGAGTCGCGACCTGTGGCGCCCCGGCCACCGCGGCCGCGGGCGCCGTGGCGGTCAGCGCGATGTCCATGGTGAGGGTCTCGTTCTCGTGGACCTCGACCACACGCGCGTAGGGTTGGTAGCCCTCGGCTGCGACCTCGACCAAGCGTCGGCCTGGCGGGAGCTCTTCGATGCGCAGCGGGGACGCGCCCTTGGACTCCCCATCCACGGAGACCGCGGCGGTGGCTTCGTCCGGCGAGGTGCGGATCTCGAGCGCGCCGTACTTCGCGCCACCAAAGGCCACATAGGCTCCGCCGACACCGAGCGCGAGCATGACGACGGCGGCCGCAGCGAAGAGGACATAGCTGTTCTTCTTGGCCGCCGGCGCTGGAGCCAGCCACGCTTCCGCCGCCGCTGGCGACTGCGCGCCCATCTCCATCGTTTGCAGGCGGCGCTGTGGGCCATCCGTGACGGGCGTGGGTTGGTGCGCCAGAGCTGGAGGAGGGGCGTCGAAACCTGGCCTCGCCGCGGGCCGCGGTCCGTCGCCGGGCATCAAGCTGCCTGGGCGCTCCAGGGGCACGACCCCGGGCGGCGGCTGTCGACCCGCGGGCCCAGCCAGGGCGTTCAAGGCCGCCATGTCCGGCGTGAACGCGGCGGTGGGGCCTTCGTCGTCCGGTGCGACCTCTTGCAGGTCGTCCGCCGTGAAGAAGATCTGCGTCGCCTGCTCGTCGAATTCTTCCGGCTCCGGCTCCGGCGCGGACGCGCTCGCTCGGGCCTGCATCTCGTCGAAGGGCGACTGCGTGATCATCGTCGCTTCGCCCTCGAACTCGCTCTCGTCCTGGAACGTCCCGAGACCACCGAGGGGATCCGGTGCGGGTGGCTTGGGAGCCGCCACGGGCTTGGGCATCGGGCGAGGTGGCGGTGGTGCGGCGGGCCGCGAGGGCGCGCGCCCCTGGGGCGCACCCCCGAGCACGGAGGGCCGCCCGATCTGGGAGAAGGAGTCGAGGCGCTGCTTCTCCTGCTCGAACTCGTCGGAGAAGGCGGTCTTCATCCACTGCGCGAGCTTGCTGGTGGTGAAGGGCGGCCGCTGTGTCGCCAGGAACTCGAGCAAGGCCTCCTGGAAGGCACCCGCCGTGGCGTAGCGATCGGCCGGATCACGCGCGAGCGCCTTCATGATCACGGCGTCGAGCTGGGGCGGGATCTCCTTCACCATGGTCGAGGGCGGCGCGACCGAGGCGCTGCGCACCTTCTCCAGCGTCGAGAAGTCGCTCTCGCCGACGAAGAGCCGCTCGCTGGTGAGCATCTCGTACAGGCAGGTGCCGACCGCGAAGACATCGGAGCGGTGATCGATGGGCAGGCCGCGCACCTGCTCGGGGCTCATGTAGCCGAACTTGCCCTTCAGCACGCCTGCCTGCGTCTTGGTCGTGCGCGACGCGGCCTTGGCGATGCCGAAGTCGATCACCTTCACGGAGCCTTCGTAGCTGATCAGGACGTTCTGGGGAGACATGTCCCGGTGGATCAGGTTCAGCGGCTCACCGCGTCGATCGCGCTTCTGGTGGGCGTAGTCGAGGGCCTCGCACATCTTGCCGCCGACGAAGGCGACCATGGCGGGCGGCATGCGCTTCCGCATGCGGCGAAAGCGGTTCATGACCTGGAGCAGATCCTTGCCCCAGATGTACTCCATCGCGATGTAGTGGCTCTCGCCGATCTTGCCGAGCTCGTAGATGGGCGCGATGTTCGCGTGGCTGAGCTGACCGGCGATCTTCGCCTCATCGATGAACATGTCGATGAAGTCGCTGTCTTCCGCCATTGTCGGAAGAATCCGCTTGATGGCGATGATCTTCTCGAAGCCTTCGATGCCGAAGCTCTTCGCGAGGAACACCTCGGCCATGCCGCCGACAGCCAGACGCTGCAAGAGTAGGTACTTCCCGAACGGGATCACCCGGGGCTGCGGTCGTGCGGCTTGGTGGCTCGGGCCCCCAACTGGGTCAGCGGTCCCCATGAATCGAATTCTGCCCTTCTTGTCCGACTAGATCAATAGCGCGACGGCATTTCTGCCGCGTTTGGTGATCCCTCAGCCTACAGCGCCTACAAAGGAGCACCCAATTTTTCTCTATTTGAGGGCCATGGACCGCGGCTGGTAGACCCCAACACGCGAGTGGCTCTCGCTCCTTGGAGCCTGCAGCGTCCGGATCCCTGGACGTCCGGATCCGGTCCCGCTCGACCTAGAAGGACCAGGGCGGTCCGAAGCCGGGTCCACGCAGGATGTCTCCCAAGGGGTTGATCAGGCAGTCGAGCCCACCACATTCGTTCCGGAAGAACACCACGTCGGCGACCATCCAGTTGTCGTTCGCCTCTCCGTAGCCGCTGCCATTGCGCAGCGTGACCAGCGGATCCGAGCCAAAGGCCGCGCGCAGCTCGCCGCCGCAGTAGATGTTCACCTGT
>Ga0100387_10002538_pt1 | contig 15468 bp, 18 predicted proteins | sample CryGeymeta201511_FD_81547 | JGI IMG/M metagenome (GOLD analysis project Ga0100387, IMG submission 81547) | Groundwater microbial communities from Crystal Geyser aquifers in Utah, USA - Crystal Geyser metaG 2015-11 | ecosystem: Environmental > Aquatic > Deep subsurface > Groundwater | place... | reverse complement strand
TAAATCCCGAAGGCAAGCCCGATGGCCATCGCGACAAAAAATGCCGCTAAGACCGCCAACCAGGAAATCGTCAGCGGCCAATTTAGTCCTTGTGTTCTGGCAATCAGGCCAACCGCCAAAGAATTCGCCACGCCTAAAATAATTCCGATGGTCCCGCCCAGAACCGTAATAACCAAACTTTCGGTCAAAAATTGGTATAAAATGCTTTTGCTGTCCGCGCCGACCGCTTTGCGCAGACCGATTTCCCGCGTCCGTTCGCTCACCGAAACCAGCATAATATTCATAATCCCGACCCCGCCGACCAACGCCTCAATTTTTTTAATCTTGCCCGAATTTTCAAATTCCAAATCAATCTGCTTATCGGAAATAACGGTGCCGGTCACGGAAACCTTCTCTTCCACGTCGCCTCGCGCCGCTTCAACGAAGGTATAGGACGGTTTTTTATTGAAAATCCCCTGCCAGGCAAAATACCCTCCGATAATAATGATTGCGATACTCCCTCCAATAATGAGCTTTTTCTTCATAGTCCGTTTTAATTTATTTCGTAAATAATGGTCACATCCACCTCTATCTTATTCTCTCCGCTTTGCGCTTCCGGCGCCACCCCTCCGCCGCCAATGCCATACCCCTTTGTATCATATCCTACAGAATAAGGCATAAAACTGCTTTCGTTAAAACTGATAATTTTGACCAATTTAACGCCTAACTCGCTGGCTATTTTTTCCGCCTTGGCCTTAGCGTCTTTGATGGCTTGTTCTCTGGCCTGCTCTTTTGGCTGGTCTTCGTCGTCAACGGTAAAAACCAGGTTGCCGGCTTCGTTGGCGCCGGCATCCGTCGCCCGTTGGATTATCTGGCCGACTTTGGCCAAATCCCTGATTTTAAGCTGAAGCGACTGCCGAACCTCGTACCCGGACAAAGTTCTTTTGCCCGTGGACGAATAGTTATACAGCGGATAAATGCTGAAAACCGTTGTCTTTAAGTCCTTCTCATCCACGCCTTCGCCCTTGACCGCCTTAATGACGGCGTTCATTTTGCCGGAATTATCGCTCACCGCTTTGCTGACCGCGCCAGCTTCGGCGCTGACGGCGAATTCAATCGTGGCTAAATCCGGCTTAAGGTAAACCTCGCCTTGGCCTGAAACCGCAAGAGTGTTGTTTGCCGCCGTTTCGCGGCCAATATACCTTCCCTGTTTGATTTTATTCGGTATTCCGACAATCGTTAAAACAATCAGAGCCGAAACAAAGACGATTAAAACGATGATTAAAATATCTTTGCTCTTTTTGTGATTGACTATCTGTTTTATTGTTTCCATATTTTTAGTAAGAATAGGTAAAACAATTTCAAATGAAATTGTTTTACCTATTCAATTTAAAACTATTTACTTTAAGGCCTTTAAAAACGGGCCGACGACCCGGTCAACAAATTCCAGGCAACTCTCGCGGTCAAGGTAAAACCAAAGAATAAAACCGAGAATTAGGACTAAAATCAACATTCCCAGAAACGACCGGCTGATAAAAAGCCGCAAAACCTTGCTGATCCACAAATCCCCTCTTTTTCTTTTTTCCTGCGAGAGTTTCTCGTCCAGAGAAAAATCATAATTTCGGTAAAACTCGGTTTTTCCTATTAAAAACTTCTTCAAATTATCCTGATGGAACTGGCTGGCCGGCTTTTGCTCCAGGAGTAAAATCAAACCGGAAAATTTAGCCGCGTCCATTTTGTCAATATTTTTCAAAACGCCCTTTAGTTGAGAAACCCACCTAAACCAGTCGGTCTTGTCGCCGGCAAGAGAACTTAAAAGACCTTCCCTGTCTTTTGGCTCAAGGAATCTTTGAGCAATCTTTTCAAATTCTTCCGTTTTTTCTTTTTGAGAAACCATTTAAAATATTATTTCGCGTTATTGATTTTATCATACAACAGCGGAAATGACAACCAAAATTCCGAAAACAAGGACAAAATTCCCGAAATTAATCCTTCCGGCCAGCTTCAACAGCCAAAGCCCTTGGCGATGAAGTAAAACTCCCGGCTGCGCTTGGGCGTTATCCTTGTCCGGTATCTTTTGGCAAAACTAAAGCGTTCTTTTACCGCTTGAAAAAACCCGGCGCTAAATTCGCTCTCAAACATTTTGCAGACGAAATTTCCGCCCCGGGCCAAAAGCGCTTCCGCCAGACAAAGCGTCTTTTGGCAGTATTCGGCCATTACGGCGTCGTCCTTGTCGGCTAGTCCGGTCAGTCGCGGCGATAAATCGGACAAGACCGCCTGATAAAAAGGAGAAACTTTCTTCAAATCGGCCGGTTTTACTTTTAAAACATCCTGCTTAATAAAAATAATGTTGCCGCGCGGATCAATGTTGATATCCTGGAAATCAACTCCGACGACCTTGCCGCTTGGGCCGACTTTCTCCGACAGATACATCAGCCACGAACCGGGCGCGCAGCCCAAATCCAAAACGGCGTCGTCTTTTTTAACCAAACTATATTTCTTGTCCATTTCCGCCAATTTAAAAACCGACCGCGCCGGAAAATTTTTTTCTTTGGCTTTTTGAGTGTAGTAGTTCCTTCGGCTTTCGTTTAATCGCATATTTAGCCGAGATTTATCGCTAAAGTCGCCGCCGTCAACGCTAAAAGAAAAACAAGCGTATAGGCCAAGACGGTAATCGCTTCCGATTTATGTCCGTCAAGATAAAGATAGACCGACCGGCCAAAAATCATGGCGCCGACCGCCGCCGCCGACAGACAAAAGAGAAGTAAAAAAGCCACCGGTCCCCAGTAATTGGCCATTTGGCCAAATATCTTTTCTCCGTTGAAAATAATCCAAGCCACCAATAGGACATAAAACAGGACTCCCAACGAATTGACTAAAGCGTAAATTATCAATTTTGATTTTTTCATATTTTTCCTTTCTTTATTAAAAATTTTAAAAAAAATTCATCTAAAATTTGTTCGCTATGCCGCGCCCGCCATTCCAGCCGGCTGGCTTTCCGATGCGCCCGGAGATAAGTCAAGCCGCTCTTCATCAGAGACCGTTCATAAAGTTCATGCAATAGAACGTACGGTCTTTCTTTGGCAAAAACATCGTCGTCAATCCAAACCTCGTTTTTCGGCACATATTGATAGACCAAGTCGTGTCCTCCCTCGGTAAATCCGATATCAAAGGCGCTTCGGACCAAACGGCCGTCTACCAGCCAAATGTCAATTTCATCTTTCGTCTTGTCTAAAAGCCGCCGGTGAACCTTTTCCGGAGAGAATTCGCTTTTTTGATTGATTACCTTCTCTAAGTCGCCGGCTTTTTTTCTTTCGGAAAGTTCTTTCTGATTGGCAATTTCCTTCGCCCGTTGATAGGACATTCCCCCGTCCATCAGCCGCCACTCGGCCAAAAGATGGTCAATAAAAAAACGCCTTTCGTTTGGAACGGACTCGCGGTCAATCCAAAACTCATATTTGGGAATAATGGGAAAATAATAGTATTCGGCAAAATTGGTAAAGTCTTTTTCCAAATCGCGCCTGATTTTAGCGCCGTCTACCAGCCAGATGTCAATTTTTCCCCGCCGGCCGATTTTTTTTAAGTAAAAATCTTTTTTATTCATCTCTGCCTTATTATACCAAAAAACAAATACTTTTATAATGTGGATAAGATTTACTTCCCGCTTAAAGGATTTTATGCTAAAATATACCCGTAATAATTAACAAGCAATATCACTATGGTCATAAAACTCATCTATACGATATTTCTGGCTCTTTTAGTCGCTCTTTTTGTCGGATTCGGCATAGACACTTTTTATCCCTCGCCCGAATCGCCGCGATATCCGGACGAACTCAGCTCGCCCAAAATAGACTGCTCTAGTTGCGCTGAAACCGTCGATGAAAAAACCGCCAGGGAAAACTTCAACCAAGTTCAGGAGAAATATCAAGAGGATTCAAAAGTTTACAACCGCAATGTTTCCATTATCGCTCTGGCGGCCACCATCATTATCTTGATTTTCAGTTTGACGCTTTTATCTAAAATCAAGATGATTGCCGACGGAATTCTTCTGGGCGGCGTCTTCACCACCGCTTACGGCATCATCCGCGGACTGATGAGCGACAGCTCCCGATTCAGGTTTTTCATCATCGCGGTCGGTCTGCTCATTGCTTTTGTTTTGGGCTACCTCAAATTCATCCGCCCGAAAAAAAACTCCGCGGAAAAATTAATTTTATCCGCTTGAGGCGCGGTAACAAAACCGCCCCGCAGTTGCGGGGCGGTTTTAATTATAAAGCCCGGCTGGAATTTTATCTTTTTTCTCCTGATGGAGAAGAAGTCAGCCATAAAATAAAAGGCCGGCGGAGTTTGTCTATTGACCAATTGTTATCTTTGAAAAGCAACGGTTTTTCTATTTTAAAACGGGAAAGCAAAAGCATCGTCGCTTGTAGATTCAGCGGGGACAACTTATTGTGTTCCAGTAAAAAATTTTCTTTTTTGGTCATTGTTCTTGTTTCCATTATACACCGCTTCTCCGGAAAAATCAAATTTTCCGCGCCCCCGCTCATGTTTAAGTTTAAAACCCAAGACCACGGTTCAATTGGCTACCGCTTTAGTATTTTTTTTCTCAGCCGAATAGATTTCGGAGTGATTTCCAATAATTCATCGTCGGCCATAATTTCCAAACCGCGCTCCAGAGTAAGCTTTAGCGGAGGCGTCAGATATAAGGCCTCGTCAGACCCGGAGGCGCGCATATTGGTTAAATGTTTTCCTCTGGTCGGATTGACAGTCATATCCGCCCCTTTACTGACATTCCCGACAACCATGCCTTCGTACACCTCTATATTCGGACTAATGTAAAGAGCGCCGCGGTTTTGCAGATTATACAAAGCGAAACCAAGCGCCTTGCCGGTTATCATTGATATCATCGAGCCAACCTGGCGGCGTTTTATCTCGCCCGCGTGCGGCCGAAAGCCGATAACGCGCGAAGCCATAATTCCTTCTCCCCGCGTGTCGGTTATAAATTCCAAGCAAAACCCAAGCAGGCCGCGCGTCGGAATTTCAAAAACTAACCGCGTCTCGGCCTGGCGCGTCTTTATTTCCGTCAGAGTTCCTTTACGCTTAGCGATTTTCTCAATGATGGCGCCAGCCAGAGATTTTGGCGCGTCAATGATAAGCTCTTCAAATGGTTCCAGGGTCTGTCCGTTTTCTTCTTTTAAAATCACGCGCGGTTGAGAAACTTGAACTTCATAACCTTCGCGCCGCATATTTTCCAATAAAATAGCGATATGCATTTCTCCCCGCCCATAAACGGTATACTGGTCTGATTGAGAAAAATCAATTTTTATTCCGACGTTTATTTCCAGTTCTCTTTTCAAGCGTTCCCTTAATTGCGAGTTTGTCACAAATTTTCCTTCCCGGCCGGAAAAGGGAGAGTTATTGACCATAAAGCCAAGTGAAATAGTCGGCTCGTCAACGGCGATGTGCGGCAAAAGTTCGGCTGATTCGTCCGTTGTCATCGTGTCGCCGATATTGACTTCGGGGAATCCCGCCACAACCGCAATATCTCCCGCTTCGGCGCGTTGAACTTCTTTTTTCACAAAACCCTCAAAAGTAAAAAGTTTAGTTACCATTCCCTTTCGCGTCGTTCCGTCAACCCGCTTAATAAAGAGCCGATCTTTTTCTTTTGCTGTTCCTTCGTAGATGCGAACAATTGCCAGACGGCCAAGATAGTTGTCGTAATCCAAATTAAACGACTGCATCCGCAATGGTTTGTCCGCTTCCGCCGGCGCCGGCGCGACGTTGGCTATTATCGCGTCAAGGAGCGGCGTCATATCCTTTGAATCCTGAGTTAATTCCTTTTTAGCTATCCCGTTTTTTCCGATAGTATAGACCGTCTGAAAATTCAACTGAGCATCGCTAGCCCCCAAATTCATAAATAATTCCAGCACTTCTTCAACGACTTCTTCCGGCCGGATGGCCGGCTTGTCTATTTTATTTAAAATAACCAATGGCTTCAGGCCGATTTCTAATGATTTTTTCAAGACAAATTTTGTCTGCGGCATAGGGCCTTCCTGCGCGTCAACGACAAGAAGCACCGAATCAATTGACCGCAAAACGCGCTCCACCTCCGAGCCGAAGTCGGCGTGTCCGGGCGTGTCAATGATGTTAATCTTCGTGCCTTTGTAAAACATGGAAGCGTTTTTGGCGTAAATCGTAATGCCGCGCTCTTTTTCAAGCGCGTTGCTATCCATACTGGACTCGTCGGTCGCCGCTCCTGTTTGGCGCATCAGAGCGTCAGTAATCGCTGTTTTCCCATGGTCAACATGGGCAATGATGGCAATGTTTCTAATTTCCATAATTAACAAAAAAAATGGCCCGCCCCGAGGACATGGCCAAATAACTATAACAACTTTTCGCTAAATTGTCCAGAAAAAAAGGCCGAATTCAACCTTTTAACGCGGCGGCCGCGCCGGCGGCGTAACCGGTACTCCAGCAAATCTGCAGGTTGTAGCCGCCGGTCGGACCGTCAATGTCCAAAATTTCGCCGGCAAAAAATAAGTTATTAACTATCTTTGATTGCATTGTTTTAGAATCAACTTCTTTCAAATCAACCCCGCCGCCGGTAACAATCGCCTGCTTATACCCGAGTAATCCGCCAACAGTAAATTTCAAGCCCTTGAGCAAATTTACCAATTTTTTCCTTTCGTCCTTGGTAATAGAATTTAATTTTTTACCCGCATTAATGCCTGATAATTTTATTATTGGCTCAATCAATTTTTGCGGCAAAAGTTCGGGTAAATAATTTTTAAAATTCTTATTTGAGTTTTTAATAAAATCTCGGCGCAGTCTTTTATCCAAAACCGGAAAGTCCAATGCCGGCTTTAAATCAATTTCTATTTTCACCTCGCCTTTAGCCAATAACTCGCCGATGGTTTTACTCAAATCAAGAACAATCGGTCCACTGACGCCAAAGTGAGTAAAAAGCATCTCGCCAAATTTTAAATCTTGTTTTTTATTGTCCTGCCAAACGCTTAACGCGACGTTTTTTAGGCTTAAACCTTGTAAATCTTTAACCCAATCTTCTTTTATTCGCGCAGGCACCAGAGACGGGAAGGGTTTTATAATTTTATGCCCCATTTTTCTTGCCCAAACATAACCATCACCGGTAGAGCCGGTTCCCGGATAAGCCAGTCCGCCAACCGCTAAAATAAAATTATCGGCATAAATTTTTTCATTTTTTAATTTTACGCAGTCAATCTGGCCGGCCTTTATTTCAAATCCTAAAACCTTGGAGTCAATCATTATTTTTACCTTATTTTCCCTTAAATATCTTATTAATGTTTCTAAAACGTCTTGCGCCTTGTCCGACACGGGAAAAACTCGTCTGCCCCGTTCTATTTTTGTTAACAAACTTCTTTGTTCAAAAAAATCAATAACTTTCTTGGGACCAAAAGCCGCCAGGGCCGAAAAAAGAAATTGACCGTTTGGGCCTAATTTTTTTATAAATTCACGGTCATTAAACTCGGCTTGAGTAATATTGCAGCGGCCCTTGCCGGTTAATAAAAGCTTCCGGCCAAGATTATGGTTTTTATCAATAATTACAACCTTAGTCCCAGGACTCGCCGCCTGTCCGGCCGCCATTATTCCGGCCGGCCCGCCGCCAATTACCGCCACGCTAAAATGTTTTTGTCCGTCTGACCTAATAATCATTAAATAAAATTAGTATTTTTGTTTTATTATCTCGCGCAGTATTTTTTCCACTTGTTTAATGCTTTCATCGTCAATTATTGAAATCGGAATGATTTCTTTATTTATCTCCCTAAACGCTTTTATCTTTTCTTTGAGCTCTTTTTCAGTCAATAAATCCGACTTGCTCAAAAAAACATATTCCGGTTTAGCTAATAATTCTTTGTTATAAGCGGCCAGTTCGTTTTTGACGACTTGATAATCTTTTGCCGGCTCGGCTGATTCAGCGGAGATAAGGTAAAAAAGGGTCTTAGTCCGTTCAATATGGCGTAAAAATTTAACGCCCAGCCCTTTGCCTTCCGAGGCGCCTTCAATTAAACCGGGAATATCCGCCAAAATCAATTCGTAATAAACGCCCAAATTTGGGTCCAGTGTGGTGAAGGAATAGTTGGCCACTTTGCTTTTAGCGTTGGTCAATTCGTTTAATAAACTTGATTTGCCGACATTGGGCAGACCGATAAAACCGACATCGGCGATTAATTTAAGCTCTAGACGCAATTCGCATTCCTCGCCGGGCAAGCCGGCTTGAAACTCGGTCGGACTAGTGTTAACCGATGAGCGGAACTTATAATTCCCCTTTCCTCCTCGACCGCCTTTGACCACCAATAATCGCTGACCAATGGAAACAATCTCGTAATCTTCATTCTTTGATAAATTATGCGCGACCGTGCCGATTGGCACTTTCAAAATCAAATCATCGCCATCTGACCCGTCGTTGAGTCGGGTTTTTCCGTTTTCACCGTTAGTTGCCGCCAATTCTTTTTTATAACGAAATTGAATAAGCGCGCTTAAGTCCGATACGCCCTCAAGATAAACGTCTCCGCCCTTGCCGCCATCGGCGCCGGTTGGACCCAGGCTCATTTTCGTGTTATTAAAAGCGACGGCTCCGCGTCCGCCCCGCCCGGCTTTAATTTTAATTTTCACGTCATCTATCAGCATAAATACATCATAGCATTGAAATCGCTATAAATCCTATTTTTAAAAATAGCGCGCTGGGCGCCGCCCGATAAAAAAAGAGGGCCGATATCCCGGCCCTCGTCTTCTTTACAATTTAATCCCCCAGCCATTCTTTAATCGCCGAAAAATGTTCTTCTACAAAAGTGCCAATATAGACAATTACCAGGCAGGCCACGCAAGTGATAACCAGAAACACCAGATATTGTAGTGCTGTCTCGTATCCTTGCACACCAGTCGCGGCGCCCGTAAGCCCGCCCGCTAGCACGCCTGCGAACGCGCCTGCGAACGACATACCCAATCCACCGCCCGCTACCAGGCCCGCTACCGCGCCGGCGAACCAACCAGTAAACATGCCGGCGAACATGCCTGCTATCTCACCAAAGAGCAAGCCAATAATTGCCCCAAATACAACCGAAATAATTATGGAGCCATAAAAAACTAAAAGTTTGCGCCTGGTTTTCGTGTTTGACAATTGATTGGTTATACTTACCGCAAAAATACATACAGTAGGCGCTATTAACCAGAGAAAGATTAAGAGAGGTTTGCCGTTTTCTAGCGATACCGCCTCTTTTGCTTCCGCCGGCAGAATGGCAGAAACAACAAACAAGAACCCAGATGCCAAAACTCCAAAAATCTTTTTCATTTTCCTACCTCCTTTCTAAACATTAAAGTATTTTGTTTTTAAAAATCTACCAACTCTCCAATTGGGAAAGTTTCGTTTTTAGGCGCCGTAGCTCGGCAAGAGCCCCAGGCACTCCTTAGCTCTAAAACATTTCCATTTCAGTAATAAACTCTCTGACTTGTTCAATCCTCATTATTCGAATCTTCCTTTCTAATGCAAGGGTCTGAAATAAATCTTGAGAGGATTTCCGCGTCTTGGCGTTTTTCTTAAACATCATGCGATTAACGCTTCCATCCCAAGATTCGTTTTCTGAGGACCCGCTTCTCCCGCTCCGATGCCAATCTCTAGCAACGCTCACCAACCGTTCTTCTCTGGCAAGCGTACCATGGGTCTTAATGTCGCGCATCCCCCTAATGTGTCTCATTACGCGCCTCCTTGCTAAGAATTTTTAAACTTTAAGACCACTTTACTACAAAACAAGAAAAAGTCAATCTTACGCAGTATCTCTTTCTTTGCTAACTTCTTATTCTTAAAATCTGCTAATTATTTCTTTTGTCATGACTCCCTCTCTTCGCTCTATATTTTAAGAAATGATTCCTAAAAAAACTTCTTCATAGCGGTCAATCATACGCTGGACGCTAAAATTTTCTTCAATATGCCTCCGGCAATCAATTCTTTTAATTTCATCTATCTTTTTTACCGCGCTAGCCATAGCTTCTAAATTATTGTCTTTTATTATAAATCCTGTTTTTCCTTCCACGACAATTTCTGGGACAGACCCTCTGGCAAAAGCGATCACCGGCGCGCCGCAAGCCATCGATTCGGTCAAAATCAAGCCAAATGGTTCTTCCCACTGGATCGGCGCAAGGGTGACTTTAGCTCGTTGATAATATTTAAAAAGTTCTTCTCGTGGCACAAAACCAAGATACTGAATTTTATCTCCAAGATAAGGAGCGATTTTTTTATCCCAATATTCTCCGGTCACTGGCGGACCAATAATCAGTAATTTTTCGCCGGTCATTCTTGCAATTTGAACAGCCTCGGCCAGACCTTTTTCCGGCTGAAGACGACCGATAAAGAGCAAGTAATCATCGTGGCTTCCGGAAAATGGAAAGGCGCCTAAATCAATACCGTTATAAATGGTAGCCGCATAATTTAAATTAGGGGCTGGTTTGCGCTGGGCATCGCTGATAGAAATATAATGCTGATTTGGGCTGGCAAACATCGAAAATACCTCCGTCTTCCAAGAATAAATTGGGTCATGAAGCGTATAAAAAACCGGCACTTTCGGATGAGAAAGAGCCAAAGGCAAAGCCCTGTCAGGCGGATGGATATGAAGCAAATCATAATTCCCTTTTTCCGCCTCTGTAAACATCTTTGCAATAAGATATTGGTCCCAAAGATTGAAAATCTTATTGACTTCTGCGTTACCGACATTTTGCCCCTTAGTAATTGCTTCGCCTTCCGGCTGGTTAAGCGCTTTTAGCCCAGCCGAAATGATATTGGTTACCTTAACCTTTGTTCCCTCGGGACCGTAAAAATCAACTTTATGTCCCTTTTTAACCAAGCCCTCGCTTACTTTAACGGCAATGTCCATGGGAGCGTAAATTATCCCTCTGGGTGGCGGAGTGGTAAAATGACCAGTGACCATTGTGGCAATTTTAAGTTTTTTCATAATGATAATTCATAATAAGCTTTTTCATAATTAGCAACCATTATTTCCTTACTAAATCTTTCCTCAACTTTTTGACGGACCAAAGCCCGGTCAATCTGATTAACTTTTTCCATTGCCTCGGTCAATAAATTAATATCACTATCAATAATAAATCCCGTCCTGCCGTCTTCAATCAACTCGGGCATTGAACCGCGCCGATAAGCGATCACCGGCGTGCCGCAAGCCATTGATTCGGTCACCACCAGGCCAAATGGTTCTTCCCATTCAATCGGATAAAGAAGCGCTTTGGCTGGACCATAAAAATCAGATAATTGTTCTTCTGTTAATTCACCGACATATTTAATTTTTTTATTAAGATGCGGTTTGATATAAGTTTCAAAATATTCTACCTGGGTTGGATCAACGCGACCGGCTAAAAGCAATTTGACGCCTAATTTTTCGGCGGCGGCAATCGCATTTTCCACTCCTTTATGTTTATTCATTCGGGCAATCCAGACAAAATGATCGCCGCCCTTGAGATTAAATTTAAAATGACTTAAATCGCTTCCATTATAAATAATCCTCGACCGTTTTTCCGGAAATTCCAACATCGCTTGATCTTTAGCCGACTGACTGATAAACACGATATTTGTTCTTTTGGCTTCTTCCTTAAAAAGACGCAAGCGATCGTCTTTATTCGCGTCAGCATTGGTGCGATAAAGCGGATTATGCATCGTGTGAATTACCGGCGTTTTAGTCAGATTATGAAAAAATAAAGTCCATAAATCAAGATGCGAATGAATAATATCAAATTTGCCCTCGTTGGCCATTTCTGTCGCCAAAGAAAGATTACGCAAATTCCAAATCGGATTTGACCAGGCGATATTAACGTCAAGTAGCGGCTTTTCAAAAACAGAAATTAACTTTCCTTTAGCCGTAGATCCCGGCGAAGCAAATAGCGTCACTTCGTGCCCTCTGTTTGTCAATCCATCGCAAAGCATAGCAATAATTCTTTCAATGCCGCCGTATTTTAGAGGCGGGATAGTTATCCAAAGCGGAGCAATTTGAGCAATGCGCAATTTTTTCACTCTTTTAAATTAGTTTTTTATAAATTTCCTCATATTTATCTACCATTTGCTTTAGGGTAAAATTTTGTTCAACATGAGCGCGACAATCTTTCCGCTTAATAACGCCGATTTTTTTAATTGCCTCAATCATTTCTTCCTTGCTATTAACAATAAAGCCGGTCTTTTTGTCCTTAATTACTTCTGACACCGAGCCGCGTCGATAAGCGATCACCGGCGTGCCGCAAGCCATGGCTTCAATCATGACCAAGCCAAAGGGCTCTCGCCTATCAATTGGGAAAAGCAAGGCTTTCGCGCCGCCGAGTAATCTTACTTTTTCGTTAAAATTAAGCTGGCCGATAAAGTTGATATTCTCTTCATTAAGCAATGGCTGAACTTCATGAAGAAAGTAATTCCATTCATCGCCGCCAACGATGTTTCCTGCGACTAAAAGCTTTACCCCAGCTTCTTTTGAAACATTAATCGCATCAACAATCCCCTTCTCTTTATTGATTCGACCAAGATATATGAAATAATCATCGGCTGTTTCTTTAAAAATATACTTTTCGGGGGCAATCCCATTATAAACAACCCCAATTGTTGAAATGCCATTTTCCTCGACACTTTGCCGTTGGTCTTCAGAAATAGCGCAAAAATTTATTTTATTATAAGCCCGATAGGCCTGAGCAGCCACCGAATCTATTGGACGATGAAGCGTCGTTAAAATTGGTATTGTTCCTAAAAGACAAAGCGGAAACATAAAAAAATCAAAATGATTATGGAATAAATTAAACGACTTTCGGTGATGATAGATTTTTTCAAGTGCAATATTGATATAAGCGTGCGGGCTACGCAAATCTTTTTGCAGCCAAATCGCTTTTTCTGTTAAAGAAATTAATTTTGCCGAGGTTTTTGAATCGCCTGAAGCAAAAAGCGTAATGTCATAATCTCTCGCTACTAATTCTTCGGTAAGCAAAGATAACATTAATTCAATGCCGCCGTAAGTTCTCGGCGGCACCGGAATCCAGAGTGGGGCTAATTGGGCTATTTTTATTTTTTTCATTATCTTTATTATTATTCTACCAAAAAAACCGTCTGATTGGCAATTTTCTTCGGGGTTTTAAACGCTGCCCGCCTGCCCCGCCTCTTGGAGAAATGTTAGAACCTATTTGTATGGCCAGAACCAAAAAACCGAAAAAGCGACGAGGATACCGACAATAGCCCCGCCCAAAATATCCAAAGGATAATGGACTCCGGCTACAACTCGGGCTAGAGACATAAAAATACTTGCCCCCAAAAACCAGAGGCCGAGTTTTTTATTATAAAAATAAACCGCGGCGGCAAAAGCGAAAAAGAACGCGGCATGACCGGATGGAAAGGAATAACCGTCAGCAAATATAAGTTGATTGACAGAATGGGTAATGAACGGCCGCGGATGATGGTAGAAGAAACGGATTATTTCAACAAGGATACCTCGGGCTAAAATCACAGAAAGGCCTACCGCTGAAAAAATAATAATCTTTTCTTTCCGGCTGCGTTTTGAAAAAACCAAAAATAAAAGAAAAGCCGCGACCAGAAAATACTGAAGATATGACGAAAAAAATACCGCTATCGCGTCAAAAAAATGCGACTGGCCAGTTAGGTTATTAAAAAAGTAAAAAATTCTAAGGTCTAAAGACATATAGTCGATAAAACATTGAATCATTTAATGGTAATAACTACAATTTCGGAATGCGTGCCAATGCGCATAGTCGGTCCCCAGGTCCCGGCGCCGCTGGTCGCGTAAAGGGCATAATCTCCTATTTGATGAAAACCGTACGAATAACCTTTATAAATAAATTTAGCAATAAGATTCATGGGGAAAATTTGTCCGCCATGCGTATGACCGGAAAGCTGAAGATTAATCCCGGCCTCTTTAAACTGATTAATAAAAACCGGTGAATGATATAATAATATGTTCGGCTGGTTAAAAAAATCTTTTCGCAGAGAATTCAACACTGCTATCACGTCTTTATTCTCGCTTCTGTCTGGATAATCAATACCGATCAATTTTAAACCGTCTAAATCGACAACTTCGTCTCTTAAAACTGTTATTTTAGTTTTTTCTAAAACACTAAAAACCTCGTTCACACCCAAATAAGTTTCGTGGTTGCCTGTAACAAAATAAATCCCCTTTTCCGCCTGAATTTTATTGAGCCACTCCGGCAAAAAATCAAATTGTCCGTCCATGCTGTCAAAAAGATCGCCAGTGATGACCACAATTTCCGGCTTTATGAAGTTTATCTTTTCAACAAGATTTTTCATCAGCGCCTCCCTATAAATAAGACCTAGATGGAGGTCGGAAATCTGAACGATTCGTTTATTTTCCCAAACTGAAGGCAAATTTGGAATATCCACGGTTATATCCCTTACTTGCAAATTAAAAGCGTTCCAAATGCCGTAAAGCGAAACCGAAAAGGCCGAAATAAAAAAAATAACGGCCCAAAACGAAAAATTGACATTTAAATCAAAAATTTTACCTGCCCAAAAAATAAGCCAAACGGCGGCCGCGGCTAAAATAAAATAAAATAAAAAACTCAACCAGAAACTGGAAATAAAATAAAAAACCTTAACTAAAAAACCTTCGTTCAGTTGGGCCAGAAGCAAGGCGAAAATAAAACTAACCGAAAGAAAAACGATACTAACAAGTAAAACTTTCTTTAGAATTCCAGAAATAGCAAAAAAGCGAACAACCGAAAAATACAAAAAATAATGGCCGCCGAAAAGAACAATTAAAAGCAAAACAATAAACAACGCAATATAATACATAAAAGATGTCATTATAAAGAATAAACACCCAAGGGATATATCTATAACCCCTTAATATCTTTTATCAATTCGGGAAACTTTGGTTGGTCAAAGTGCCCTCTCTTTTTGAATTCTCTGATAATAGCGTTGGGTAGCGCCTTTTTATATTTCTCAAGATGAGAGGACGGAACCACTTTATCGTCTTTGCTTTGATAGATAAAAATCTTGCCACCTTGCTTGTTTAATTTATCCAAGCTCTTAGGAACAAAATCGCCCAAAGATTCTTCCATATCTTCATCATCATATGGCGGCGAGACAAGCAGTGTTGCTAGAATATTTTTAGGGAACTTATTCTCTGATAGATATTTAACTAAAAATATCGCTCCTAAGGAATGGCCGATTAAAATAACATTGTTATCTAAAAGAGGCGCTATCTTTTCAAATAGGATTTTCCACTCGTCATATTTAGCGTTCATTGGATTAGGCATCTTAGGAAATAAAACATCAAATCTATTGCCTAAATCTTTCCTCAAAGAATCGTTCCACTTTGTTCTCTTATATCTGTTTAAATCAATCTTTAAACCCTTAAGAAATGCCAAATAATCCTTATATGCATCAAAGGTTGAACCTCCATGGATTAAGATTACTTGTTTTTTCATAATTTCACTCTATCCCTTTCT
>Ga0100387_10002523_pt1 | contig 15511 bp, 12 predicted proteins | sample CryGeymeta201511_FD_81547 | JGI IMG/M metagenome (GOLD analysis project Ga0100387, IMG submission 81547) | Groundwater microbial communities from Crystal Geyser aquifers in Utah, USA - Crystal Geyser metaG 2015-11 | ecosystem: Environmental > Aquatic > Deep subsurface > Groundwater | place... | reverse complement strand
TGAAAATCTTCAAAATTACTGCAACTGGATACTTCCAGAAATTTACCATAGGCGGGCGCCCAGACTTCAAGGTCATAACATTTGGCGGCAGAAAAGGATAAATCTCCGCTGGCAAGCGCCATGACCCGGTAGTGAAGACCCAAAGCCTGGAGAATCGCTTCTGCATCCGTGACCAGAATTTCCAACTCCGCATAACTGTGGTCCGGATGAACAAACCTGACCATTTCAATTTTATTAAACTGATGAACCCGCAGAAGCCCACGGGTTTCCTTGCCATAACTTCCGGCTTCCCTTCTGAAACACGCGGAATACGCCGTGAATTTTGCGGGCAGGTCGTCCTCGCTGAGTATGTCGTCTTTATAATAATTGGTCACCGGTACCTCGGCTGTAGAGATCAAAAACAGGTCGTCCGCATCCACCCTGTACATATCTTCTTCAAATTTTGGGAGTTGTCCCGTGGTTGTGGTGGCAGCCCGGGTCGTGAGAAAAGGCGGAAATAATTCCCTGTAACCGTGTTTTTCCACATGGAGGTCAATCATAAAATTTATCAGGCTTCTTTCCAGGCGCGCTCCCCACCCGGTAAATAAAGGAAACCCCGCCCCTGACATCCGGCTGGATCGTTTAAAATCAAATAATCCGAGGGATTCACCTAATTCAAGATGATCCTTCGCCGGAAATGGTTGGGTGACCGGGGTTCCCCATTCCCGGACAAATTGGTTGTCGGATGCCTCTTTCCCTTCAGGAACGGAGGAATGAATGATATTGGGGACATATAATTGAAGGTTCAGGAGTTGGGAGTCGATGGACCTCAACCGGCTGTCAAGATCTTTGATCTTTTCTGAAACCTCGCGCATCTTCAGGATTTCGACGTCCGCAGTTTCTCCTTTCCGCTTTTTTTCAGATATCACCTGCGATGCCCGGTTTTTCTCGGCTTTCAGGGATTCCGTTTCACCGATCATGGTGCGTCTGAGCGTATCCAAACGGAGCAGTTCGTCGATATCCACCGTCACATTTTTCAATGCGGCAGACCTGATGACTTTTTCTTTGTTTTCTCTGATATATTTAAGCGAGAGCATCCGCCTACCTGTTTATTCGATTAAAAATATACTTACCGGTTAAAATTCAGGGGCATAGTTTAATGCAGTCACCCCCATGAAATAAAACGTTTTGACGACGGAAAATCCGTTTATTGGGTTTGAAAATGAATTCTTGCTTTTTTCTGATGAAGGATATAACCCGGATCACTTCTTGTCCCTTTGAGCCCGAACCTGTTTGACCTGTCCCTGGATCCATGTATATGTTTTTTCCAGCCCTCTCCGTAAGGTAAACGAAGGTTCCCAGGAAAGTTGTTTCCGGATGAGTCCGTTATCAGATGTTCGTCCCCGTACCCCAAGGGGTCCGGGAATATGATGAAGGACGAGGTGTTTATCCGCAATATCCATGACCATTTTTGCCAGTTGATCGATGGATACCATCTCTTCGGATCCGATATTTACAGGACCGGAGAATTCGCTGGTCATCAATAATCGCACCGCCTGCAGACAGTCGTCGATGTATAAAAAAGAGCGTGTCTGTTTGCCGTCGCCCCAGATATCGATCAAGGTCCCGGGTTCGGCTTCGGCGACTTTACGGCACATTGCCGCGGGCGCTTTTTCCCTTCCGCCACGCCATGAACCTTCAGGTCCGAATATATTGTGAAAGCGGGCGATCTTTACGGTAATTCCGTAATTGCGGGCAAACGCCTGATAAACGCGTTCGCTGAAGAGTTTTTCCCACCCGTAGTCGCTATCGGGATCCGCGGGATACGCCGTGGTTTCTTCCGTTTTGGGATTATCCGGATCCATCTGGTTGTATTCGGGGTAGATGCAAGCTGAGGATGAATAGAAAATACGGATCTTCCGGTTGCGGATTTCACCCAGGACGTTCAGATTAATGAGTGCGGAATTATGCATGATATCCGCATCGTTTTCACCGGTAAATACAAATCCGGCACCTCCCATATCCGCCGCCAGTTGATAGATTTCATCCAAAGGCGGAGCCAGCACCTGCCGACAGAATTGGGGATCCCGGAGGTCCCCCAGAAAAAATTCATCGGCGGCAGTTGTGGAAAACTCCGGTGATTTCAAATCCGCACCCCTGACCCCATACCCCTCTGATTTCAACCGGGCCACCAGATGGCTGCCGATAAAACCGCCTGCGCCGCATACTAATGCCGTTTTTTGATCTTTCATTCCATATTACCCTTCATGTTCACGGTTACCGGTGGATATTGTAAAGTAAACCAACGGTCATATCAATAAAATTGTCCTTTCCGTACAGGTGTCGGGTTTTCACCCACCGTGCACCCAGTGTATACCGGATCTGATGCGAATCCCATATCCAAACTTCCACTCCGGTTACCTGACGTTTCCGGATTTCTCCTTCCATCCACAAGATGGATTGATCTTCGTAAATCGCTGTTCGATCCTGTTCTCCTTTTCGCATGGTTGTCCAGTATATCCTTCCGGACAAATTATCTTTGGGGATAACGGTCACACTCACCCACCAATCATCGGAATGTCCCCCTGACCAGGTTCCGATATAATAACCGTGGTGGGTCGGATCGTTTATGGGGAACCGGTGAATGGCGATCCGTGGATCCATGAAGGTATATTCCAGCGTCGCCATCATCTCCAATGACCAAGCCCTGAAAGACCGGCTGGACCCCGCCTGCCACCCTGCCCAATTGTGTTCTTTACTGCCCTTAAAGGTATCAAAGGGCGCCCATTCGTCAATGAAAAGCGCACCATATACCCGCTGATTGGGGAACATTATTTCCCAGTCCGCACCCATTTGTACATTATCCACATCGCCCAGTTTTTGCTGAGCCGACCAGAATAAATTGACAGGATTCAGATATTCAAAGGGAATGGTCCGTCCGCCAAAAATAACCTGTTCCCAAATGCCGATTCTGAATGTCTTTTGAGCACTCGTAAAATCAAGGCGGTGCATCGCCAGGTATCGGAAAACTGATGGCATTTTTACGGTCTGGTCAAGATGATCTTCATAAATATTCCGGTACAGGGAACTATCCGGAATCATGGAATCCAATTGTCCCAGCATATAGGTGAGAGTGATTCCATTTACCGGAAACACGACTGCCCGGAAATGTGAAAATGACGGCATGTTTCGGGACAAATGAAGGTTGTTTCTGGATGACGGTCCCAGATGTTCCCGGAATTTACCCCAGATAAAATTGAATTTGGGAGATACCAATGCGATCCCGCCCAGACTTTCATCGAAATCAATACCGTTATCCGGTTTAATTGTCCGGCCGTAGTACTCAACACTGAACTCCGGACGATACGGAAATAATGTCTGATCACTGACGACCTGCGCACCTCCAAATCCATAGGCGGAATGCTTGTGGAATCTTCCCCAGGCATATAGCCACAGGTTTAACATGGGATCGAAAAGATAGGATGAGGCGGAAATCTTCACACCGGGGGATACCCAAAGCACAGATGAAGGAATGGTGAGTGGATCCATTTCGAAGCCCGCGGTGCTCCACCGAATCCCCATGACGGGTTCGACCCTTATATTTTTCCAGGGAAGTAAATTGACAATCCTTCGACGGGACCGATGACTCACACCGGGGACCATGAAGGAAGAATCATCGATCTCTCTCCGTTGGAGAGTACGGTACTCTGCCCGGAGGATGTCGTCCGGCGACAGGTCATCCTGTATCGCCTGGGACCACATTGCCTGAATCATGATCAACATAGCGATGGAGACGGTTGATTTCATGGCAGACTTTTGATAATGATCAGCACAAGCGTGGCGATGTTAATGATATAAATGATATTATATTTTCTGACCCATTCATCCTGTAACAACACTTTGTACACGAGATACAACAATACCAGATAATAGGCGATGGAGAATGACAAATACTGCCGGGATACCAGCGCAAAGAGGATCAGAATAACGATCATGAGATATTCGGTGGGAGAATCAAAAATATGATGCCGTCTGAACAAGCCGAAAATAGATAACGCCACACCCACCAGCAGCAGCAAAATAACCATAAAACCAATCCCCGTTTCCCGGGATACGGGACACAGGATCGCCGCCAGCCCCGACAGTAAAATCATACCGATGCTCACGTTTGCAGACCGACCCGCATTATGATCCAGGATGAACAAATAGGTGGTGATCAACGCCAGAAAAATCATGATCATATTTTCCGTCGACTGAACCGGGGCATGATGGATTTGCACACCCGCCAGGACTCCCAACAATGCGATAAAATAAAATACATATGCCCGTTCTAAAACCGGGATGCGTTTAAATATCTGCATCGGTGTTTTATTGAAAGACGGACCAGATTTTTTTATATCATCCCGGTAAATAAGAACCCCGTGCTGGATGGTGAGCATCAGCAAAATGAAGATGCTTGACCAGTATGAATCCGATCTCTGCACCAACAGACCGATCCCAATAAAGGAGGCAATCGTTTGAAGGGAATACAGAAGAAATACCGTGTTTTTATGGGAGACGCCTGTGTTCAGGATCCGGTAATGGATATGTGAAGTATCAGGAAGGAAAATATTTCGATGGCTGATCAACCGCCCGAAAAAAACATTCACCGTGTCCGCCATAGGAACCAGAACCACAACAAAGGGAAACCAGACGGGAAAATCCCCGTTGGCCAAACCCGCCAGGCAGAATGTGCCGATAGAAAATCCCAAAAAATAGCTGCCACTGTCTCCCATAAATATCGCCGCCGGAAACGTATTTGCTCTAAGAAATCCGAATACAGAACCGATGATCATGAGGATCAGTGGGAAAAAGGGCGAATCCGTCATCATCATGCTCAGCATCCCGAGGGAAATAATACTCAGTCCGGCAGCGAGACCGTCCAAACCGTCTATGAGGTTGAACGCATTGGTTACCCCCACGATGAAAACCATGGCTAATATAAATTGAATTTGAGGGTGATCACCAAACAGAGGGATATTTTGGTAAAATCGTGAGATGCTTAATATCGTAAATGCGCTGATAAGCTGGGCAAAAAATTTTGTGTACGGAGATATGGGTTTGATATCATCCGTAAATCCGACAAAAAGCAGAAATGTGACACTGATCAGATAGGCGATGATCTGTGGAGAAAGGTCGACGAAAAACCCAAACAGCAGTACTAAGGGGATGAAAAAGATGATTCCGCCGGTACCCGGGGTGGGATGTTGGTGCTGTTTTCTCTGGGTGGGGTGATCAATGATATCCAGATAATGGAAAAACTTAACCCCAAATGGCATGATCAGCATGGAAAACAGAAATGGTAGGAGAATATTAAAATAGGTATTCACTGACCCATCACCATTTATGATCCGCCAGGAGCTGTTTCCCAACTTTTATGAATGCCGGCGCCCTCTCTGCGTAATGCAGGGATTTTTTACTCCGTGTAAGTCTTGACATTAAATAATACATGAGTCCTCTTACCATCATTGCCATGATCAATCCGCATTGTACGCTTCGTCTCCCCCAAATTCCGTAATAATGGTTTGTGTAAATTAAATACGATGAGCAGATACTGTTCAATGTTTTATACCCCAGCCATTCTCTCCCCATCCCTTCATCATGGACAACCACAGCGCCGGAATAAAATATGACTTTATTCCCATGGCATTTAACGCGTTTACAATAATCTACATCCTCCATATACATAAAGTAATTTTCATCCAGCCCGCCCAGTTGAGACCACTTATTTTTTCGCGTGAGAAGAAACGCCCCCGATACCCAGTCTGCTTCGTGAGTATATGAATAGTGACGTTCATCCGACTTCACCCTATGGAATATATCAAACGGAAACAGACGCCCGATGCCAAACCAGGACAGGATCAGACGTAGGGGATGATGATCCAGCCCGATCGTGAACTGGGTCGTCTTGTCTGGGTTTACGATTTTACACCCCAAAACTCCAATCAGAGGATCTGCATCCATCATATCCAACGCGCCATCCAGGGATGTGGTAAGATACGCATCGGGATTTAAGAGCAGTAAAAACTTCCCGGATGCAACACGCGCCCCCTGGTTATTGGCGGCTGCAAATCCCAGATTTTTATAATTTTCAATAAACCGAATGTGGGGATATTTTGATTTTATGCGTTCCGGACTCCCATCTTCCGAATGATTATCCACAACGATAATCTCGCAGTCCTTTTTTATATGTGTTTCAACAGATTGAAGACAATTTAAAATATAACTTCCGCCATTGTAATTCACAATGATGATGGATAGTCTGTGCGTTTTCGTCATTTCTTTAATTGACCAACATATATTTAAATATTTTAAAACTGTGGAAAATTCTTTTCAACCGGAACCATTTGGGTTCCTGTATAAACCTGTGGACTCCCTCTAACGCCAGTTGCTGGATCATTTTTGGCGCTCGTTTGTACCTGCCGGCAACCATTTCAAAGGTCCCCCCGCAACCGATGACCCATTTCACACCCATATCTTGCAGCGCTTCCCGGTTATCATCTATCCAGTATTCCTGTTTTTTGGCGCCAAATGCGACAAATAGAATATCAGGGGAAAATTGTGAAATCTTCATGATCATTTTTCGATTCAATGGTTCATCAAAGGGATAGGGCTGATACGGGGGAGAATAGCCTTCAATTTCAATATTGTATCGATCACCAAGTACATTTACAGAGATCTGGTTACTTTCCGGGTATCCCCCTAATAAAAATACTTTCAGTTGATTATTAGCTGCGTATTCCGATAAGGTATAGATTAAATCAGACCCTGAAATTTTTTCGATCCTCATTTTCGGATACATCAATTTTGCAAACAGAAATGGGACCTGCCCATCGAAGGTGCTCCAATTTTCGTTAATGATTTTTTTTAATCTTTCTTCTTCATTTGCCAACACTGCAATTTCAGAATTCACCGTGATAATAAATTTTAATCCATCATTGAAATTTAATATCGATTCCAGGGACAGACCCCGAATGATCAAATTTGCAAACCAGATCTTATCCACGGACGGCGCTTCCAACAGCTTTTAGAGTAAGATCCCAGGAAAAATGATCCACCGAAAAATCCATGGAATTCTTCCTCATGCGTTCCCATCCCTGTCTATCATGGATCAGTCTGAGTACATTTTTTGCAAAATCCGACGGCGAATCAGCGACCAGGAAGTCTTTCCCGTGTTTTGCGTGGATCCCTTCTGCACCAATGGATGTGGTGACGACGGGTAACCCTCTGTAAAATGCATCGATGATTTTAATTTTAATTCCGCTGCCATATCGCAAGGGTGCAATAAATGCTCTGCTCGTTTGATAATGGGGTTCGATATGGTCCACACAGTGGAAAATTTTTATCCTTGGGTCCCCGCTTAACAGGGACAATAAATGACGATCCGCCCCGCTGCCTATAACTTCAAGTACTACTTCAGGATCGCTATGCTTTACCCGGCGCCATACCCGGTTCAGGAACCAGGCTAGACCGTCTGAATTTGCATCCCATGACAGAGTCCCCACAAATAATATTTTTTTTTCGGTTTCAGAAAATCTTACCGGGACCGTCTTTAATAACGATCGGGTTCCGCCGGTACCCACGGTGATACGACTGAATTTGTCCCCACCGGCACCCGAGCAATGGCGTTTATCCGCATCTGACAGGAAAAGCACGGTATCTGAATTTTGATGGGATCGGAATTCAAATTTTCGCAGTCGGGTGGATTCCATATAAATAAAAATTTTTTTCAGGAAATTCTTTTCAATATTCGCCCTTCTTCTCCATAACATAAATTCTGCATTGTGTTCCAGAAGGATCACCTTTCCACTGAAATCTACCGGAATGTATTGACTCATCTCCAGATGGTCGCAAAATAGGATGGGGACGGTCCGGCTGAACCGGGCGACCAGATCCTCAAAGGATTTCGAATAATTTCTGTGGATGGACAGCGGTTTACAGCGCAGGTAACTGCCCAACAGCGTATGAAACGACCGTGGTGAATAGCAATCCTGTGAAAAAAAACGGGTCAATGAAAGTCCTGCTCTAAATGGATCAATGAATTCTTTTTCACCGGGCTTGATCAGGCACCCCAGGGTCAGGTCAAATCTCTCAGACAGAAAATTTACAATTTCCCAGGTGACAATTTTCCCGCCGCTGTTGGGTGGGAAAGGGAGCTGATGCGTAATGAAAAGTATCTCCTGTTTCACGATTTAATTACAGGATTGGTGAAAGAATTTGACAATAATAGTCCCACGATAAACGCGGTAATCCCGATTCCGTCATCCCGAATGGCTTTGGCAATGGTTGGCATGATAAATAGCATCACCAGGGTAGAGAATACCATTAATTTTGACAGCCCCACAGACCATCCGCCGGGAAAACGGGTAGATACCTTCAGGTTTTTTAATGACGTAAAGATCAGCCAAATCAGACCCCCCACATACAGTAAACCGCCGGCAATTCCGAATTGGAAAACCACACCCAGCAGACCAATATCATCCGGGTAAAAACTGTCCCCGAAGAATTTCTGATATGCCAGGGACTGATGACTGGCAAATCCCAGCCCAAATATTGGATAATTCTGAATCGAACGCAATGCAATCCCGGCGGAAAATATCCGGGCGGATAAGGAGAAATTACCCCCAAACTGATCGCCCACCAGATGCAGAATCGGTCTTCCGGCAACCATGACGATCAAAACAGCCGGAATAAGGAGGATCATAATCCGGCGAAAAAAACGCCGGTCCCGGCTTAGCACATACAAGGTGATCAGCGACAAGAAGCCGCCTATTAGCAATGTTCTGGGCTGGTGGAGAATCAGCACCACACCGTCACACAAAATCAGGAACCAGATCCATAAGAAAGCCTGGTAATTTTTTGCTTTTTTCAGTAATCCGGGATAGTAATACAACGAAATGAGAACGATAAACATCGGACCTTTTACCCGGATACCCCTGTCCTGATCGATACCAAGGATATTGATCAGTATCGTTTTAATGAAGGGTAGTGTTTGAGGAATATAAATCATCATATACACGATAAAATAGGTGGTTGTCGCGATTGCCATGGCATAAAACAACATTTTTTCGATGGCGTCGGTTGACATTCCGGACTTTCTGATCATGATGATCCAGGGGACCCATAAGAAAAAAATAAAATTACGCTGTGCCAGGATGCTTGCCACCAGGGACGAACCCGTGTGGACAGAATAGACCATCGCATAGAAAAAAATGAATCCCAGAATAACGACGGCGGGAAGCAACGCATATTTTATAAATTGATCTGCCGGAAGACCGATGATCGTGATACCGATACCATAGGAGACAACCAGCAGGCATAGTCCGATTTCATTGAGATATGCACCCGGGAAATAAATTCCCAGATTAAAGGCGCATAACAAGATGAAAACACTGACCGCGGTTAGAAAAACAGACCGGGATTTTATCTTCATCGGCTCCATCCTGACGGATTCCATTTATTGGCATAACCAGTGATGGTGAAACAGATTTTCTAATATCATTTAGTAGCCAAACCGCCGAAGAGCATCACTATTGTCTTCTGCAAATTGAAGGAGTTCAGGATTATTTTGATACGCATACGCCCGATTGTTATTTATGGATGAATGAATGTCCAGACGAGTCCTGTCCGCCAGGGGAATGCGGATAAATCTGCGAATGTCCTCAACTCCGTCTATGGGATTTTCCAACAAAGATTCGTATCGGACAGACATGATCTGGCCTGAATACCGGATTTCGTGCTCCTTTGCCCGGCTCATATATTTTACCCACAGGTCAAATGCGTTCTGCCGGTCCTGACAAATGACAGATGATAAAATACCGCCGCGGATCACCGGGATAGAAATGGCAATCATTTGCTTGAAATTCTGCAGATTCCGATTCATTCCGGTTGTGAGAATGCGGTCTTCCCGGGTTTTCAGACTTTGGGCGACATCAACGCCATGGCGATAAACATGGATGATTTTTGCATCCGGGAAATGGGTCGTAAATATGGGTAAGGTAAAAGTGTTTCGGGGATCCTTCCATCCCCAGGGGATGGTAATGGACATCATAGATGCCTTCCGGACCGCCGCCATCAGTCCGAAATAACCAAATGCATATACACCGGTAAAACACCGGTTTAGCCGATCATGGATGTCGTTCAGCAATATCTCATTTTTTAAAACCAGATCAAAAGTATCCGGATTATCCCAAGCCGCCCCGGCGAGGGACAACAGCCATTTATTGATCTTCTGAAAATAAGTGGACTCCTGATTGACATCCAGCTTTTTCCCGAGAAAAATACCCATTTTTTGGAGCATCCCCGCAATCAGTGTCGTTCCGGATCGATGCATACCCATAATGATAACCGGTGAATTTTTCATACTATGACTTCGTCAATTTCTCAAATAAGGGAATGGTCCAGAAATGAAGTTTTTGTTTCACCAGTATTAATGATACGATGTTTTGGGTAATCATGCTGAGGGCTGACACGATTGCCGCCCCCAACATCCCAAACCGGGGAATGATGAGAAAACATAACAGGATATTGAGACCGGCAACAGCCAGAATATTATTCCTCAAAAGTTTTTCATGATGACACATCATCAGCAAATATCCCACACTCCCGGTGGAAATATTCACGAACTGCGCAAAAACCAGGATCGCCAGCACCATTGCTCCGGACCGGAATTGCTCACCGAAAATTCCCATCATCGGGCGTGTAAATGACAATACCCCGATAAAGACAGGTAGGGACAGCCAGAATATGAGCCGTGTGGAATCCTGTGCTGAATTTTTTAATCCTGTAAAATCCCGCTGATGAAAAAGTTCTGCAAATTTTGGCGCTGCGATGACGTTGACAGACACCAACAGAAAGTTCATCAAATTTGCAGTCCGGTTTGCAGCGTTAAAAATTCCCACATCCTTACTCTCCCCAAAAATGCCCAGAAATATGGTAGAGGAGGAGGAAATGATCAGACTCAGCGCTGACACCACAAAGAGAGGCGAACCCGCCTTGAGGAGGGGACGAAAGGAGATGCCGGATACTGCTTTCCCGGGCATACCGGTAGAGCGCCACCATACCAGAACAGCGATCCCCATCACGGAAATAGCAACAATATCCCAAACTTTTGCCAGTCCGGCCGGGGTATGAATATAAGGGACACTGAATAAGATCATGATCGTAAGTACGGGCGTCCAGACATTTTCAATTACTTGAGAATACCCGATTTTTTTCAATCCCCTTAAAGATTCGACGATCAGTGTAATGACACTCAGGGGAATGATCCGGATCGTCATCCATTTTAGAGGTTCAATTAATTGAGGTTTATCAAAAATAACTACCGATACAGGTTCTGCAAACAAATAAATCAGAAGGGATAGCCCGCTTGTAAATCCTGCAATCAGGATCAAACTACTGAAAAATACTTCCTTCACCTTGCCCCACGATCCGGTGGATGCATGGGCGGAAATTAACCGGATGACCACATTATCCAGACCAAACCTGCCCAGATTTGCCGCTATAAAAATAATTGTGGTCGTAAGAAAGAAAATCCCCGCTCCCCCTGCCCCCAACAGACGTGCCACATATACACTGAGCAGGAACGAGAGTACCGCCCCCACCCCTTTTAAGGCAAAAGCGATTGAAGATCCTCTGAGTATTTCGATGAGATGATGATCTTTTAAAATGGTTTGGATAAATGTCATGATCAGGCGCGCCTAATGAACCGGATACCGCCAGGTGTCGAGATCCAGATGTGTCAATGATTGCACCGAATTGATCCCGGCATTTAATTTTTCCTTAATCTCTTCAGGAACAGTCCGGATATCCAGGCGATGATGTTGGGCAATCTTTTTTTTGTTCAGATAGTCAAGCAGCGTCAATATTTTTACACGAATATTCGTAAAGGGGATCAGTCTTTTTCCAACTTTTCGGATCGGCAGATCCCGGTGAACCAAATCCCGGATTAATGTGGATCTGGAAGTACTTGCCTGGCGGATGATCGAATCCAGATCAATGGTGTCCATGGATGTTTCCACCCCGATAAAATCACAGATAGTATGATACATTTTCCGCCTGGATTCCGGGGTGTACAGATCATCGAATTTCAGAAACAAAAACATGGAATCCGGGAATACCTCCTGATATCTCTGGATCTGAGGGGAATAATTCCCCCGGGTCAGATAGCTGTGGTGTTCAAAGGAAAATCGTTTTTCATCATGATCCAATCGATACTGTTCAGCTTCCAGTGCCTGGATAAAGTCCAGAGGTTCATATCCCCGCTGTACCGACATGAGGTACTGAGAATACGCCCGTTTCAGGGGGTCGCGCAGGATGATGATAAATTTGGGTGCCGGACACAACGCTTTGATCCGGGAGGGGGTTTCGGGGAAGAACAGATAAGATGGATCCACCTCTCCGCGGATATAATTTCGTCCTTTGGGGATAAACCAGTGATAGTACCAATCCAGACCATTGGCAAACCGGTCTGCATGACTGAAATAATGGGTCTCCTTTAGTTTAGGGAGCGATATCTTCGGATTCTGGCTCAGCCAGTAGTGGAGGGTAGAGGTCCCCCCCTTTTGAGTACCCAGAATAAAATATGATGGCGGAAAGTCCGGCATTCAGCTCAATTGAGGGTGTTTCGCTGGATGGTTCGATGATAACCCATGGATAATATCAGGATAAATTCCCCGGTGAAGGGATGGTAAGTGCAGCAATAGCGATCCCTATAAATCCACCAGCTAATATGCTGCCAATAATGATTACCATACGTTTGGGTGAATCTTTTTCAGCCGCAGGTTCGGGAATATCCAAAATATTGATGATCGGTAGTTCTTTTAATTCTTCTATCTTTGCCAGTTCATATTGCTGCCGCAGGGTGATGTAAACTTCCTGATTTACCTCAACATTTCTCAGCAATCTTCCACGTTGCAATTGGGTTTCGGGGGGTTCAAGGGTGATGGTGTGCAGTTTTCTGAACTCTGTTAACGCTTCTTCCGATTTTTCCAGGTCCGACTTCGCAATAGCCAGCCTGTCTTCGATGAACTGACGGTAATTCCGGGATTGTATTTCCAGTTCCTCGGCAATATACTTTTTAATAAATTGACCATAGTAATTCGCAATATCTGAAGCCAGTTTAGGTTCTTCCATTTTCACCGAAACCACTATCAGTCCCGAGTCTCTCTCTTTTACGACCACACGGGTATCCAATTCTTTTATCGCTGTTGAAACATACTTTAAGTGTATATCTCCTTTTCCTTTAGGGAATATACTCATTACCCATTTTTTCAACCGGCGTGTGATTTTGGTCTGATCATCGATTTCCCAGTAAGCGATCAGGTTTACCGGCGCAGGATAGGCTTCCGTTTTCCATAATTTCTCAACCACACTTCCGGACAGTCTCCGGCTTTTGACGACGTCCGGAATATAAAAAGTCGATTTTGTTCCTCCGTCAAGGTTGAACCCAAAAGCGGATGCAACCCCCTGAATATCATTCAGGGCACCACCCGGACTTTTTTCTTCCGTGGGATAAATTGATAAAATTGATTTGTACATGGGGGTTGCCAAAACACTGTACGCCGTTCCCAGAATAAAAAAGAAGCCGATGGATAACATGAAACTCTTTTTCTTTTTTTTCAGTTCGGTGAAAAAACCGGCAATATTTATATCCGCAGAATTATTTTCAACCATGATCTGACCTTTGTATTTATCGGGTTGCATTTTGAATGACCAGGATCAGTGCGGCCATTTGACCTCCGACGGTCATAATCTCCTGGAACCGCGTCCAGCGGTTGTATTCCAGTTTTTCAGCGATAAAGATCACATCGCCGTTTTCGATACCGTCATTCTCATCAAACTGAATTCGCTTGCCAGTACTGTTTTTAACAATGTATCGGCGCCGGGTTGCCTGATGTACAAGACCCCCCGCATCCCGGATATAGTCGTCGATGGATTTTCCCCTGATCAGCGGATACCGTCCCGGAAATACAACTGCGCCCAGTACCTCCACATATTCCTGCATTGGCGTGATAATGATCTGATCGTCGATCTGGAGAGGAAAACTCATGATCGTACTGGTATATTCATCAGAGGAGGAGGATATCGTTCCTTTAACCGTCCGGCTCCTGGCTTTTACATATGCTTTTTCAGCGTCGCTCCGATCTTCATAGGGTATGGACATAATACGCTCGTACTCGATATCTCTGAGTTCTGCAATGGTCTGATTGTTTACGATGATCCGGCTTCGATCTGCCCGGCTGGAATATCCGCCGGCTTTTTCAATGATACTGCCCAGAGTTGTACTGTTTTCATGAAGTGCGTACCTCCCGGGGTATTTCACTTCTCCGGTTATCGTGACCAATTCTTGCCGTTTGTAGTCTTGTTTCATCCGCACGATAATGTGATCTTCGGGCATAAGGTGGGTTCGTGAGATTTCAGACATATTAGATAATTGAATGATCTTCTTGGTGGTATCATTAATAAATCGGGTGATCTCTATCCTGGAGGAATCCGCATTATTGGTAAATCCGCCAGCCAGTTTAATGAGGCCATAGACGCTTTCTCCTGCCACATACTCATAGCTGCCCGGTAGTTTAATCCCGCCATAGATTTGGATATTTTCATCCGACATTCCGATGGAAACCACATCGCCGGGACGGACCCTGGGGTTCAGTTCCAAATCGCCGGTCATATAAAACCGCAATAGATCAACGCGACGGGTTTCACCGTCACGCAATAATTTGATATTCCTCATGGATATGTCATGTAACTGCTCGTTATTCAGTACAATGAGTGAATTCAGTTTTTCTCCGACAGCGGTATCAAATATGTCTGAAACCCGGGTGAAAGGATTGGCGGTAATAAATCCGGGGCGATTCACGGTTCCGGCGACTAATACCTTGAACCTGCGGATCTCATACAAGGTGATATAAATTGATGCGTTACCATATTTCCCGATACATTTATTTTTAATTGTGTCAAATGCCCGGGACAAGGTATAACCGACGACCGGTACAATCCCGACGACCGGAATCAAAACATCGCCGACGGGAGACACTTCGAGAAACAGATTTACCGTTGCATCAGCAGATACCATATTGAACGAAAAAGTATCACCGGGACCCACGATGTAGGTTTCCGGGTCAACAGGCGTTTCCAGTACGATCTTTTCAGTGGGTAACATATTTGGGATGATGGGACTTCCCATTTCATCCTGTGCGGTTTCCCCTGCTTTTTCCCGGGGAAAAAAATCCTGACTCAAGATTATACCGGCTGATAACAAAATGAAAATCACGATTGTTTTCATAAGTATCCTCCAAAATAATCAAATTGCGGGGCGTTTCTCAAACAGGGCTGGTTGGCGTCTTTTTCGCTGAGTACAGGCGTCGTAACCGGCCACTCAATTCCTATATCCGGATCATTCCACAGAATGCCCCGGTCATGTTCCGGGTGGTAGAGGTTCGTACATTTATAGAAAATTTCAGCGGTATCAGATAGCACACAGTACCCG
>Ga0100387_10002497_pt1 | contig 15611 bp, 12 predicted proteins | sample CryGeymeta201511_FD_81547 | JGI IMG/M metagenome (GOLD analysis project Ga0100387, IMG submission 81547) | Groundwater microbial communities from Crystal Geyser aquifers in Utah, USA - Crystal Geyser metaG 2015-11 | ecosystem: Environmental > Aquatic > Deep subsurface > Groundwater | place... | reverse complement strand
TTCCATGGCTGGATTGTTGTCCATCTACAGCACGGGGTTATTGCAGGAGGGTCTGGCTGGTCACAATTACTTCATTCGCCAATTGATCTGGTTTATCATCGGCATTGCCCTGACAATCGGCGTTGCCATGATTCCCAAAAAGGTGGTCTTTAATCTGGCCTATGTCGTTTATGGTATTGGAATTATCGCCTTATTAGCTCCATTTCTGGTGAATGATAGTACCGGGACGCATCGCTGGGTCCGGCTGGGTGGATTTAATTTTCAGCCTTCCGAATACATGAAGGTGATCGTTGTGGTTGCTTTGGCAAAATATTTCTCTGATCACCACCGGCAGCTACAGCAATTTAAACAACTTTTCCCACCCTTCATTATGGTGATGATCCCCACCGGTATCGTCATTCTGCAACCGGATTTAGGGACAGCGTTGGTGTACATTGCCACCCTTATCCCGATTTTATTTTGGGCTGGAATTCGACCTCTGTATTTCTATTTATTGCTGGCGCCCATTGTATCCATGATGGCAGCATTCAACATCTATACATTTTTCGCGTGGATGGCGATTTTGGGACTGGTGCTTTATCTTGGCCGTACGAAACTGTGGTTTGCCGGATTCAATTTTATTCTGAATGTCTTTCTGGGCGGGTTAACCAATGTTCTCTGGATTCTTCTTAAGCCTTACCAGCAGCAACGCATATCTTCATTGTTTAATCTGGATGTGGATCCGCTCGGCGCGGGTTATCAGCTCATTCAATCCATGACCGCTTTCGGCTCCGGTGGCTTACTTGGGAAAGGGTTGGGGCAGGGAACACAGACACATCTTAAATTCCTCCCTGAACAGCATACAGATTTTATCATGACGGTCATTGGTGAAGAGTTTGGGTTCATCACGGTGGCAGCGGTGCTTTTGTTTTTTATGCTCTTTATCTTTCGTTTGATTTCGATCTCATTCGCAGCGAGGACCCGCTATACCTCACTGGTATTATTTGGCACCGCGGCTGTTTTTCTTTTTCATATGTTTGTCAATCTGGCGATGATCGTTGGGTTAATGCCCGTCACCGGAATTCCGTTGCCATTTATGAGCTACGGTGGTTCGTTCATGTTGGCCTGTTTTCTGTTGCTTGGAATTGCCCAAAATTCGCTTTCCGGAAATCGGGTATAATCGTGGTTTGATCGGACCATTTACAATCGCATGACTCGCTAAATGGTTATTTTTAAAAAATCAAGGGTCGGGGAAATTGTTTTGGATACCCCGATTAACCCGTTAAATTTCGCACTGAATGTTGACATCTCGCCTAATCCGTATTTCTGGAGGAAGATTTTCATGAATCGCGGTCTAATACTCACTGGATTTTTGGCAATATCATTGGGGTTTTTTGGATGCGGAAGCAACGCTCCGGATGCCAATGAGGAATTGGTAAAAGTTAAGGCTGATCTAATTCGGGCACGAGAAACTGCTGATTCTGCCAATCAGCAAGCGGTGGATCTGAAAAAACTACTTGATCAATACAGTACCGAGATGAAGGGTTTGAGAGACACTTATGATGAAGATCATAAGACCATGGAAGACCTTTACAAATTGCAAGCTGAGACTAAAGCCAATTATTTGTCTTTGAAAGATAACACCACCACGAAGATTGATGCACTTGAAGCCAAGCTTGGACAATCAGAGCAAGTAACATCCTTCCAGGCTCAACTTGACAGTATCAGAGCCCTGATTGATTCTGCCACTGCCGAACAACAGATTGGTGCCTTGAAGAACGATTTGGCTCAAAATATTGCCCACATAACGATGCTGAAGGGGAAAGTAGACAGTCTGGCTAATTTGACCAAATCAGCCGAGGCCTCCCCAACTGATTCACTCATGGGTGCCTTTGCAGATTTCGAGATGCGAGCCCATGACAACCTGATTCAGTTGAATGACGATCTTAAAACCATACAACAACACATTCGGACCCAGGATAGTGCGACTTATGACATCCTGAGTCAACTCGTCCTGCTTGAGAATAAAATTTTATCCTTAACGAATTCATTCAATGAAATCATGAATATGAGTCCTGTTCAGGCACAAGCGCCAGCTTCAAGTGGTGGCTCCCAGATGTACCAATCGAATTATGCCCAATCTCCAGGTACGACTCGTTCTCAAATGACCGAAGAAGAGTACAAGAATCAATACATTGATGCCCTGAGCAGCTATCAAAATGGCAATTATAATGACGCAGTACGGATGTTCAATGCCCTGATCAACTCCAATCGCAATAACGATTTGGCTGACAATGCACAGTACTGGATAGCTGAAAGTTTTTACTCAGAGGACAATTATCAGCGCGCAATTGTGGAATTCCAGAAAGTATTTGATTTTTCAAATTCCAATAAAGCGGACGCTGCCCAGTTTAAAATTGGCTATTGTTATCTGAACATGGGTAATGCATCCATGGCGCGCTCTGAATTTCAAAAATTCCTGAACGTGTACCCGAAAAGCGATCTGGTCCAAAAAGCCACACAGATTCTTGCTAAACTGTAAAACGAGACATTTCCCTAATTAATAACCCTATTCGGACAGATTGTTAAAATATGCCAAGACGAATTTACTTCTTGACGACTGAAATTGACCCGTTTGCCCAGACTTACCAGCTTGCCCAGTTTTCTAACCGAATTCCGGCGATTTTCAATGAGAAGAAACAGGATATTCGCATTATCACACCCCGGTATGGCTTTATCAGTGAACGCCGATATGTCATACGCGAGGTCATCCGGTTAAGAGAAATCAAAGTTGATTATAAAGGTGAAGAACTCATTGGCGCGGCAAAATCTGCTTTTGTGCCCAGCACAAAAGTGCAGGTCTATTTTTTAGATTATCAGCCCTACTTTGGCAGTAACAATAAAGCGCTCTACACGGTTCCAGCAGGCAGGTATAACCAACGCAATCCTGAGAAATTTTTCTTTTTTGGGAAAAGTGCCATCGAGAATCTGACCTATCTCTACTGGCAACCTGAATATTTGTTTTGCAATGACTGGACTTCAGCCATTGCAATGATTCTCCTGAAAACAGTCTACAAGGATGAAGAGTTTTTCGCCGGGATGCGGACAGTTCTTAATCTGATCAATCCTGAGGAGATGGGTACGGTCGAAGAGAAGCATTTTTTAATGGCAGGACTAGACCCGGCTATCACGAAAGGCTATGAAAATAACCTTTTGGGACTTGCGGTTAAATACGCCGATGAAGTCACTGCAATTTCGTTCCCTGATTCAGACGTCCTTGAAAAAATCAAACAGAATCAAAAACTCACCGAAGCACTTGATCGGGAACAAAAAAAGGTGCAGCACTTTTCACTAGCGGAAGATTCAGAAATTGGATGGCGGGCACTAGGAACAAAGTTTGAGGAATTCTTTAATATCGAAGTTTGATTTAGATCCCCCTTTGAATACAATAGGTAAACCAATTAATTTCAAGCATATAGCGCTTGAAACGAGAGTAGGATGACGTGCATGCGATTTTCGCGTAAAACAAAATATGGTCTTTTGGGATTGACTCTAATGGCTTGGATGGCTTGTGAGGACCCCCAGTCGCTTAATAATTCATCTGTGGTAAAAAATCCTTTCATTCTACGGACAGACACGCTTTCAAAGATAAATAGTCTGACCGAGATGCGCGATATACTGGCCTGGACATCCGTACCGCGACTTTTTTTGGGAAGTCTCCCCGGATACAAAACAGGCATCTATTTTAAGATCGTTCTGGACAGTAATCTGGTCGACAGTGCCTCCTTTGATTCTGTTTACCTCCGTTTTGACCGAGACCTGTTATTTCAAAATGATCCATACGCTATCGGCTACCCCGGATCAGCCAACATCAGTTTATACGATGCTCGGAATGTCACTCCGAATGCTGAAACCGGTGAATGGGGCAACGTGCTCTCAACCTCCGCCATAAATTTTGGTGTGAATGACACAACCCTGATAGTTTATGTCAATCCCGACACGATCCTGAGTGTCATTCAATATGATTCAGCCAAGACCATGACATTTGCCCTGACTTCGGACGGTAATGATTTCATTCAACGATTCTATGCTTACGAAACTGCGTTCCCCCCTAAGATGTATTTCCACTATCCTTCGCTGGACACAACCTTGACACGCTATGTGGGCTATGATAAGTCGGTGGTCTCCTGGAATCCGGGTGAGCTTGACACTACAAATTTTAAATATGTATCCGTCTTAGGATCCCAAAAATTGAGGGTTAGTCTGAATACGGACAGTTTGCTCATTGATCCTGAAGAAACTTTACAGCATGTCATTTTAGCCAATGCGATTTTGTCTGCGGACTCCAGTGCATCCAAAATTTATCGCCAGACAAAAACAGATACGATACCACCCGCGCTGGCGATTACACTCCGACAGATAATCGCCGATACGTGTAACTGCAACAGCGCAAGTTTCAATTTTCATAATGCCGATATCGGTAGTAGGTCATTTGACATTACAAATGTTATGTATGAATCTGTATCGGTGCCTGAGGACTCAACGATTTTTTTCATTCGACCGTTAAATGCGGGTATGAATCCCGGGTATCTGGCTATACCAAAGGATCAATCCACTGACCCGGTGTTGAAACTCGTCATCCATTCGGCAAGGGTGGTGACGCCATGAGAAATTCTATTCGCTCCACAATTATTGGTCTTCTTTTCTTCGCCGGAATTGGAATTGACGCTCAACCGCTTTTACAGGCCATCGGATTTGGCAATTTTAGAGAAAACGGAACAGCGGTCGAAGCCGGTTTGGGATATGCGACGACGGCACACTACGATTCCCTCAATTTTCTCCCGAACAATCCTGCCGGCTGGCATGATTTACGGACCGTACGATTTATGGTCGGTGGCGATATTGGGATTCAGATGATTCCGGCAAGTGAAATTTATCAGTCAACAGGTTCTAAAATAACTTCGCAATTTCAGCGATTATCCCGGTTACAGGTTGGTATTCCCCTTGGACAAAGGATCTACGCGTCAGTGGGTACAGAGCCGATAACGGACATGGCCGGTCACTTTCAATCGGTGATCGGAACAGATGCATTAGCGCCAAAGCTTGCGGTTGAAAACGGCGGTGGCGTTTGGGGGATGTTTGCCGGGGCAGGCTACCGTCTGAATGACAAATGGAGCTTCGGACTCAAATGGCAGCATTTAACTGGTTATTATTCACAACAAACGACACAGTATTACCCTGAATTTTTAACGAGCAGTAAAGCGTTATTAAGGGGTTTTATCCGGGGTGATGTCCTCGAAATGGGTGTCCAGACCAGAATTGCAAATAATATCCTTTATGGAATTACAGCCAGTTTTGTTGTGAATAATCCGGTCTATGATGGGACAATGACCAGTAGTGGAACAGCTCAAAATCTCAAATTTACCGAGAATCTGCCTGACTGGCCGACCCGTCTGGCAATGGGTTTGGAATACAAATATTCGGAGCGCGTCTTTTACCTGGTGGACTTGAGTCAAAGGTTTTTTAATGAGGACGCGTTCTCTGACAATAACCTGTTCACCATTCCCGATAACTGGAGCGTCAATTCTGCATCCACCGTCAATATGGGAATTTTAATTAAACATCGTGATTTGGTTGGCTCACTTCTGAATAAGACCGATTGGCGCATGGGATTTTATAATAAAATATTTTACGCCTCCCCATCAGCGAACACTTATATTCGCGAAACATTTTTGACCTGTGGATTTGGATTTCCGCTGCCGCAAAATCATTCACGGTTGGATTTGGCACTGGGGGTTGGGAAAAGAGGGGGGCTCACCGATTATCCTGCTGAAAATATTGTCAATATTAAACTTAGTATACAAACCAGTGAATATTGGTTCACAAACGCAAAGCGTCGTTAAACGAAAGGGAAGTATCGCATGAAAGGCAGAATCTGGACTGTCGTCACTCTGGGCTTGATCTTAATCGGGATGGTTCTGTCCTCCTGTCAGCCACCTTCTGCAATGAGTGAAGAAGAGATGGCAATGCGTCAAAAGGCTCATCGTGATTCGATGAAAAAAGCCAATATGCAACAATGCATGAAGTTTTTGAGTTTTGCGACTGAATACTATAAAAATAAAAATTATGAAGATGCCTTGCGCAATTACAGCAAACTTTTCGACCTGGAATGTGTGGACGAGGAATTGGCCCGGGATGTGTATGTATTCGTTGGAAATTCCTACCGCGAGTTGAATCAACCCGACTCTGCACTGTACTATTACGACCAGGGTCTGGCTTATCTGCCTGCCGACAATTATCTCCGCCAAAGCAAAATATACACCCTCAAAACTTTAGGTGATACGGAAGCTGTGTTGGTAGAAAAAGCCGCTCAATTGAAATATCATCCGGACGATATGGCATTGGCTGAAGAGTTGGTAGACGATTACCTCCAAAACAAACATTATGAGGATGCCAAAGCACTTGCCCAGCAAATTTTGATGACCCAACCTTCAAATCGTAATGTTCAGAATATTCTGCGAGAATCCATGGTCGCCCTTGGTGAAGACATTTTCGGTATGATCAAAGCGCGGTATGAGGAAGATCCTACCAATCTACAATATGCCAACGAATATGTCGGTGTTTTGCTCGAACGGAACATGACGACTGAGGCTACAGTAGTTCTGGAAGAGGAATGGAAGAATAATCCGGATAATGAAGGCATCATGCGCCGATTGGTGGATGTCTATAACAGCTCAAGCAACACTGCCAAGAGCGTCGGCGTGCTTCAGAAATTAATCAAAATAAAGCCCAATGATTCTGAATATGCCTATCAGTTGACTGAGGGCTTAATCGCCACTGGTGATCGCAAAGGGGCACTGGCACAAGCTGAAAATTTGGTTAAGAGTTACCCAAAAGATGGTCGTGCCTACGCCAATCGTGCCAAGGTTTACGAAGAAATTGGTAACGCCTGCACGGGTGCAGTCCCGGATTTCAACGACAAGTTGGTTTTTTTAATGGCTTATGAAGATTACATCAAAGCCAAAGAGTTCAAATATTCCAAGATTCAAAATAAGATTGATTTCCTGGGTGAAGCCAGAATCCCGCAAAAGGGCGATTGGTTTTTCTATAGCGACGATTACGTGGATAAACAAGGTTTTGCTTCGCCCAAAAAGGATTGTTACAACTGGATCACCCGCAAGTTGAAAGCGCCCCCCAAATAGGCAGCAAAAAAGATTTAAGGAAGGCGAAATAATGCGCCTGGCAATCGGCTCAGATCACGCAGGCTTCGAGGCTAAACAATCGCTGGTAGCGTATCTCGAACGGTTGGGATACCCGATAATTGACGCCGGGTGTTTTTCTGAGGAATCCTGCGATTATCCTGATTATGCAATGCTCGTCTGTGATTCAGTCGTGAACCATGATGCCGAATGCGGCATCCTTATTTGCGGCACAGGAATTGGCATGTCAATAACTGCTAATAAAATCACAGGAATCAGAGCAGCACTTTGCATGGATGAAGACTATGCACGCCTGGCGCGTGAACACAATAATGCGAATGTGTTATGTCTGGGCGCACGATTCCAAACCGATACGGCGCGCGAAAAAACGACTGAAATTTTTCTCACAACGCCATTTGCAGGTGGACGACACACCAAGCGTATTGAAAAAATACATGACCTGACAGGACGATAGGAAAAATGCTGGAAACACTGCGCAATTCTGATCCTCAAATATTTGATTCCATAAAACATGAACGAGATCGCGAAACCGGGACGTTGGAACTGATCGCTTCTGAAAATTTTGTCAGTCAGGCTGTACTCGAAGCCGCCGGTTGTATCATGACCAATAAATACGCTGAAGGGTATCCGGGACGCCGGTATTACGGCGGATGTGGTCCGGTGGACGAGGCTGAAAATCTGGCGATCGACCGGGTTAAAACACTCTTCGGTGCAGCATACGCAAATGTTCAGCCGCACTCCGGTTCTCAAGCTAACATGGCTGTCTATTTCACTTTACTCAATCCCGGTGACACGGTTTTGGGGATGGACCTGGCTCATGGTGGACACCTGACTCACGGAAGTCCGGTGAATTTTTCAGGTCGGTTTTTTAACATCGTTGGTTACGGTGTGAAAAAGGAAACCGGATATATTGATTATGATCAGGTTCGGGATCTGGCGAAGAAAAATCATCCGAAAATGATTATCGCCGGTGGCAGTGCGTACCCGCGTTTTTACGACTTTAAACTTTTCAGGGAAATCGCTGATGAAGTTGGCGCGTTTCTGATGGCTGATGTGGCCCATCCGGCAGGATTGATAGCCGCCAAACAACATCCGGATCCATTACCATACTGCCATGTTGTTACCTCCACGACCCATAAAACATTGCGTGGACCGCGTGGTGGTTTAATTCTATTGGGTACAGATTTTGAAAATCCTTTTGGGATTGTCGCTCCGAAATCCGGTCGCACGAAGATGATGTCCGAGCTCATCGACACGAATGTCATGCCCGGAATTCAGGGTGGTCCGCTGATGCACATTATCGCTGCGAAAGCAGTGGCGTTTGGTGAAGCGTTGCTCCCAAGCTTCACAGACTATGCCCGTCAAGTAATCGCGAATGCAAAAGCACTGGCAATTGGATTGATGAATCACGGATTTAAATTGGTTTCCGATGGGACTGATAATCATTTGGTGCTTGTTGATTTGACGAGCCAGGATATTCCCGGTAAAAAAGCCGAACGACTCCTGGAAGATGCCGGTATGACCGTTAATAAAAATATGGTGCCATTTGATCAGCGCAGCCCGCTCATTACGAGTGGTATCCGAATTGGGACTGCCGCATTGACCACCCGGGGGTTCAAGGAAAACGAGATGATTTTGACCGCTGAATTTATTCATCGTGTCCTATCGAATCCCGATGATGAGACCGTGATGCAATCGGTAAAATCAGAAATCGCTGAGCTCACCGGAAAATTCCCTCTATATACGGATATGCTATGAACTGCCCCAAATGCAAACATGATGACACGCGAGTAGTTGACTCCCGATCAACCCAGGAGGGGACCGCAATTCGCCGTCGTCGAGAATGTCTGAAGTGTTTATATCGTTTCACGACATATGAATATGTTGAATCAGAAGCGATGATGGTGATCAAGACAGACCAAAAGCGTGAGACATTTAACCGGGATAAAATACTGAAAAGTATGGTAATTGCCTGTAACAAGCGTCCAATATCCATGGAGAAACTCAACACTGAAGTCGATAAAATCATTCAGGATATTAATGATCTTGGGCAACCCGAAGTAACCTCCAAACGAGTCGGGGAAATTGTCATGAAACACTTGTCAGCCTTAGACCAGGTTGCTTATGTACGATTTGCCAGTGTCTATCGCCAATTCCGTGATGTGGATGCATTTCGTGCTGAACTGGACAAAATTTAGTCCCTAGGACATTATGATTATTGTTGAAAATATTTGGAAAAATTTCAATGATAAACAGGTTCTCGCTGGAGTTGACCTGAAAATCAATGACGGCGAAACAATGGTCGTACTGGGGAAAAGTGGTGTGGGAAAGAGCGTTCTTTTGCGACTTATCCTGCGATTGATGGATCCGGACCGTGGACGAATTACCATTGACAACAAAATAATCGGGACTTTGCAGCGTCGCGAGATGAACACGATCCGTTTGCGATTCGGGATGTTGTTTCAGTCAGCAGCGCTTTTTGACAGTATGAATATTTTTGATAATGTGAGCATCGCCCTGAGGACGCTCACAAAATTGACCGAAATCGAGATTCGGGAAAAAGTTGATTATTGCCTCAATATGGTTGGCTTGCAAGGTGTGGAGAAACTGTTTCCTGCAGAGTTAAGTGGCGGTATGCGTAAAAGAGTCGGACTGGCCCGGGCTGTAGCCATGGATCCCGCCTATTTACTTTACGACGAACCTACCACCGGGCTTGATCCGGTGATGACGGAATCCATAGCTCAAATTATTCGAAAACTTCAACGCGAACTTAATGTCACGAGCATCGTTGTTACCCATGATCTGCAGACAGCCTTTACCGTCGCAGACAGAATGGCTCTGCTCCACGAAGGCCAGATTCAGTTCCAGGGAACGGTGGACCAGATTCGAAATACGGACGACATAATCGTCAGGGAATTTATCAGAGGGTATTCACGAAAACATAACCTGGAGATGCACCAGATTGATGATTAGCAAAGAGTTGATACAGATACTGCGTTGTCCTGAGTCCCATCAGACGCTGATACTGGCATCAGATGAATTTTTGGAGACACAGAATCAAAAAATAGGGAAGAGGGAATTGAAAAACCTGGCAGGGGAGATTATTGACAAGGAACTCACAGCCGGACTTTTACGAAAGGATGGCAAAATACTCTATCCGATAATTGATGAGATTCCCGTCCTATTGATTGATCAGGGGATTGTGCTCGAATAATCGAGTGCTCTGATCTATTATGATGCAAGCCACAATCCCATTCCTCTTGTATTGACACGCCATTTTGCGCCGTCTATATTCGCGGTATAAACGAGGGAAAGCTTATCGAGACATTGATAATTCGAACTTAGAGCAACCATACAAATTAATGAGGCCATTCACGATGAGAATGGCAGGTACTCGAAAAGCAATTTTGAAACCGAATGTTCAGCGTTCGGTTTTTATTTTTTGGAGGATAAATGAACCATAAAGGTCGATTTTTAACTGGAATCATAATCGGACTCCTCATGAGTTCGTCTGGATATGGTCAGAGCACTGCTGGCGCTATTTTTCTTTTAATCTCACCGGGCGCTCGCGCAGGTGGCATGGGCGAAGCCCAGATAGCTGTGGCTAATGATGCGACTGCGAGCTACTGGAATCCTGCCGGGCTTGCATTTTTAAGTGGCAATGAACTGTCAGGAATGCATGTGAAATGGCTGCCGGGTTTAGCGGATGATATGACCTACGATTTTCTGGCTTATAATCAATCCCTAAATGACTTTGGATCCATCGGCGGACACATTATTTATTTGGACGCCGGCAAACAAACCCGAACCGATTCTGAAGGCAATATTGAAGGAACATTCTCAACATATTTCACCTCGGCAGCGTTGAGTTATAGTGCATTATTGACAAGAACATCAAGTATAGGTTTAAATGCAAAAATTCTTTATCAGCACTTAGCAGACCGCGCCACCGGGACTGAACAAGGCAATCCATGGTCAACCGATTTTGGCTTTGATTTTGGCTACTTGAAGCGCGATGCGTTTAACGGTCTCCTTGACTTTGCGACTGTCCTGATTAATGTCGGTCCCAAGATCTCGTTCATTGATGAAAATCAGGCCGACCCCATGCCCACCACACTAAAATTTGGTTTTAACTTGCACGCCGTTCAGCAACAACACAATAAACTGAACATCGTTTATGATGTCTCCAAATTGGTCGTTGCATCTTACGCAGCCATGGATTGGGATGGCGATGGCTGGGTTGGCGGATATGACGAAAATGGCCGGGGAGGTTTTGTAAATGGCGTGCCCACAGAAACCAAGGGCTATGAGTACAATCAGGATGGCCAAATCGAAACCACACATTCTGACCCGATCTATCTTGCAATTTTCACCTCCTGGGTTGATGATTGGCTGTTAGGTGGCGATCGCGACATAAATAGCGACCGCAGAATTGGTGGTTGGGATGAAAACGGGAACAATACCTTCCAAGAAAACCAAATTGTCGATGGTGATACAATAACTGTGACCATAAGAAATTTTGGAGATGACGGCTATGGCTTGTACAGTTCAGACAAAAAACTAGAAGTGGGTAATAAAAACGACCGATCTATTATGAATGAAATCAACACCTTGGTCCATAATGTCGGCATCGAATACTGGTACAATGACATGTTTGCCATCCGGGGTGGGTATTACTATGATTTCACAGGAGCCATTGCCTCACCGACATTTGGATTCGGATTACGATTTTCCAATTTTGGATTTGATTTTGGCTATACCAGTGCGAAAAAAGACACTGATCCCCTGGCTAATACCATGCGTTATTCCTTATCCTATAAATTTTAGTCGAACTTGCAGATAAATAATACCATGCTCAAACACGGCAATAAAATCTTTCTGCCATTAATATTTCTTGGTGCAACGCCACTTTGGGCTGAGGTCGGCGTGTCGACAGTAACCCAAGAGCAAATTACAATCGCGGCCGTGATGGTTCAATTCCAGCAGGATACGACCTCCGGAACAGCCGGTGATGGGACATTTGTGCTGGATCCCGATTATGGCATCATCTGCTCAGATTTTGCGATGGATCCGCCACCACATGATGCCGCATACTTTTGGGATCACCTGAGGGCTGCGAACATTTATTGGGACCGTGTCTCGGATCATGCCGTTACGATTGATCTGGATGCGTCGTATTTGAGTAATCATGTCTATACATTGCCCCACGAGATGAGCTATTACCATCCCTTCGATCAAGCCTTCGATCTTACTGAAAAATTGTCTGAATTCACCGCTGATGTCGTTTCAGTGGTGGGTAGTGACATCAATTTTTCGGCATATAATACCGTGGTCATTTTTCATGCGGGATTGGGTGGTGATTTTGACTTTGCCCTGGATCCGACCCCCGGAAATCTGCCTTCGGCTTTCTTAACTCAGGCTGAAATGGCGCAGGTTGGCTTTAACCTGCCCGTTCCCAACGTCCTCATCATACCTGAGTCTCAAAACATGCTCCACTTTCCTGAAACCAGGGAATTGTTCATTGACAGCGACAAACCCTGTTTTTTTCAATTTGGCCTGAACGGTACCTTTGCGCTGATGATGGGGTTTCGACTGGGTTTACCACCTATGTACAACACGGAAACCGGACAAGCACTGGTTGGCAAATTTGGATTGATGGATCAGGGAGCAGCAAATGTTCAGGGAATTGCGCCTGCCTGGCCAAATCCATATAGCCGCATGTTGCAGGGCTGGACAAGCTCGGTGCCGATTTATGTCGGTGATACTTTACAAGTTGGTGTTGATGAGGCACCCCTGCAGTTCACCATTTCCCCGGGTGAGTCCTACCTGATCGAAAATAAGGAACGAAATCTCCTTCAATCCCCGCCTGGATACACAGAATGGATTGTGAATGATGATACTGTCGGCGTGGTGATCGCCTCCTCCGGCGTTGTGTTATCCACAGACGATGCCGACGCAGGTTATCCCGGAAATGGTCTGCTCATTTGGCATATTGACGAAAATGCAATTCACACAGCCGAAAATCCCAATGCCGGATCGACCCAATGGATTGATCTGGTGGAAGGTGATGGCGCTCAGGATTTGGGTTTTACCACACGAATATTGTTTGGTGATTTTCTGGAACAAGGTTGGTGGTTTGATCCATGGTTTGCCGGAAATGAAGGATGGTTTGCACTGAATCGCCAGCAACTATTAACACCCGATAGCTTGGTACGGTTTGGACCAGATACTCATCCCAACACGCGCTCCAACACGGGTCGCCCCAGTCATTTAGCGCTTGAACGCATTTCCAGAAGCGGCTCGGTCATGTCCTTCAGCGTTTCTTCTGACCGTCTGGTGGGTAATCGTAACCTTGATCGCATATACGGCGTTATCCCAAGTGAGATACCAACCGTTCTGGGTCAAATTCGCGGAAGTGATTCTCTGGCATTTTTCAAACTGAATGAAAGTGGCAGTTTAAATTTATTGGGTAACCCGATCAACTCTCTGCCTGGCTTGTTGAATGGTGCCATTGATACGACCATTAAATTTTTATACCCCTATTTTGTGTCACATCAATCAAACGGTAATTCTTTTTACGATATCCGCAGTGGTGTCACCTTTGTTGACCATGCACCCATGCATCTGGATAACCTGGCATACACCGATGGATCGATATCTTATTGGGGGAATTCGGCAGATTCTGCATACATCTACCAGATTGATACCACCGATAACGTGCCAATTCAGCGTTATGCTTTGCCTGATTCCATTCTTGGATTGATCTCTCAAGTCAATGTTATCGGACCAGATAGTCTGTACACAGCTCATCATATTGGTGCGGAAAATAATATTGATATTCAAGGGCGTAGATTACAGCCCGTGTTTTTTAGAACAGATAACATTTATTCAGATCAAAATTGGGGACATCTATTCATCAATCCGCAGGGCGAATTGGCGTTTAGAGCCGCCAACCAGGAAACATATATACTGACATCCGACATTCCTCGTTTCGTTATTCCGCTACATGGTGATGCGGAAGAAGCACCAGAAATTCTCCTACTATATGATAATCATATTCGGATTATGAATATTCATGGCATGGACTTTCCAAATTCACCTTGGTCGATTGATAGCTGGATCGGAAATCCTCTGGTTGGTTGGTTTACTGGTGGTGGATTGCCCGAAATATTTTTACGACACAACAATGGATATTCGATCTACAATCTCAAAGGGCATTTAGTAGACGGTGGTTCACTTATCGCACCTGATCTAAATCAACCCCTTTCTTTTTATGTGACAGGTGCGACTGATTGGCAGTTGATTGCCGGGAATAATACATTCCTGAAATTTGCTATGATTGATTCGGTAAAAACCCCTCTTTGGAATTCACCCGAAGGAGGTAGCGAGGGATATCGCTATGTCGTAGATAGTCAGAGTTATTCGGCAGCTGATGTACCATTAATGGACCTGGCGACGGTGTTCAATTATCCCAATCCGGTCCACGGGAATACGACCTCATTTCGTGCCTTATTGGGGGATGTGAAGAGTTGGAAAGTCGATATTTTCGCCATGTCAGGTCTCCAGATTGACCGTCTGGAATCAGAAATAGTAGACATTAATTCGTACAATGAAATGGTCTGGAATACGACAAACGTCGGGAACGGAATCTATCTGGCCAGAGTAGAATCAAAAGGTCTGGACGGAAGTACCGCCAGTAAAATTGTCAAAGTGATGGTGATCCATTAGCAGTATTTGTTCCCGATTCATGAAATTTAGGATTCAGAACAAACACATTTTCAACCTGAGTGAGCTGGGAATGGCTGTCCTGCTTGGCTTGCCGATGGTTACGACTGGACAGGCGGCCTATAATCATCCTGAGCTAAACTGGCACACCATCGAAGGGACGCATTTCATCGTCCATTATCACGATGGCACGGAGTGGACAGCCAACGAAGCACTCACGGTTGCCGAAGATATTTATCCTGCCATTACCGGGCTGTATCACTATGAACCCGAGGAAAAAACCCAACTCATCATTCGTGATACGGATGATTATGCCAATGGTGGCGCGTATTATTTTGATAATAAAATTGAGATTTGGGCGATGCCCCTGGATTATTCATTACGTGGGTCGCATTATTGGCTGCGAGATGTGTTAACCCATGAATTCACACATATCATCACACTCCGGGCGGCGAGGAAATTTGGTGGAAATGTACCGGCCGGGTATTTTCAGATTTTGCAGTTTGAGCCCGAACGACGCGACGATGTGTTATACGGTTATCCCAATGGCATCATGTCTTATCCATTGCCGGGCGTGGTTGTACCCATGTGGTGGGCCGAGGGTGTCGCGCAGTTTCAATCCAACGAAAAGCGTTATGATTGGTGGGACAGCATCCGGGATATGATCGTGCGAGATCGGTTGGCGCA
>Ga0100387_10002484_pt1 | contig 15659 bp, 12 predicted proteins | sample CryGeymeta201511_FD_81547 | JGI IMG/M metagenome (GOLD analysis project Ga0100387, IMG submission 81547) | Groundwater microbial communities from Crystal Geyser aquifers in Utah, USA - Crystal Geyser metaG 2015-11 | ecosystem: Environmental > Aquatic > Deep subsurface > Groundwater | place... | reverse complement strand
CGATTCGAATTTGCGTATAGGCATTTTTCAATCGATCAATAAGTTGGTCGGCAATATTTTTCTGAACGAGGATTCTCCGTGTGCTGGTACATCGCTGGCCGGCGGTACCGACAGCACCAAAAACGATCGCCGGTACAACCAGTTCCATATTGGCTGTCTCATCCACAAGAATGGCATTATTACCGCCCAGTTCCAGGATAGTTTTGCCCAATCGTTCGCCCACAACTGCTCCGATACGTTTACCCATTTTTGTGGAACCCGTTGCGGATATCAGAGACACTCTGGCATCCCCGATCAATCGTTCACCGATGGTGGATCCCCGACCGATGATCAGATTGAAAATTCCGGGGTAGCCGTTCTCTTTCAGTACACGATTACAAATATGCTGAATGGCAACCGCACACAACGGAACCTTTGATGACGGCTTCCATACGGTGACGTTACCGCATACGGCGGCGATAAAGGCATTCCATGACCATACGGCAACAGGAAAATTAAATGCCGAGATCACCCCGACGACCCCCAGTGGGTGCCACTGTTCATACATGCGGTGATAGGGTCGTTCGGAATGCATCGTTAGCCCGTATAATTGTCTGGATAATCCGACGGAAAAATCCGCAATGTCGATCATTTCCTGGACTTCGCCATCGCCTTCAGTCTTGATTTTTCCCATTTCCAGGGCGACCAGACTTCCCAGATCATCCTTATATTTTCTCAATTCTTCACCCATTAACCGCACAAGCTGACCGCGAACCGGAGCAGGGACCATCCGCCATGCTCTGGATATTTCTACTGAACGTGTTATAATCTCATCATAATCTGCCTCGGAACACTGATAAACATTGGCAATCTGCTCTCCGGTTGAAGGATTTATGGAAGATAATATTCCGGCATCTGTGGTTGAACTCCACCACTCTCCGCCGATACATGCGCCAAAATTCTCCGAATTGACCCCTAACCGGTCAAGGATTTCAATCATAAAAGCTCCTTTAATTTGTGTACTTCCCAACACCGGGTAAAATGATTTTCAGAATGATTGACGGGTTCAAGGACTGGTTGATGATCCCTGCATTGATCCGTCATCAGTTCACACCTTGGATGAAAATGACATCCGGAAGGAAAATCTGTAGCGCTGGGAACCATTCCCCTGATGTTATACAGACTTTCCGTATGGGTTTCCATCTTCGATAAATTGGGTATGGATTTCAATAATCCAATGGTATAGGGATGGGAAGGTTGATGAAAAATCTCCTCCGCATTTCCCTGTTCTACAATTTCACCGGCATACATGACGATCACTCTGTGGGCAATTTCTGCGATGACTCCCAGATCGTGGGTGATCATGATCACCGAAAGGTTCATTTCCTTTTGTAATTTCATCAACAGGTCCAGGATCTGTGCCTGGATCGTTACGTCCAATGCAGTCGTAGGTTCATCGGCAATCAGCACTGTCGGATTACATGATAACGCCATTGCGATCATGATCCTCTGTCTCATTCCACCCGACAATTGATGCGGATATTCCCTCATCCTCAGGTGAGGGTCGGGGATGCCGACAAAGTCCAGCATCTCCAGGGCTTTGGCATTTGCTTCTGCTTTTGGTAAATGCTGATGCAGTTGAATAGCTTCGAGAATCTGATTCCCGCAGGTAAAAACAGGGTTGAGAGAGGTCATAGGTTCCTGGAAGATCATAGAGATATTATTCCCCCGGATCGTTCGAAGTTCGTCGTCGGGTAATTTGAGAATGTCTCTTCCCTGAAACAGAATTTCACCCCCGGCAAACAGACCCGGCGGTATTTGAATCAACCGCATGATCGACAGCGCCGTCACGGATTTTCCACAGCCGCTTTCCCCGACAATACCCAGGGTTTCACCGGGAAAAACGTCAAACGAAATGTCGTCAACCGCTTTTGCAAGACCTTCGTCAGTCTTAAAATAAGTTTTCAGATGTTTTACTTGAATGATCGGTTCAGTCAACAATGATTCCAATCAACTCACGTCGGTGATGAATGATTTTGTCAGAAAATAATATTATGCTGCAGCCTTATCCTGTTTATTTTTACCGGTAAATGCCCATATAAACAGCAGCAGGATCATGATACCTAACAGCCAGAAGGTAGCATTGTGGAATTCATGCCCGCTGTATTCGATCAAATCGTTAAACCGACCGATCAATAGCGAAATTCGTCCCATGACTGCAAATCCGAATGAAGCGCCAAAGGAGATCATCAGGAAGTAAATACCCACTTTGCTGAGCTTACCAAATACGCCGGTGTGTTCCTTCGAAAAGAAAAAGTACAGTAAACCGCACAACGTTCCAATGACGATGATAATCCCATTCAGCAGTACGATCCCATTGCCTGAAAAGTTGATATTGGATGCCTTTATCTGTTCCATGACATCCGAATTCAGGAATCCATAGAAGCGTAGTCCGGCCGCCATACCGACAATATAAGCGATTGCCCATCGCGCCAGCCAACCAATTTTGGGTATCAGCCGCATGAGCATGAAAATACCCAGAATTAAGGGGATGAGATAGATCATCCTGATTTCAGCATGACCCTGAATACCGCCTTCAGGAAAACTTCCTGAACTGATATACCCGAGAAAATGGTAAATACCATACCATAGCTGATGAAAAAATCCGGTTTTGGTGCCTTCTGGTAATGCAGGCCAAAGGCGCCCGAATAAATTCGGTTGTACCTGTGTCCAATAATAAATGGATGCCCAATACCCCGCAGAAACACCCACAAAGATATGCTCAGCGGCTTTGTAAAAGGGATTATCATCATACAGATAGCTCAGGATTCCCAAAGTGAGAAATACTGAAAACCATGCGCCTAATAGTTCTGCTGTTAACATGTTCTTCCCTTTCTATTTCTTCTGATCGCGTTTACGCTGAACGAAATATGTAATATTACCGAAAATGATGAACGCCACGATCACCAGATGTGCAAAAGATTGTGCCGCCATCATTCCGGTAGCAAGACCGGGATGGTTCACCAGTTTTTCATATTCGGCAGCACCGGGCATTCCTGCGAGAATACCCTTTACCTGGCCATGTTCAACATAAGGTATTACTTCTGTTACCTGAATTGATGTGCAGCCGGTGGACATGGGCACATTGTGAGGATCACAGGCGTATTGGACCCATTCCTTGGTTCCGGGATATCCTGCAGACAGACTGAATACAAAATCAAAATCCTTCACATCATGGATCCCCTTCATCATGGGGATAGCGGTGATCTGGATCCCCCGGGTATCCGTTGTGTAGAGAGTCGGAATATCTGCGGCTATCCCTTTTACCACCGCTTCGTTCCCGGGTCTGAACCCCAGGTTCACATAATCTACCCCATACTCAAGATCGTATTCTGATTCCATGGTGCCAAACGCATCAGCCGACATGAACAGCCCATCCGGCCATAGTGCAGTGGCATAAACCTTCAGTCCGTTTTCAAATAGCTGCCGTAACAGCGCCAACGACATCGGGTGAATTTCCGGTTTTGTACTGGGACCGTACTCAAAGGATACCAGTACTTTTGAATTGGGTGCAAGTCCTTCAATGGCATTGAAAACGTTCTGAGATTGCTGGGTGGCACGGATCGGTATGTTGATGGGCCAAATCAGGGGAATAAGCACCGATAGCCCAACCAGCACAAAGATATATCTGCGGTCAACAGATCCTAGTTTGATAAGAATGTCTATAAATTTTTTCATTATTTTTCTCCCAGAAATGAACGTTCCAGACCGATAATGATCCTGAATGAAGTGCCGACGATACCAAGACCGATACCGATCATAATCGCCCGGGCGCCGGCGGTCGTAGGTACATTAAAGATCCATTCCTGAAGTACCGGAAAATAAAAAATAGCCGGTCGTGTGGAATCCCATCCTGTCAACACTCCCCATACGGTCAGAATGGCTATCCCTGCGACAACAATAGAAACGGTGATGAATTTATTTTTGACCATGGGTGCAATAACCGCCCCCATGGCCAGAATAAAAATAAATCCCACAAACCAGGGGCTGATCATTTGCCCTACCGGAACTCTCCCTAACATCAGGATAATCCCTGCGGATAATAACAGGGTTGCTTCGAAATTCCGAATGCGAAACGCACGGTAAGAGGCTGAGGCGACAAAAAATGCCAACAATGCAAACATGGTGGCAGACAGGGGGGTAAAGATGTAGTTAAATATCCACCAGAATAATGATCCTGAATTTCCAAGTTTTACGGTTAGATGGGCGCCCCACTGCACCGGTGAAATTACCGTCGCTCCATATGAGGATAAATCCTCACCTAGTGCCTCAGCGCCTCCCTCTGTCATGAAAACCATGGGAATCGTATAATCGTCATTCCCTTCCAACCCGGCAGTGATCAGCGCTACATTGTTGTGGGTCCCGGTGGCAATGATACCGGCAACCTCTTGGTGGTTTTCCACCGCAACACCCGAAAGAGAAACCGTATAAGCGCCCCGGTATAAAAATCCCGCAAAAAGGGCAAAGAAAAATCCCAGCACGGCCAAAATACTGTACTGCCAGTTATTCTGCTTTTTATAGATCTTCATTAATTGAAGTTTTAACAGGTTCAAAGCGCCCAGGAAAATAGCAAATGACGCAATAATATCGTACCATTGAGTAGAATCGTTATCGACAAAATTCTGGATCCCCTGGTTCGAAAAAAAATGACCGAATAGGGTGATTAGACCGACAACAATCACAATCAGCAGTGGAATTTGTCTTTTCATCATTATATGTCCCTCCTATCTGGACGTGAACAGGGTTAGAATATCCAAATTTGTCCACCCGTAATGATGCAGCCCGGTAAAAATGAACACGAGTATCATACAGATCATGACCAGTAATTTTACAATGTCCTGTCCTTTGATACTGCCCAGTAGTTCGGGACGATTGGACAAATACGCACTTGCCGTAAAGAATTCTTCCCCGATAAGGGTATAATCGCAGGCGGTGACAAAAAATGGAATTTGTGATGGGGAACCGGTTCCGGCAATCTGAATTGCCCCGATGGAGTTCCCCGTTTCTGCCAGGATCAGAGATTCTGCATAAAATTTCCCCTGATAGAAACAGGCAGCGGGTTTTTCACGAAGCATAATGCCGTTTACTCCGGCGGCATAGGCAAACTGATCATCCGTTAAATAATGCACCATGTCATCGAAATATTGGTCCGGTCGTCCTTGTTTCAGGTAGGATTCTTTGCAGGTCTCACGTGCTGCTTCCATCACAATTGACCGGGATACGGGCACATTTAATCCTGCTTCATATTGGGCAGTCATCTCGGCAACATATCCTAGAATGATCAGACCGGATACCGTTTCAACCTGGTCCATATCCATGATACCCGGAACAAACAGAACCGGTTTACCCATCTCGGTTGCCCGGCCGACCGCTTCTTCAAGCGCTTGTAATCCGGCGATAGAACGAAGGTATATTTTCTCACCCCGCTTGGCTCTGTCAGTGTAAAACAGAATGGTGAGTGAGACCAGAATGACGGCAATAAACATAGGCTCATTTCCGGGTCTGAAAATGATGCCGGACTTCAGTAATTGGAAGTAAATCAAAATGATCACCGCTCCAAATCCGGCCAGTATCAGCGCTCTTTTATTCATTTTTTCTCCAATCTTTGAGATTGTTTTTGTTCGGCTTCCATGCGTTCTATTTCAATCAGGATGAACTCAATATTTTTCCTGTCTTCCAGTAATTCGGTTATCCGGTAGTAGGGTTCGGACCGGATAAAGGACGTTATGATCGGTCCAAAAAATACCATTACCTGACTCCCTAAAAAAGAAACATATTTTACAGATTCAAGAAATAAAATCGCTGGAACAGACAACCCCCGCTCTACGATCCGGCGGCTGAATCGGGTCAGAACTTCTTTATCTTCGAGTACATGTTCGGTCATTTATGTCCTTTATTAATCCGTCAGGATCATTTCCAGATTTGCACGGGGAATGGTTTTAACGGTTCCGTCTTCAAATTCGATTTCGGCAATCCTGACCAACGTTTCCGATTCCATTTTCACGAGTTTAGGAGGCAGCGATTTCACTTTACCCACCCTCCCGAAATATGGCGCGCGTATGACTCTGACAATCGAACCTTCAGCCGTCGCAACACCCGCTTCATCAAACTCAATTCCGGTCCTAATAGTCTCCGGCAAAGGAATGAGCACTTCCGGCCGGATCACGCCGGCACGGATTTGGGTGGCGCCGTTAATGGCTGCGAAATGACCGTTATATTCCTTCAATAACGAAAATGTTCGATGCGCCATTGATATTTTTCCAAATCCCTCGGTGATGACCAGGGATGTCCCAATATCTTCAGATCCGGTAATTGCAACCCCAAGAGAATATCCTAACAACTCGGTAATGTCCGAGTAGTTGAACCCGCCGATAACGACGGCTGCGACCTTTTTATTTATGGCTTTCTGGTATGCTCTCAGGGAAATAAATGAACCGCCGATGATGATCTTCCCGGCGTGGGTATCGTTGATCAGGTCTTCCGTTAGTTCGTCATTGGGATTCTTTGTCAGAATTTCAATATTCCCCCGGCTTTCACCTCCAATCCCCAGAATACCCTGAATGATGGCGGCAACTGTTTCGATGATCACTCCTTCTTCCTTGATCACTTCAATGACAATACCGGAGGTATACGCATCGACTTCTATCGGAATGGGCGCTTCGTTTAAGATGATCTGCCCGGTTACCCCAGAAACATTCCCAAGGGTGCCGTCAATCGTGGATTTTATCTGGCTTTTGAACAAGCCGAAAAAGCCTTTACTCCGGGCGATGACCTGACCTTTTGTAATGGTTTCATCCAGTTTGACCAGCAAGCACTCAGGCACAGCTTCCGGTTCAACATTCATCTGGATGGCTGCATTGACCATGTGGACATTCCCCGGGATGTTCGTGGACGCTACAACCCAGCCGGGTTCGACCCTGTCGCCAACTTTAAGATGAACTTTCCCCTTTAGTGGCAATTGCCGAATCTTTTTAACCGTCGAATGGTGTAAAACTTTTAATCCCGGCGTGTATGTTCGTGACATCAGACCTGACCCTCCACCCGCGGATATTCATTGGAGACGGTTGACCATTCCAGTAATTTCGCAATTCGCTCGGTGTGATTTTCAGGCAGAATAAAGGGACGACGACCCCGGCCGTCCAGTAAAATTCCCACCACCCCGCCGGTGATGGTAGTATTCCTTGCTTCATTCCTGCCCCAGCCGATATCCATATTTTTCCCTGGGGTTAATTTCGCATTACAGGGTTTAAATTCCACCGGGATCAATTTCATTTCCCCTGCCATCAAGTCTCCTTTTTCAATTTTTCTATCGCCCAGGTCAATTTCATAGCTCAATACCACTTTCCCGGTCTTTTGAGGACCAACGGGTGCGAGGCAGGTCCCCAGATGGATGAGGCAATCTTTGTTAAAAACTTCCAGCGCAGCCTTTTCATGAACTGTGGATAGGACGCCTAACTGCGGCATCATAAAGATGGAATCAACCGCCAATTGAGTAACGCCTTCCGGTAAAAATGCATCCACGAGCATTCTGGCGGCCTGATGACGGCGGGGAGCATGGGATAGAACACCGCCTGACCCCACAAGAAGGTTTAGTTCGATAAGATCCACCAGGGTTTCACCGGAAGAGGATTGATCAAACGCATCGGAGATAGTTCGTTCTTTTTGGACACCTTTCAGATGCACAGCGAATTCTTTGTGCTGTATGAAGGATAACCGTAAGGCTTCACGCGCGATCGCTTGTTCCATTTTCAGGTCGTCCATATCCTGAGGGATGGTGGTGGGTCGAATCATTTTATTGGCGATCCGGTTGGTGAGATCTTCTTCATCGGTATGAAAGGGTACCCACCGGAGCACATTGGGAACCCCGGATTCCGCCAGCACATTACATATGGAATAACTCATTCCAAGGTTAGCGCTGACCGTCCGGTTGAATTGGTTTTGAAATACAGAAAAAACATCCGTCGTTGCACCGCCAATATCGACTCCAACAACCGTAATATTTTCAACAGCGGCAATTTTTTGAATGATCTCACCTACCGCGCCGGGTGTGGGCATGATGGGTGCGTCCGTCCAGGTCATCAGTTTTTTGTATCCCGGCGCCTGAGCCATCACATGCTCCATGAAGAGATCATGAATTCTGTCCCGGCTGGGCTTTAAATTTTCTATTTCAAGGGTTGGACGAATATTATCAACAATCGTCAGGTCGGTTTTAGATTTTAGCCGCTCTGTTATAGCCTGACGGGCATTTTTGTTCCCGGCATAGATGACCGGCAGTTTATATCCGATACCCAATCTCGGTTTGGGATTGGCTGCTTCCAGGATTTCTGCCAATTCCACGACATGAGAAACGGTTCCGCCATCAATACCACCTGAAAGCAGGATCATGTCCGGTCGCAATTGGCGGATTCTTCGTACTTTCTCATGATAGAGTCTTCCATCATTTGAAGCCAGGACATCCATAACGATAGCGCCGGCGCCTAATGCAGCACGCTGAGCGCTTTCACCGGTCATGTTTTTGACGACGCCGCCCACCATCATTTGCAATCCGCCGCCGGCTGAACTGGTGGAAATGTAGATGTCCACGCCTGTATCGCTGTTGACCGGAGTGATGATTTTATCGCCTTTCAACAGCTTTCTACCGGATAATTCTTCTAATTCGGTTATGGAATTCAAGACGCCTTTAGTCACATCCTCAAAGGGTGCTTCGACAGTTGTCGGCGCTTCGCCACGGTGGGTCAGCCGGTAAATCCCGTCAACCATCTGTATGAGTATCGCCTTGGTTGTAGTAGAACCACAGTCCGTCGCGAGAATCACTTTTACGTCGTTGGGATCTATGCCTTTTGCCATTAAAAATTCCTGATTTTAACAGCTTGAAATTTAGGTGTCGTTTCGGAAGAATTGAAAGGAGTATTCAGGTCACTGAATTCGCTTGATATGTATATGAATAATCGTTGCAATAAGGATAAAAAAACCCGTATTAAAAAGGTTTAATCCGTAGGGTTTGTAAGCGGAGTCTCATTGTCATTATCGCACTTCAATGGTACCGTATCTTTTAAAGTCCAACCACTGGTCGGATTACTTCAGCCTCGGGTCCAGCGCATCTCTCAACCCCTCGCCCACAAGATTATAAGTGGTTACGGAAATAAAGATTGCGAGTCCGGGAAAAACAGCAAGCCACCAGGCGTAGGTCGCACCCCTGGCAACAGACAGAATCGATCCCCAACTCACGGTAGTTGCAGATACGCCGAATCCCAAAAAGCTAAGGCTGGATTCAGTGAGTATAGCGGAGGCAATCCCAAAGGCTGCACTCACCATGACCGGGGCGACAGCGTTGGGAAGGACGTGTTTGAAGATGGTCCGGATATTTGAGTATCCCAGGGCAATGGCAGCAGTAACAAAGTCCTGATTGCGGGTTTTGAGGAATTCTGCGCGGGTATACCGGGCGATGGCGGTCCATCCGGTGACGCCGATGACCACCATGATCATCCAAATCCCTCCCTGCGGATAAAAAGCTACGACGGTGATGATGAGAAAAAACGTCGGGATCGTGATCATGATCTCAATCATCCGCTGAATGATAATATCTACAATCCCACCGAGGTACCCTGCAAGCGCACCCAGGATAACGCCGATCAGGATGGCGATGCTCATGGATACAAATCCCACCAGCAGGGCAATCCGGGTGCCGTGGATCATCCCACTGAGCACATCCCGGCCCAATTGATCTGTACCGAGAATATGTCTGTTAACGCCTGGTGGTTTGAATCGGGATCCAAAATCGAGGTTTGAAGGTCGGAAAGGCACCGGCGCCCAGATCACCGAATCAAAATTCAGTTCTTTCCAATCCACATTCAGGAAAAACGGCTGCCATTTGGTGACGCCTATTTTGACGAAATATTCTTTTAGCACTGGCGAATAATAATTCCCGTCATATTTGCACAGGATAGGTTTGTCGTTGGCAAGGAAATCGGCGACCAGAGCAATGAAAAAGAGAAAAAATACCATGTAAAAACCAGCAAGCGCCAGTTTGTTTTTCCGGTACTGTGCCTGAACAATATGGAAATATGTTTTCCCTTTATCCGTCTTCATTACCGGGTACTCTTTTCAAAAGTGATCCGTGGATCTACCAGCGAATACATGAGATCTGATAATAAAATTCCCACGAGGGTCAATACGGCGCTGATGGTGAATACAGCCATGACAATGGGATAGTCCCGTCCTGTAATCGCTTCAAACCCGAGAGACCCCATCCCCGGAATAGAGAAAATGGTTTCGATGATCACACTTCCACCGATCAGATAAGGCAATAAACCGGCCAGGATGGTCAGGATTGGGATGATGGAATTTCTCAACGCATGCTTGTAAATCACCACCCGTTCACTGAGCCCTTTAGCCCGGGCGGTCCGGATGTAGTCCTGACGGATGATCTCCAACATGCCGGTTCGCATCTGCCGGGAGAGGTATGCGAAACTTCCATATGTCATTACCATTACCGGTAAAGCGATATGCCAACTGACATCCTTGAATTGTTCGAAGGCTGTCATGGAGTTAAAGGTGTTTGAATGTAATCCTGCATAGGGAAAAACATCAAAAAAATCACCTCCGCCAAAAAAGATGATCAGCATAATCCCTACCCAAAAAGAAGGCAGGGAATACAACATGAATACGATAAATGTTGAAATTCTTTCAAATACAGAATTACTTTTCACAGCGGAATAAATCCCGATGGGGATGGCGATGAGATAGGATAAAAATACCGATATCGTACTTAATAAGAGCGTCACGGGCACGCGATCTTTTAATTTTTCAATCACCGGCTGATTATCGCGGAAAGAATTGCCAAAATCGAGTTTCAGCAGATTGGATGTCCAGATATGATACTGATTTTGAGCGCCGTTCCAGCGGAATGTCAATCTGCTGAAGAACGACCGAGGATTCATGTCGTCCTGGTCCTCCATAAATGTGAAATAAAAGATGGGTTTATCCAGATTCCATTGTTTTCGGATCAGTTGAACGATCTGTTCGTTCAGGTCGCTTCCTTTGCCGGTACTCATCTCACCGCCCTGACTGACACCCGCCTTCAATTCTGCCGGATCCCCAGGCGCCATTCGTGAAATAAAGAATGATATCACCGTAATGAAGAAAAGGGTAGGGAACATGAGCAGGAACCGTTTTAAGACATAATCTCTCATTATACTCTGTGGGTTAAAAATGGATTATCGTTATTTCGAATATTTTTGGATTGACAGAGGTACCCACCATTCCAACGGATCGAAACCCGGACGGAATGGATAGACCTTCACATCTTGAATGCGTTTATGATAGACAAAATTAGACGTAGGCACATAGAGAAAAGTATAGGGTTGTTCTTCATGCAGTATTTCCTGAAATTCGAGGATATATGCGATTCGTTTTTCCTGGTCAAACTCCAGCCGGTTCAATTCAATGAGTTCGTCTGCACGGGTGTTTTTAAAGCTGACAGAATTTGATCCTCTGCCCGTCGCCTGAGATGAATGAAAAATCTGATATGGATCCGTATCCGTGATCGGCATCACCCATGCCAGGATCACAGAGTCAAACTTGTGGTCCCGGACATTGTCAAGGAAAACTGCCCATTCCATGGTTTGAACATCGGCGATAATACCGACTTTTCGCAGGTTTTCCGACATGATCAACCCGACTTGCCTGCGCGTATTATTTCCGTTATTGGTGAGAAACGTAAACTTAAACGGGACACGTCTTCCGTTTATTTCTTTATCCAATACACCATCTCCATCCGTATCTACCCACCCTTCGTCCTTTAAAATTTCCCGGGCTTTGCCGGGGTCGTAAGGATAGGGTACAATATCATCATTGTATTCCGGTCGTTTGAAGTATACGCTTGACTTGGCAATTTGGGCATTCCCATAATACAGGGTTTCGACGATCTGTTTTCGATCGCAAAGATAGGTCATTGCCCGTCTGACCATCTTGTTCTCAAAAAGCGGATTTTCCAGATTCCAACCCAAATAGGCGTAGGACGGCACATAAAAAAGTACTTTTTCGAAATTGTCGGTGAATTTTTTTGAATTGGTCTGATTTTGAAACAACTCCTGCGGAAGGTTTCGTATCACATCAATTTCACCCGCCTTTAATCCGGTCATGGCGGCATCGAAATCTTTTACCGTTTTATGGATCATTCTATATGCATAACCCTGTCCTTTAATCCCTGCCGCATAACCCCAGTAGTTCGGATCCCGCTCCAGTACCAGGCGATCATCCGTGACCCACTCCACAAATTTATAGGGACCTGAACCAATGGGATTTCTGCCAACCTCAGTGCTGTTGAAATAATTTGCAAACTGATACGCCGGTGTATTTGAAAAATCAAAATCAACGTTGTCCACACTTTTCCGGAGCAAGGTAGCGATGTCCTCAAAAGTGTAATCATCCATCAGCCCTTTTGGATCATAAATGTGTTTGGGGTACAGCCACAATTCACCGATGAACAAGTCGTGTTTGAAATAAGGTTCTGAACAGATAAATCTGACCACATATGGATCATTATCCACAAATTCTGCAGATTGCAGGTTCTGGTAATAATTACGAAGCGGTGCATCATCCGTAAATGGATTCTTCAGGGCTTTCAGGCTGAAAATAACATCTTCACCGGTGAGAGGGACCCCATCGGAAAAATGGACATCTTTTCGGATTTTGTAGATGTAAGACAGATGATCGTCGGATACAACCGGCTGATCCTGAGCGACCCAGGGTACCAACTCCAGCGTCTGGTTATCCGTCCGCATCAGAGACTGAAAAATCTTTTGTTCAATATAGGTTGCATCGGCGCCGGAGGAGACAAATGGATGAATTTTGTCCGCGTCACTTAATTCATGCTGGATGATCCAGTCTCCGGTATTTTCATCCGGGTTCATTTGACTGGTGTCTATGTCCCACATCCCGTTCTGACTGCCTGAGTCTGTATTGGAATTTTTGCCGCAGGTCCATATCATCAGGGCGGCGAACAAACTGACAATCAATATTTTCATTAAAATCCTTTCGACATTCATTTTGTGGTTAGTTGATAAAGTATTTTGTGTAGATCACGAGTATAGGGGTGGTAAATGTGAGCGAATCGAAGCGGTCCAAAATACCTCCATGCCCCCGGAGGAAGGAACTTGAGTCTTTTACCCCCGCCTCCCGTTTTAACAGGGATTCAGTGAAATCACCCAGTTGACCGAATACACCAAAAATAACTGCCAATACAAAGACATCCGTGATATCCAGCCAGCCATTAAAAAACCCATCGGCAGAGGGGTATCCGACGACTGCGAAATCGGTGACGTACAATATCGTCATGACGATGAAAGCAGCGATGATGCCGGCGATACTCCCCACCCAGCTTTTTTGAGGACTGACAGCCGGTAAGATTTTTTTCCAGCCAAATTTTTTACCAAAAATAAAAGCTGCGGAATCACAGATCCACACGGACAGCATCATTGCAAAGGTCAATTCAAATCCAATATTATATCCACCAGCCTCATAATTTCTTAGACGGATCATACTGCCAAACATCAATCCCAGCCAGATAAAGCCAAATAATATAACCGCAATGTTATGGAATGGTGTCTTTTTAGACCGGAAAATTTCAATAACCGAGGTCAGGACAGTCAGAATAATTATTAATTCTGTTATAAAGTTTATGGAATAATAGTACATGCATGTAAGTAATATTAATGAAACGGCCAGCAGTATGAGAAGAGGATCGGATTTGTCTTTGGTCGTGAGTATTCTGAGTTCACGAACACCCAAAAGCATCACGACCGTTACAAAGCCGGCGAAAACAGGTCCTCCAACGATGACCAGGACAATGAGTGATGGGATTCCCAACACATTCACCAGGACGCGTGACTGCTTACTATCTGCCATTATTGATTAACATGAACAGAGGGAAATTTATCATCACCCGGTTCTGGAAACAAACAGGATTGATGACTTCTTCAGTATGCCTGCAAAGGAATGACATATCATCGCATCCAATAAAAAAAGAGGGGCTGGAAAAATCCAACCCCTCACTGGAAGTCATGAGAAATAATACTTTATTACTTAACTAACATCACTTTCTGGGTTTTCTCAAAACTTCCTGCAGTCATCTTAACAATATAGATACCGCTCGGCATGTCATTTGCCATCCATGTGATCTTTTTAATGCCTGCATTCTGATATGAATTCACCAGTTCTGCGACCTGTCTGCCCAGCATATCGTAAACCATGATCCGGACGTTTGAGCCAAAAGGCAGACCATACTCAATGGTCGTTGTGGGATTGAAAGGATTCGGATAGGCATTGCTTAAATTGTATTCTTCGGGGACCATGACAAGTTCGGCAAGAATGCCGTTTTCATACCAATCCGTGATCAATGCGGTTTCGATGACAAATTCGCCGTCCAACTGAAGGGTAGCAGATTGAGTTTCAACCTGGCCGGACATGTTGAATGCAAGGATCGTATTCGTGTTCGAATGAATTTCCCAACCAGAAGGCAGGTCCGTACCGGCAAGGCTGAATTCACCATTCAGTGTGAGTTGGAATCCGGCCATATTACCATCTGTTGCAATCATGATGGAATTATTTCCAAATGCCACGTCTGATGCGGTGATCATATTTCCTCTGGAAAGTCCGGTACCCATGATTGTAGAAACATTCATGACAACATCGAGAACATCAATGGCGCCATCTTCATTTGTATCCCCCGCCCAAAGCTGGAATAATGTAGGTTCTGCAATAATACCCATGATTATTGAAACCTGCATAACAACATCGAGAACATCAATCTGGAAATCACCTGTGGGGTCTCCTAAAATACCCGCCAGTACGGTTTCGGGTGTGGATGGGTCTGATACATTTTCATTAATGTCCGTGGCAAGAATCGTATATACATATTCACCGCCCTGATCAACCTGATCCACATAGCCGGCTTCGGTAGAGTATCCGATTACATCTCCGTTACGGTAGATCGCAAAGTAGTTAAAATCGGCATCTTCAGGATCATTCCAAACGAGTTCAATAGTCCCTAAATCACTATAGGCCATGACGCCGGTAGGAATGGCAGGCGCAAGATTATCAATAGAATATCCATCAGCAGGATTGGATTGATAGACGATTCCTGCATTAGAAATAGCTAATACCTTAAATGTCGTTATGCCATCATTGACACTGGTTGAGTCATACAAAGTTGGCGCAACGAATGCGTAACGGTTTGAACCATCCGCGGGCAATGTACCCACATTTGTCCATGTGCTATCGTATGCATCGTACCGTTTCAGGGAGTAGATATTGATCGGATCAAACGCGACACCATCACCCAGGAATTTATCCCAAATGACTTTTACCTGACGTCCCTGATCATTGGGGATATCCTCAATCCCGACAATCTGACCATCAACGACGCTGTTCTCAAGGGCAAGAATTGAAGTTTGCAGTAATGATACCGCAAATGCAGGGTTATGAATGCCCTCGCTTTTATCATAATAAACATATAATACATTGTATGCTGCTTTTAATTCCGTAAGTGTCCAGGTATTATCCGGATTTTCGTGATCCCATGCGGAGGTTGTATCTGCATGAGGCAACATTTCTGCGAT
>Ga0100387_10002475_pt1 | contig 15701 bp, 13 predicted proteins | sample CryGeymeta201511_FD_81547 | JGI IMG/M metagenome (GOLD analysis project Ga0100387, IMG submission 81547) | Groundwater microbial communities from Crystal Geyser aquifers in Utah, USA - Crystal Geyser metaG 2015-11 | ecosystem: Environmental > Aquatic > Deep subsurface > Groundwater | place... | reverse complement strand
GTTACCATAGGAACCGAAGAAGACAGTAAAGCTTTAAACCTTTCAAAATTGCGTTACCATAAAGTGGTGATTATGTGTGATGCTGATATAGATGGTAGTCACATTGCAACACTTATTTTAACGTTTTTCTTCAGATATATGAAGGAGCTTATTGAAAACGGACATATTTATATTGCAACACCACCATTATATCTGGTTAAAAAAGGAGCTAAAAAGCAATATGCTTGGTCTGATAAGGAGCGTGATGAAGTTGTTGTTAGTCTGGGAGGCAGCGCAAGCATTCAGAGATATAAAGGTCTTGGAGAAATGAATGCTGAACAACTTTGGGATACCACCATGAATCCTGAATTTAGAATTTTAAGACAAGTTCAAATAGATAACGGTTCTGAAGCTGATAGAATTTTCTCCATGTTAATGGGTGATGATGTACCACCACGTAGAGAGTTTATTGAGAAAAATGCCGTGTACGCCAATATTGATGCATAATTATAAACGCATTTAATTTTTAATTTAAAAGCCTTGATTTAATTTTAATTCAAGGCTTTTTTATGTTAATAATTTAAAAATATCAGTTTAAATGTGTTTTTTTATCGATAAAGTGTGATATTTTAAAATGTTTTCATACATTTGCTTAACCAAATTTATTAAGAATGAAAAAAATAGCCCTAATCATGTTGTTTTGTTTAGCAACAGTCTTAACAAAAGCCCAAAATGATTTCGATGTTTTTTTGGCAGCAGGAATAGAAGATGCACAACGATTTGCAGATGATTATCTTGCTCCGGGAACTAATGGCCTAATGTATAGTATGAATGCCGGTTGGTTTAATACAGCCGATGCAAAACCATTAGGAGGTTTCGAAATTACGGTATTAGTCAATGCAGCCACTATTGGTAGTGACGACAAATCGTTTTTAATGAATACAGATTTATATAATAATGTAGATTTTGTGCAAGGTGGAAATTCACAAATGGTTGCAAATGCTTTAGGAGAAAATAACCCAGATATAGACGTGGTTTTAACCTTTGATGACCCTATTTTTGGTCAGCAAACAGAGCAAGTTACACTTCCCAACGGAATAGGGAATACAAACATTAGTGTTTTGCCTACAGCTTTTATTCAAGGAGCTTTGGGTCTTAGTAAAGGTTTAGAGGTAAAAGCACGATTTGTTCCTAAAATAGACACCGATGATGTTTCTTTAAACATGTATGGTGCTGGATTGCAAGCAGAGTTTACTAAATGGTTACCAGCAGATAAACTATTGCCAGTTGCAATTTCTGGTTTAATTGCCTATACACATTTAGATGGTTCTTATGATTTAACAGATTCATCTGGTGTAAGTGGAGAAAATCAACGTTTAGAAACTTCCATTGATACATGGCTATTTCAATTAATTGCATCCACAAAATTACCAGTCATTAATTTTTATGGTGGTTTAGGATTTATTAGTGGGAAATCAGATTCAGATTTATTAGGAACCTTCAGAGTTTCAAACGGATTAATTACATCAGATAATATTGTAGATCCCTTTTCAGTGTCTAGTGAAATCTCTAGCGTAAGAGGAACCATTGGAACCAAGTTAAAGTTAGGTTTTTTTAGACTTAATGCAGAATACCATCTTGCTGAATTTAACGCTTTTTCAGTTGGAATCAATTTTGGTTTTAGATAGAAAAAATATAAAAGCACATGCTTTTAAAATATATGTTAGTGTTTAGTTTTAGTTAGTTTTATTTATTTGAATTAGTCAGGAAAAGTGTAAGTTAAAAACTTGCACTTTTTTTATTAAGACCATTATTATTTGTAATTTTACAACTTTAAAAATAATATACATTAAACAATAATAGATTATGAAAGTAACAATAGTTGGAGCAGGAGCCGTTGGCGCAAGTTGTGCCGAATACATTGCCATAAAAAATTTCGCTTCAGAAGTGGTTTTATTAGACATTAAAGAAGGATATGCTGAAGGCAAAGCCATGGACTTAATGCAAACAGCCTCATTGAATGGATTTGACACAAAAATTACAGGAATTACAAACGATTACTCTAAAACAGAAAATAGCGATGTTTGTGTTATTACTTCTGGAATACCTCGTAAACCAGGCATGACACGAGAAGAATTAATTGGTATAAATGCAGGAATTGTCAAAACAGTCTCTTCTAACTTAATTAAGTACTCACCAAATACCATCATGATTGTGGTTAGTAACCCAATGGATACCATGACATATTTAGTGCATAAATCTACAAGTTTACCAAAACACAAAATTATAGGAATGGGAGGCGCTTTAGATTCTGCCCGTTTCAAATATAGATTGGCTGAAGCTTTAGGAGCTCCAATTAGTGATGTAGACGGAATGGTCCTTGGTGGACATAGCGATACAGGAATGATTCCATTAACAAGATTTGCAACCAGAAATGGTGTGCCAGTATCTCAATTTTTATCTGAAGATAGATTAAATACCGTAAAAGAAGACACTAAAGTAGGAGGCGCTACCTTAACCAAACTTCTTGGAACTTCCGCATGGTATGCACCAGGTGCTGCTGTTTCTTCTATGGTTCAGGCCATTGCTTGTGATCAAAAGAAAATGTTTCCTTGTTCGGTAATGCTTGAGGGAGAATATGGATTAAAGGATATTTGTCTTGGTGTGCCAGTTATTTTAGGTAAAAATGGTATTGAAAGCATTGTAGCTATTGACCTTAATCAAGCTGAAAAAGACAATATGATTACCAGTGCCGAAGCGGTAAAAAATGTCAATGATTTATTGGAATTATAATTTTAATAATTTTAAATAGATATTCATGTAAAGACTGTAGAAATACAGTCTTTATTTTTTATATTTGGCGCATGAAAATGACAAGGTATTTTGGGGCTTTATTAATTCTATTCACATTATTGGGTGTTTATCAGAATAAAAATTCTGAACCTAATCAGGAAATAATTTTAAAATTTTCTGATACCAACATTTCTTCTGATGAAGCACAAAAGGCAACAGATCTTGTCAAAAAGCAGTTGCTTGAAATAGGTATTTCTGCAATTCGAGTTCAACATTTGGAAGAAGGCCAACTTAAAATTTCCTATTACACCAAAAGAGATATTGAAAGTATAAAAGAAATCCTTTCAGAGGAAAGCCATATTGAAATAGGTTATTCATTCGATAATATCAACAAAAGCAATTCCAGTTTTCCCAAAAACAACAAACAAAAAGACTACCAACTAGATGTTTATGAAATCCATAAAAACAAAGACTTAGAATCTGGCTTAAATGGAAAATTTGTTTTTAATCTAAAATTTGATTACGATAGGTTTTTTAATCCAAAAGTTTATTTTTTACATCATAAAACAGACTCAAAGGATGTCAACAGAATAGTAAGCGAAGCAATAAAAGTTGTTAATAATATGGCGGACGCCATAGATACTTCAGCAGGAAACATCCCAGAAGTTAGAGCAGGACCTTTTGTTCATATTTCATAATTTAATGGCTTAAAGCAAACCCATTTCTTTTAATTTGAAAGGTTAGTACCTTTAATCAATTCGTAAAAATAATCAACACTTTAATAATTTAATAGTCAAATAGTAAAACGATTTCAATTCGTTCTATTAATATTTGACATAAAAAAAACATAGAAATGCAGAATAAAGGATTAGTAAAACTATTCGCCATTTTGTTTGGATTGGTAAGTATTTATCAATTGTCTTTTACATTTAAAGCAAAACAAATTGAAACCCAAGCAGAAGAAATGGCTATCAGTAAAATTCCCGATACCGAGGAAGATTACAGAGCCAAAAGAAGCGGTGAAGAAGCAAGTTATTTAGAATCGATTGCTACAGATACTGTTTTTAATATTGGCATAGCCAAGTTCACTTACAACGAAGTGAAAGAAAAAGCCATGAATTTGGGCTTAGACCTTAAAGGTGGTATTAACGTAATTTTACAAGTGTCTGTAAAAGACATTTTAAAAGGATTGGCAAATAATAGTACCAACCCCATTTTTAATAAGGCATTAGATGATGCTTCAGAAATTCAAAAAAATAGTCAAAACACGTATTTAGAGGATTTCTTTATTGCCTTTGATAAAATTAAAGGCGATACAAAATTAGCATCTCCAGATATTTTTTATACCAAAGCACTAGATGGTGAGATTGTTGGAAGCATGTCTGACGATGAAGTAAAACAAGTGATTGAAACAAAAATTGACGAATCCATAGTTTCTGCCTTTGAAGTATTGCGTAAACGTATTGACGAATTTGGTGTTACATCGCCCAACATTCAACGTTTAGGAACTTCAGGTAGAATTCTTGTTGAATTACCTGGCGTTAAAGATGTAGAACGCGCTACAGGGTTATTACAAAGTACCGCTCAATTAGAGTTTTGGGATGCCTATAAAGGAGAACAATTCTTTCCTTTTTTATCTCAGGCAAATGAAGTTTTAAAAGAAGTTGTCAATGTTAAACCTGAAGCTCAAGAAGCAGAAGGAAATGATGATGAAAATGCCACAGATTCTAAAATTGACGAACTTTTAGGAAATGCAAATACCGATTCAACAACCGTTGCTGTCAATCCTTTATTTGATTTAATTAGAGGACAAGGTTATCCTGGAGGACCAGTTATTGCTAAGTTTGAAATTAAAGACAAAGAAAAAGTGGCCGAGTATTTAAATATGCCACAAGTAAGAGCCTTACTTCCTGTTGAACAACGTTACGTAAAATTTACGTTTGGTAAACCAGAAAAAGACAGTGAATTACTAGATTTATATGCTTTAAAAGGAAACAGAGATAATACACCAGAATTAAGCGGTGCTGTTGTAACTGATGCTAGAAATTCATTTGGACCTACAGGAAAACCAGAAGTGTCTATGCAAATGAATGCTAAAGGAGCTAAGATTTGGGAAGAAATGACCGGTAGAGCTTTTACGCAAGGAGGCCAAATAGCGATTGTTTTAGATAACATTGTGTATTCAGCTCCAGGTGTAACCACAGGACCTATTGCAGGTGGAAGTTCATCCATATCAGGAAGTTTTTCCTTAAATGAAGCAGTAGATTTAGCAAACGTGTTGCGTGCTGGTAAATTACCAGCGCGTGCAGACATCATTCAAAGCGAAGTGGTAGGACCATCGTTAGGTCAAGAAGCCATAGATAATGGTAAAGTATCTTTTATGATTGCTTTAGCCTTAGTTTTAGCATGGATGATAGTATATTATGGTAAAGCTGGTGGTTTTGCCGATATTGCCATGGTTTTGAATATCTTATTGATTTTTGGGATTCTTTCAGGATTAGGAGCAGTTTTAACACTGCCTGGCATTGCCGGTATTGTTTTAACCATTGGGATGTCTGTCGATGCTAACGTTATTATTTACGAACGTATTCGAGAAGAACTTGCCAAAGGAAAAGGACAAAAAGAAGCGGTTAAAGATGGGTTTAGTAATGCCTTATCATCTATTTTAGATGCCAATATTACAACAGGGTTAACCGCCTTAATATTATTCATTTTTGGAACAGGACCTATTAAAGGATTTGCTACTACCTTATTAATTGGTATTGGAACGTCTTTATTTACCGCAATTTTTATTACCAGATTATTCATTGATTGGTATATAAATAGAGGTGGAAAATTAGAGTTTTCAACTGCTTTAACCAAAAATCTGTTTAGAAACCTAAATATTGAATTCCTTAAAAAACGTAAAGTAGCGTACATAGTTTCGGCAGCATTTATTCTGATAAGTTTAGGGTCGTTATTAACCCAAGGGTTAGATCAAGGTGTTGACTTTGTTGGAGGACGAACCTATCAAGTAAGATTTGCACAAGATGTGAGCCCAACAGAGATTTCATCTACGTTATCAAATACCTTTGGAAGCGCAGATGCTAAAACTTTTGGAGATTCCAATCAGTTAAAAATCACCACCAAGTATAAAGTCAATGAAACAGGTGCTGAGGTTGATGAGCAAATGAGATTAGAGCTTTATAAAGCCTTACAACCTCATTTAGATGGTGTAAGTTATGACGAATTTATAAGCGATTCAGACACTAAAACAGTTGGTTTAATGAAATATTACAAAGTAACACCAACCATTGCCGATGATATTAAACAAGCATCATTCTGGGCCATTTTAGGATCGTTAATTGTGGTATTCTTATACATTTTGTTACGTTTCAAAAAATGGCAGTTTTCACTTGGAGCTGTGTTAGCTGTGTTCCATGATGTCTTAATTGTTTTAGGTGTTTTCTCATTAACTTACAAATTTTTACCATTCAGCATGGAAATAGACCAAGCATTTATTGCCGCTATTTTAACCGTAATTGGGTATTCATTGAATGATACGGTGATTGTTTTTGATAGAATTAGAGAATTCTTAAATGAGCATACAAGCTGGAATTTCAAAAAAGTTGTGGATGTCTCTTTAAGTAGCACCTTAGGAAGAACCTTAAATACATCTTCAACAACGTTAGTGGTGTTATTGGCTATCTTTATTTTTGGAGGAGATTCTATCAGAGGCTTTATGTTTGCCTTAATTGTAGGGATAGTAGTTGGTACCTACTCATCATTATTTATAGCATCACCAATCATGTACGATACTATAAAAAGATTGGATAATAAGAAAGAAAATAAATAAATTCCTTATATTAAAAATTCTATTTAAGCCTATTAGAAACTTTCTAATAGGTTTTTTTTTGGACAGAAATATTTTAAAGTCGATTCAATTTTGTATGTAATAAACAAGTTATTTGCATACATTTGCTCAAAATAGACATCGAGACATGGGTAATAAATTAACCTTTATTTTCTTAAGGTGAAAACTAAACTTTCTACACAAAAAAATTTTCTTTTTGTATCGCGCTGGGGCGAAACATTAGATATTGTCAACACCATTAAATCTGAAGGACATGCCGTCAAATTATATATTGAAGATAAACTTTCAAGAGAAATAGGCTTTGGTTTTGTTGATAAAGTTACCCATTGGGAAAAGCATGTAGAATGGGCCGACATTATTGTGTTTGATTACACCGGCTATGGTAAGATAGCAACCCAATTAAGACAAGCAGGAAAATTAGTTATTGGAGGAACAGAATACACAGACCAGTTAGAATTGGATAGAAATTTTGGTCAATCAGAACTTCAAAAGCATAAAATAAAAGTCATTCCTTCAAAAGAATTTACATCGTTTAAAGACGCTATTGTTTATATAGAACAGCATCCTAATTCGTATGTATTAAAACCATGTGGTGAAACCCAAGAACTAAAACAATTATTATTTGTAGGAAGTGATGATGAAGGCTTAGATGTTATTCGTGTGTTAAAAGCATACGAAAAATCTTGGGGAAATAATTTTGGTAATTTTCAGTTGCAACGTAAAGTAAAAGGCGTTGAAATTTCTGTGGCTGCTTTTTTTAACGGAAAAGAATTTTTGTACCCTATAAATATTACCTTTGAACATAAAAAGCTGTTTCCTAAAGAGTTAGGTGTTTCTACGGGCGAAATGGGAACCAGCATGTTTTGGACCAAAGACTCTCCCATTTTTGATGCAACCCTTTTAAAATTTCAAAATACGCTGGCTAAACATCATTTTATAGGTCATATAGATATTAATTGTATTGTTAATGGCAATGGTATTTATCCACTGGAATTTACATCCAGATTTGGCTATCCTCAAATATTTATTCAACGTGCAGGTATCAATGAGCCCATAGGAGAGATGTTTCTAAAAATTTCATCGGGACAAAATTTTAAAATTAATGTCAAAAAAGGGTTTCAAGTGGGGGCTTTTATAGTAGTTCCGCCTTTTCCATATGATGATAAAAAAACATTTAATCTGTTCTCTAAAGATGCTGTGGTGGTGTTTAAAAAGAATGGGAAAGAAGGTGTGCATCCCATGCATTTAAAAAAGGTGAATGAAGAATGGCTTATTACTGGAAATATGGGTATTGCTGTATTAGTTACTGGAGTAGGTCAAACCATGAAAGATGCTCAAAAAATGATGTATAACAGAATAAGCAATGTCATTATTAACAATGCTTATTATAGAACCGATATTGGTGATCGTTGGGCTGAAGATTCTGATAAGCTGTGGTCTTGGGGATTATTGTAATGTATAAATATTGTAAAATGACCTTTAAGCTTTGCGATGATTGCCAGACGTTTTTTAAAGTACTTCCTTTAGATTGGCAAGAAATTATTTTACCTTTTTGGGACCATTTAAAAGCAACTACAAAAGGCTATGTACTTGTTGACAATAATCAAATTATTGCAGGCGGCTTGGTGTTTACAGAATGCCCGCCAGATATGATGTATGCCAAAGATGAAGCTGATACATGGATGCATAATGGCTATTTATATGTTGGTTTTATTTACGTGATTGAAGAACGAAGACATCAAAATTTAGGATCTGTCTGGTTACAGAATCTTAAAAAAACGCATCCAAAACAAAACTATTGGCTTACTATTGAAGATTTAAAACTAGATGTTTTTTACACAAAAAACGGTTTTAAGCGAATAAAATCTTTACACAATCAAGGCGTTGAAGAAGTGCTTTATATTTTTAATGCTTAATGGTTTTAATAAAGTGAAATTGTATTGAACAATATCCATTGGTTAAGAAAAGAAAAAGGACATTATTTTTTTTAGCTACAAGGGTACCTAGTTGCTTTGCAAAAGTCTTTACTAGATCAATCTACGCTCTTATCCTCTAAGCCCATAGCAGGCTCTCGTTTTAAAGATACGATAATGCCAATAAGGAGGGCCACCGCAATAAAACTTAAGGAAACCCATTCTGGGAATTTATAATGGTGCACCAAGATGAGTTTAACGCCTACAAAACTTAAAATAGCAACTAAGCTGTATTTTAAATAACTAAAGCGTTCCAGCATGTTGGCAAGGAAAAAATACATAGACCTTAAGCCCAAGATGGCAAAAATGTTGGAGCTAAACACCAAAAAAGGGTCTGAGGTTATGGCCAAGATGGCAGGTACGCTGTCCAGCGCAAATAAAATATCTGTAAACTCAATTACTACCAAGGCTATAAATAAAGGCGTGGCCGCCGTGATATGATGCATTTTAACAAAGAATTTTTGCCCATGCATGTGCGAGGTTATGGGCATAACCTTTCGTAAATTTCTGTAAACAAATGATTTTTTTGGGTTGAATGTTTCTTCTTTTGAAAACAACATTTTAAAGGCGGTAAACAGCAAGAAAGCTCCAAATATATAGGTGGTGAAGCTAAATTTATTGATCAGCGCTATGCCAAAAAATATCATGAGCGCCCGGAATACAATAGCTCCTAAAATGCCCCAAAACAATACCCTGTGCTGGTATTTTTGTGGAATGTGGAAAGAACTGAAAATAACCGCTATTACAAAAATGTTGTCAATGCTTAAAGACAATTCTATTAAATACCCTGTGATGTATTTTATGGTGGCATCCATAGGGGTTAAGGTATCTACATTATCGATTTTGCCGGTGCTGTAAAGCCAGTATATAACGCCAGAGAACAGAAAGGATAAGCTTACCCAAACGCCAGTCCAAACAGAAGCTTCCTTAACGCTTATAATGTGTGGGTTTTTGTTAAAAACTCCTAAGTCTAATGCTAAAAAAATAAGTATCCCTAAAAGGAATAAACCCCAAACCATCATAAAGAATAAATTAACCTTTCAAAATTAAACATTTGAATGCTGTAAAAAAAATGCCGGGTGTTAATAAGTCCTTAATTTTCATCGTTTTTTAGCTTTTATCATAGTGGGTTATTTTGGAAAAGAATCTTAGTCATTATTAAGGATTTTTATGGTTTAGATTGTTCGTTAAAACAATGCCTTTTAGTTTCTACTGTGGTTTAATGCTGGCATCAAGCCTGTTATTATTTGGGTTATTTATGGACAAGTATCAATAATTTTAACCATATTGCATAATAAAATGAGCGTTTTATGATGATTATAGTCATGGGTGTTAGTGGTTGTGGGAAGACCAGTGTAGGCATGCAATTGGCAAAAGAACTCAACCTGCCATTTTTTGACGCCGACGATTTTCATTCTAAAGAGCATGTTGAGAAAATGAAGAATAATCAAGCGCTTACGGATGAAGATCGTTGGCCTTGGCTCCAGGGTTTATCGAACAATATTAAGGCATGGGAGCAAAGCGGCGGTGCTGTTTTAGCGTGTTCTGCTTTAAAAGAATCGTATAGGCAACTTCTTTCTGCTTCTGAAATTCCTATTTTTTGGGTATTTTTATACGGTTCTTTTGATTTGATACAACACAGACTTGAACAAAGGACTCATCATTATATGTCGTCAACTCTTTTACAATCGCAAATGGATACCTTAGAGATTCCTAATTACGGTTTGCATTTGGATGTGGAAGCAAGCTTGGCCTCTTTGGTATTTGAAATCAACTCAAAATTAAAGATACATGGATAAATCGGATGTAGGGCTTATTGGTTTGGGCGTTATGGGCAAAAGCCTGAGTTTAAACATGGCGGAAAAGGGGTTTAAGGTCTCCGTTTACAACAGAACCGATGGTGGCGAAGCACAGGTGGTTTCTCATTTTATAAAAGAGAATCGCTCGTTTAAACATATTTTAGGCTTTACCCAATTACATGATTTTTTAGCCTCGATAGAAAGACCCAGAAAGCTATTGATCATGATTAAAGCGGGGACAGCGGTTGATACGGTTATTGAACTATTGATACCGCTTTTGGATGAAGGCGACGTTGTTATTGATGGTGGGAACTCCCATTATTTAGACACTTTAAAACGGTGCCACTATTTAGCAGACCATGGTATTTATTTTGTAGGTTGCGGTATATCCGGTGGCGAAGCAGGTGCCAGAACAGGCCCTTGTTTAATGCCCGGTGGGGCTTATGAAGGGTATCAAATAATTGCACCGTTGCTTGAGAAAATTTCGGCCAAAGACAGCCGAAACCAACCCTGTTGTGCCTATATTGGAAAAGATGGTTCTGGGCATTTCATTAAAATGGTTCATAATGGGATTGAATATGCCGAAATGCAATTGCTGGCCGAGGTGTATGCCGTGTTAAAAACCAGCATGCAGTCAGAAGAGATTGCCGAGGTGTTATCGGGATGGCTTGCCACCGATTTATCGAGTTATTTGTTAGATATTACCATAACCATCCTTAAAAAGCGTGATGGTGAGCATTATGTTTTGGATACTATTTTGGATCAAGCAGGACAAAAAGGAACCGGCTCTTGGTCCAGTAAAACCGCCTTGGATTTAGGAGCAGTTACCACCATGATGTCGTCTGCAGTCTTTGCTCGTTATGTATCGTCCTTTAAAGCGCAAAGAGAAACGTTTTCTAAGGCCATTGTTCCAGAAACGCCAACAGGGACTCTGGATGTAGAGCATCTTGAAAATGCGTATCGTTTTGCCAGAATCATCAATCATCATCAAGGGTTTGAACTCATGCGACTGGCTTCAGTAGAATACGATTGGCAGTTGGATTTGTCTGAAATTGCCCGAATATGGACCCAAGGTTGCATCATTCGTTCGCATTTTATGGAAGCCTCGGTTGAGATTCTCAAAGACAAGCCCTCGTTTTTAGCGAGTTCCCCTATTTTTGAAAAGCTTTTGCATTTAGAACGCCCTATTAAAACCTCTATTTTTTATGCTTTAAACCATCGAGTAGGTTTTGATGCCTTTTGGTCGGCTTACCATTATTGGATATCCATGACTACTAGAGAATTGCCAGCCAATTTAATTCAGGCACAACGTGATTTTTTTGGGGCCCATACCTATCAGTTAAAAGGAGATTCATCTTCTGAATATTATCATACAAACTGGAACGAAGCATGATTGATTACAGTCTTATTGTTGCGGTGATTGTTGGGATTATTGTTTTAATGGTCTTTATTTTAAAATTGAGAATTCAGGCTTTTATAGCCCTGTTGATAGCCAGTATGGTGGTCGGTATTTTATCGGGCATGGACCCTTCGGACATTATGGCAACCATGCAGCAAGGGATGGGCGATACCCTGGGATTTGTTGCGATGGTGGTAGGCTTGGGCGCTATGTTTGGTGCTATTTTAGAACATTCGGGTGGTGCAGAATCTTTGGCCCATTTTTTAATTAAAACCTTTGGTAAAAAAAATGCTTCCTGGGCCTTGGTAGTAGCTGGTTTTTTTATTGCCATTCCAGTGTTTTTTGATGTGGCCTTTATTATTTTGGTGCCTATTATTTACTCACTTCAACGCCAGACCAAAAAATCGTTGTTGCTTTATGGAATTCCGCTTTTAGCCGGATTGGCCATTACGCATGCGTTTATACCACCAACTCCAGGACCTGTTGCGGTGGCCGACATTTTAAAAGCAGATTTAGGCTGGGTTATTTTATTTGGTTTTCTTATTGGGATTCCAACGGCCATTATTAGTGGTCCTATCTTTGGGAGCTATATTTCCAAAAAAATATTTGTAGAAGCCCCGTTGCTATCCCAAGATTTAGAGACCGCAAAGGCGTTTCCTTCGGTGGGTCTTATTTTAGCTATTATTGGCATTCCTATAGTGTTAATTGTTTGTAATACGGTTTTAAACAGTGATTTATTTGTTGAAGACACCATCCCGTTTCAAGTGAAGTCCTGGCTTAAAATGATAGGGCATCCCTTTACAGCGCTTATCATTGCCAATTTAGTGGCGTGGTATGTTTTAGGCATCAAAGGAAAATTTTCAAAAGAAAGCTTATTGAAAATCACTACCAAATCTATGGAAGCAGCTGGGGTTATTATTTTATTGACTGGTGCAGGTGGTGTCTTCAAACAAGTATTGGTCAATACAGGAACTGGAGAAATGTTGGCCATTTATTTTGCAGACCAAGGCGCTAGTATTTTGCTTTTTGCATTTTTATCGGCCGTTACCGTTAGGGTTTTACAAGGCTCCTCCACCGTTGCCATGATTACGGCAGCAGGTATTACGGCACCGCTGTTAGCGCCTGGTATTTCTGAAATAGATAAAGCCTTATTGGTCATTGCCATTGCATCAGGAGCCTCCATATTATCGCATGTTAACGATAGCGGATTTTGGTTGGTAAGCAAATATTTAGGCCTTAATGAAACCCAAACGTTTAAAAGTTGGACGGTGATGACCAGCATTCTTTCTTTAACCGGTTTTATAACGGTTTATATTTTTTCAATAATTCTATAATTTTAAAAAATAATATTAGCTTTACAAGCTTTGAATTTAATTATAGATTTTTAAACATAAAACTAAACTACATTATATAAACTTTAATTATGAATACACATTTTGAATTTTGGGATTATTTTATTTTCACAGCGTATGCTGTTTTAATATTAGGGGTTGGCTTATGGGTGTCGAGAGACAAAAAGGGGCATCAAAAAAATGCCGAAGATTACTTTTTAGCTAGTAAATCTTTACCATGGTGGGCTATTGGTGCTTCCTTGATTGCTGCCAATATTTCTGCAGAGCAATTTATAGGCATGTCTGGTTCTGGGTTTGCCTTAGGGTTGGCCATAGCTTCTTACGAATGGATGGCAGCCATTACCTTAATTATTGTTGGAAAATACTTTTTACCCATATTTATTGAAAAAGGCTTGTACACCATTCCTGAGTTTGTTGAAAAACGATTTTCTACCAATTTAAAAACCATTTTAGCGGTGTTTTGGATTGGGTTGTATGTGTTTGTTAACTTAGCTTCGGTTCTATATTTGGGAAGCTTGGCTTTAGAAACCATTATGGGAATTCCCATGATATATGGGGTGATTGGCTTGGCTTTATTTGCTGCTGCGTATTCCTTATACGGTGGCCTATCCGCAGTGGCCTGGACCGATGTTATTCAGGTGATTTTTTTAGTGTTGGGCGGTTTGGTAACCACCTATATTGCCTTAAATACCGTATCGGATGGCCAAGGGGTTATTGCTGGATTAAAAACGGTTTATGAAGCTACGCCAGAACGATTTGCCATGATTTTTGATGAGTCCAATGCTTATTATGATATGTTGCCTGGAGTAGGCGTGTTGATAGGAGGTATGTGGGTCGCGAATTTATATTATTGGGGTTTTAACCAGTATATCATTCAAAGAACCTTAGCCGCTAAATCCTTAAAAGAAGCACAAAAAGGTATTTTATTAGCAGCCTTTTTAAAACTGATCATTCCATTAATAGTTGTGATTCCTGGGATTGCTGCCTATGTTATGATTAACGACCCTGAAATTATGGCTCGATTGGGAGATTCAGTGACAAATAATCTACCCTCTTTAGAGCAAGCAGACAAGGCTTACCCTTGGTTGTTGCAATTTTTACCAACGGGTATGAAAGGGATCGCTTTTGCAGCCTTGGCAGCAGCCATTGTGTCTTCACTGGCCTCTATGTTAAATTCAACATCCACCATCTTTACGATGGATATTTACAAACAATACATCAATCCGACAGCCAATGATAAAGCCACTGTAAACGTGGGTAGAATTTCAGCAGCGGTAGCTTTGGTTATTGCCTGTATCATGGCACCGTTGTTAGGAGGTATCGATCAAGCCTTTCAGTTTATACAAGAATACACCGGTATTGTAAGTCCGGGTATTTTAGCCGTGTTTATGTTAGGCTTGTTCTGGAAAAAAACTACCAACAAGGCTGCTATTGTTGGGGCTTTAGTATCTATTCCAATTGCTTTATATTTTAAAGTAGCACCCAACGGATGGTCCACATCACCGCTGTTTGTAGATGTTCCATTTATGGATCAAATGGGTTATACTGTTTTATTGACCATGGCTGTTATTGCTTTGGTAAGTTATACCCAACATAAAGGTGCTGATGATGAAAAAGGCATTCCCATTACCAAAGGCATGTTTAAAACAAGTCCGTTATTCAACATTGGTGCTTTTGCTGTCATGTTGATTGTAGCCGCCTTATACGCCACGTTTTGGAGTTAAACATAAAAGAATAAGATATAAAAAAAGGGTTGAAGGTTTCAACCCTTTTTTTATAAATCACGGTATTCATAAAAAAAATGGATTGTCCGTAATCTATCATAGATTACTGTCACCTCGAGCGCAGGCAAGAGGTTATCATACTTAATAAATTAAACATGGGGTTTCGACTGCGCTCAACCTGACATGAAACATTTTATTATGATAGATTACGGACAATCAAAAAAAATTATTTTTTTTCGAAAACCTAACAAAAGTCATGTTTTTTATTAGAAACATTGCTTTTATTTGTCATGTTATTTATTGGTTGGTTGATAACAAAAAAAGGGAGTAATTCTTGAATGAATGGTTCTCTTTTTTTTTTGCTTGTATTTTTCTTGCCTATCTTTTTAATCTTTAAAGCTCTTACCTTATTCATTGAAGTTTATTTGTTCAAGTTTATTGAATAATTTTTAGAGTATGATTTCAATCATGTTTAATTCAACTATTTATCATTTATTTTACGGTTTATAACAGCTTTAAAAAGTTTAAAAATGGGTTTCATTTCACCCATACTTCTTGTAAATCTGTTTGTTATACGTTGAATCTAAATGTTCATCTGCCATGAAAAAAATAGGATTTCAAACCCGAATCAACATAGCCTTTGCCTTATTATTATTTACATGGCTTTTTGGTGGTTTTACTTTTTATAAAATGAATGATTTAAATCAACAGATGGATACGTTTTACAAGCATCCTTTTTTGTAATTAATTGCGGTTGCAATGTTAGGAGAAGGGTTTTCAAGAATAAATACTTGGGGCCATCATTTTGCTAATTGAATACAACAAAAAG
>Ga0100387_10002457_pt1 | contig 15756 bp, 9 predicted proteins | sample CryGeymeta201511_FD_81547 | JGI IMG/M metagenome (GOLD analysis project Ga0100387, IMG submission 81547) | Groundwater microbial communities from Crystal Geyser aquifers in Utah, USA - Crystal Geyser metaG 2015-11 | ecosystem: Environmental > Aquatic > Deep subsurface > Groundwater | place: USA... | reverse complement strand
TGATATGGCTCGCGGCCGAATGCTCAATGCAACCATTGCAACAGACAATCGACTCGCCAGACTCAGCCTCGAGGCTGAGTATCTTTACCTGAAATCCATCCCGCATCTCGACAGGGATGGCTTGATCCTGGGAGATGCAACCGTGCTATGGGCGCGCGTGTGCCCACGCCGCATCGAGCTCATGCCCGACATCGATGCCCTGGTCCAAGAATGGCAAGCCCTCGATTTGGTGATCGCGTACAGTTCCAGCGAGGGCCAAATTCTCTACTTCCCAACATTCACCCAAAATCAAGCCGGATTGCGCTATGATCGCGAACCGGCCAGCACATTGCCGGTACCACCGCACTACATCCGCACTCCAACTGGGCTTGCTCCCATATCTGACCGACCATTTATTGACACCGCGCCGGAGGACATCCGGCAATCGTCCGGCAGTCATCCGGCAGACGTCCGACAAGCTGCCGCCTTAAGAGAAGTTAAGTTAAGAGAAGTAGAAGTAGAAGTAGAAGTAGAAGTAGAAAGAGAAGTTAAGTTAAGAGAAGTAGAACAAGAGGAGTCAGGGGTAGAGAGAGAGTCTGAGAGAGAGACCCGCACGCCGCCGCGCTCTCCTCCGCTCCCGGCTCAAATTCAAGCCTACATCGACAACGGCGGGAAATTTCCCACCGGCAAATTAGTGGACGGTACCAGTAAACGAGAGCGGGCTATCCACTGGATTTGTGAACGCGTCACAGATGACACGGCCAGCCTGGCGCGCTGGGGCCGCGTGGTCGCCGGTTACTGCGCACAATGGTCGCCCAAGAGCTACACAGTCATGGTCAACGAGTATTACCTGGCCGGTCGTGTGCCTGGTGAACCTGCTCCCCGCCCGGAACCAGGAAACAAGGCCGGCATTCCAGTCGACTTACAGCACCTGCCCCGGGCAGTCGCGGCTGCTGTAATGGTGGATCGAGAGGAAGGCGAAAATTGGATCGAAAAAATGATGAGTTCTCCAAAATCTGGGCCTTACTAACGTCCGCGTATTCGTATTGGACGGTAAAACTGGAGACCGAGCAGGTCCAGGCGACCTACCGGCTCTATAAACAGCTGCTCGGCGATCTGCCGCTAGAGGCGCTCCAGACTGCTGTCATTCATCATGTAGCGACCTCAAAATGGTTTCCTACCATCGCCGAACTACGCAGCGCGGTGACGACTCCAGAGTCGCAGCAGTTGGCCCTGGAGGCTTGGGGTGATGTTGCAGAAACGTTCTCCAGTGGAGAGTATTATGCGGGAGAAAACCTCATAAAGGCGCCCGAATTCCGCAATCCCCTGACGAGCGCGGCGGTCCGCGCCCTGGGAGGCTGGATCAGACTCTGCCAAAGCGAGAATGAAATTGCGGACCGGGCGCGCTTTGTAGAGATTTACGAACAGCTTCAGGCGCGGGGCATGCGGGATGCTGCCCTGACGCAGTTGTTCCCCACCGTTGTCAGGCAACCGCGTTTGACAGGAGCGCAGGTGGCTCCGCAGCAGATTGGGGTGATTGCCGCCGAACTTGAGCGGCGCCGACGAGCGGAGGCGGTTGATGTGTAGAAGCACTCAACTACTGGCAATTGTGATCGCCCTGTTCGGCCAGGGGAAAGCCGGACACTGGGTCGGCTCCGAATTGCCCTCCCGGATTCAGGAGATGCATCGGGCGTTCGGGGCTGGCCCGGCCGGCCAGCAGTGTGCTGATTGTCGGCATTTTCAGCGCTACCACAGCCGCAACAAGTCGTGGGCCAAGTGCGCTCTCACGCGGCAATCAGGCGGAGCGGGGACAGACTGGAAAGCACACTGGCCGGTCTGTGGGCGCTTCGAGATGCGGGAGCGCGTTGAGCGGGGGTGAGATGGTGTTGCCGGGAATTTGGAGACAAGTTGGCTACCAACCGACTGAGACGCAACTGCGCGCGCATCTGTCTGGCGCGCGGTTTGTGCTGGTCGCGGGTGGGGAGCGGGCTGGTAAGTCGTATTTCAGCGCAATGGAGCTGCTCTTGCACTGCGATGTGCCGGAGGGCCTGTTTTGGATCGTCGGCCCGGACTACGAGCAGACCCGGACAGAGTTCACGTACGTCATGGAGGCGCTGGAGCGGATTGGCGCTTTGGAGAGTCGCCCAATGATGCCCCGGCGCGGCCCGTGGCAACTGCAAACCAAGTGGGGCGCGCAGATCGAGACGAAAACGAGCCAAGAGATCATGCGGCTGGCGTCCAAGGCGCCGGACGGCATCCTGATGGTAGAGGCGGCCCAACAGGAATACCTGGCCTGGCTAAAGTGCAGGGGCCGCGTGGTCGAGAAGCGCGGCTGGGTGATCATGTCGGGGACCTTCGAGGGTTCGCTGGGCTGGTTTCCGGAAGTATGGGCGCGCTGGCAGGCCCCCAACACGGAAGACGGCCGTTCTTTCAGTTTGCCCACCTGGTCGAACCTGGCCGTCTTCCCCCAGGGTCGAGATGACCCTGAAATTCTGGCCCTGGAAGCCCTTTTTTCGCCCGACCTCTTTCAGGAGCGCTTTGGGGCCATCCCCTGCAAGCCAGAGGGGTTGGTGCATAAGGAATTCGAGTACGCGCGCCACGTCGTTGAGTGGGCGACGTTCGATCCGGCTCTATCTGTCCATCTAGCGGTAGACCCCGGCTTCGCCACCGCCTACGCAGTGATCGCTCTCCAGGTGGCCGGCGATACCGTCATGGCGATTGACGAAATTTATGAATCGGGGTATACTACCGCCGATATGATCCTGGCCGCTGAGCAGCGGCCCTGGTGGGGCAACGTGGTGGGGGGGGTGATCGACGTTGCCGGAAGACAGCATCAAGCGCAGGCGTCCCATGTGGAGATTTGGCAGCAACGGGGTGGCGTGCATCTGGCGGCGAATCCGGTCCCGGTTCCAGACGGGATTGAGCGCCTGCGCACGTTCCTGGTCGATCCTGAAACGAAAGAGCCGCGCATCTTCTTCAACCCCAGTCTCACGCAACTCTTCCGGGAGTTTGGTAAATATCGTTACCCGCGCACGCGGGAAACTCAGGCGGAGCGGGACATGCCCATTGACCGCCACAACCACGCGATCAAGGCCATTTCATATTTCTTGTATCACTGGTATGGCCCAGTCCATCGCGACTTGCCCGCGCCGCGTTCCGGCGGCGCTCCCCAGCGCGCCCGGCGTGTCCAGGGGGCGGACCTCCTGTTCAACCGTTCTGGTAACACGCCCCTCTACACGTCCATCAGGCAGCGCCCGCGGCCGAGGCGTTCGACATTCAGGTGAGGCATGGTCAAAAAGCCCCGCGTAGACGACTTGTGGGAACAGGCCCAGGGCCTGATAGAAATGGCGGCGGAGCGGGACCAGCTTTACGAGCGGCTGGAGCTGCTCTACGACCAGACCGCGCCGGCCCCGGGTGCAGGGGCTGACGAGGACGCGGACAACCCGGCGGTGCAGGTTGTCACCATGCCGTACTCGACGAATGCCGTCGATCTGGTGTATGACCTGGCCTCGCAGATGGACTACTACATCACGGTTCCGGCCAATCGAGAGACCAAAAAGGCGGCCCAAACTGCGGACGAGATGGAGCAGTTCTTTCGGGCCTGGAAGAGCTACACGGAGAAACGGCTGCAACGTAACCTGACGGGTGAAATGGCCTGGTTCGCGGCCATGCGGGCGCGGGTGGTCATGCGGGTGCTGTTCTTGGAGGATGCGATTCAGGCGGACGGCGCCGATTACCGCCAGGTAAAGGCGCCTCTGCTCCTGCAACGCCGCGACCCCCGCGAGGTCTACATCGAAGACGGGCCAGAGGGACCCACCACCGTGGTGGAACGTTGGCCGCGGCTGGTTTCGACCATCCGCCGCTATCACCCCAATGTGCTGCGGGACGCTGAACGGTACCATGCGTCTGATACTATCGATTGGACAGAGCTGTGGACCGACAAGTACCGCGTCTACTGGGCGGGTAACGAGCCGGTGCGGACTGCTGGTGGCGCCGTGTTGGCGCCTCATGGTTATGGTTGCTTACCCTACGTGATCGCCAACGCCCGCGTCACGCCCCGGCGTGACGAAGCCAAGGCGGTTCGGCCGCTGCTGACGGGGGTAGAGTCCACTGCGGAGAATCTCAATACCTGGTTCTCGATTCTCACCACCGCGGGTTGGGCGGCGGTGACCAATGCCTGGGCCATTTTTTCCGACCGCTACGGAGTGGAAGGTGGCCCAGAGCTGGACACCACGCCGGGCGCCCTGAATTACTTCTTCTCCAACGAGAAGCTGCAAGCGATTCAACGGGGCGTGCTGCCCAGCGACTTCTTCCAGTTGGGCAAGTTGTGGATTCAGGCTTTTCAGCACGGGACGTTTCCTTTTGCCCTCTACGGCGAGATGCCGGCCTCATTGGCTGGTTACGCCATTAATTTGTTAACCCAATCCGGTCGGCGACCGCTGGTGCCGATCTGGAATGCCATCGAGAACGGCTATGCCGGCGCCTTTCGCCTGGCCGCGTTGATCGCCCGGAACAAAGTGGCGCCTCTGGTCGGCGACAAGATCCACCTGGTGGTCGTTGGGGAGGCGACCACCCCTGAGCTGAGCAACCGGGTCGTCCGGCGCCAGGTGCTTTTGGACACTACGGCGGTGGGGGACGACTTCGACGTGCAGGTCACGTTGTCGGACCCCATGCCGCAGGATGATGCGGCCAATCTGCGCATGGCGATGGAAGCCAAGGCGTCGGGCACGCTGTCCCACGAGACGGCGCTGACCAAATTCAAGATCGTGCCGGACGCCACCGCAGAGTTGGACCGGATTCAGGTCGAGAAGATTTATGCCCAGTTCGCCCAAATCGAGGCCGTCAAGCAGGCGGCCCAGCGGGGCTACATTCCAGATCAACTGACCGTGCCGCCGGGTTGGAAAATGATGCCAGATGGGCGCCTGGCGCCTGAAGCCCTGCTGGCGGAGTCGCCGCAGTCAGCGCCAGAGGTGCAGCCCCTGGCTGGTATGATGCCCCAGCCTAGCTCACCGGAACAGCAGCCCCGTCCAGTGGACCCCCGCCGCTTGCAGGAAATCGCTGCGATGACGCCACCTCCCGGATTCAATGAACTCACGGGAGCGCCGCCGCCGCCGTTGGGGATGACATAATGCCACGCTCACTGGTAGGTCGCATGAGCAGGATCGGCCAGGCTGTGGCTGACCGGCTAGACCGCATCCCTGGTTTCCTGGGGGACATCCGCCAGTCTGGGATGGCGCTGCCGGATTACCTGCTGCAAGCTCAGGAATACGCCGCTCAGGACCCGGAGTTCGCCCAGCAGCTCGCTCAGTCTATTCAGCAGTACTCCGCTGTGATGCAGGCGACCAGCGTGATGCAGGAGAAGGCTCATGCCAGGTAACATTCTGACACCCCCACCCGTTACTGGGACCATTCCAGGTTGGACCTGGTCGAATGTGGCTGCTCCTCAGCCGCCCATCACCAACTACCCGTCTGCCGAACAGCAGACGGCTTTCAACGCCCAGGGCCTGCCCGGGGCTTATGCAAACTGGTTCGGTTATGCAGTTCAACCGTTTGCGCAGTACTACACAACTGCGCGGGGCGGGGCTGATGAGGCAGTTCGTGACTATCGGAATCTGGTCAATTTCTGGCAATCGCGCACCGGCCGGCCGATCACCGCGGACGAGATGAGTCGACTGATGTACGGATTCGGGCAGTATGCCCAGGTGTTAGGTCGTCAGACAACAGTATCCGACTTGTTCGACTATGTCGGCCGGGTTCTCTATCAGCCGCCGCCGACGCCCCAGGTTTCGCTCTTGAAGATGGGGGAAATTTGAGATGGTTGTCTATGCCGGGATTGAATTTCCAGATTTGCCTAAAAAGAAAGCTGCCAAGCAGCCCTGGGAGCAGCCCGCCTACCAGCAGGCGACGCCCGCTTACCAGCCGCCCGCCCCAGCCTACCATAGACCCTGGGAGCAGCCCGCCTACCAGCAAACGCCGCCCGCTTACCAGCCGCCCGCCCCAGCCTACCAGCCGCCGCCGTTGGTGTCCCTGTATCAACCGGCGCCGCCTCCCGGTATCTCAGCTACGACCACCCTGGCGCCGACCATTCCGATTACCAGTCAACCACCCCCGATCCCGATCCCGACCGCGCCGTATCCGGGAGTGACCGGACGGGAGGTGTTGGGGCCGGAAAACCTGATGGGCGGGCGGAAGGTCTGGGACCCCCTGGGTAAGCTCCTCGGCAAAGCCTGGCAAGTGGCCCAGCCGCCGCTGACCAAGATCCTGGAGGCGTCGCAGTGGCCGTTACAGCAGGTGATCGGCATCCCGCAGCTAGGGTGGATTCGCACGCATCCACCGGAAGCCATCCAGGAACGCGATGTCATCAATGCGCGCATCAGGGAACTCAATGCGCGGATCGATACCTATCCGTCTATGGGTATCAGTTCCTGGCTCAGCCAACCGGCGGTGCAGGAGAAGTGGCAATTGCTGCAACTGCGGGCGCGTCAGGAGTACGATGTGCTGGGGCGGGGGATGGTGCCCCATAGAGAGCTGCGCCAGTGGTATGCACAACAGCCGCAATACCAGGCCGCCGTACAGGTCACTGAGCGGGCCAGGCAGCAATTCGAGAGTGGTGAGATCGGTCTCTGGGACATGTGGCGGCAGACGGTCCCGGCCCAAATCGCCGCCGTCAAAGCGACGCCGGAACAAGCTGCATATTGGGCGCAGCACGCTGGGCCGGTGGAGCAGTTGGCGACCAGCATTATGTGGGACCCGCTCAACTGGGTGGGGAATTGGCTGGGCAAGGGCTATCATGCCTGGCGAGCAGCGAAGGCCCTCAAGGCTGTCCAGCCCATCGCCGACAGCGTGGATGACGTAGCGCGGGCTATGGCGGCTACCGGCGCGAAAAACTCTCGGCTGATCAGCAAACTCAATCCGTTCCGGTTGACTCCCTCCTCGCAGGCGGCCGGGCTGGTCAACCGCAGTTCGGACGTCATCATGCTGCTCCAGTCCAACACCAGTCCCACAGAGTTTCCGGGATTGCTGACGGAGTTCATGCGGGACCCCGATTCATTGGCTCAGGCGACCGCCGGTTATACGGCCAGCCGGCGCGCCAAGGAAACGGCGGTCCTCCTCCGCAAAATCGTCGGGGAGGACGAGACCTACATCCCGCAGATAGTCGCCCGGGCGCAGGCGGCCGGCCAGGTCGAGGGTCTGGCTGTCGCGGCTGATCTGACCGGCAAGTTGCGCGACGCGGCCGAGAGCGTCTATCTGCCTGGGGGAGCCAGTCGGAACACGCTGGTGCGGGCGCGGGACTTCACCAACGACTGGTTGTCGCTGGGTTACATGGGCGTCAATCCGGGTTACGCCTTCCGCAATGCCGCCGATAATGTGGCGACCATGACAGTAGACGGGATTGTCCCCTGGCAGCGGACAGCGACCATGAACAAGTTCCTCGACCGGTGGGGCGCCATGCCAGTGATGGGCAAGACTGGCATGGGCGCGGGGCGGGCCTGGCAAACTCCCGCTTTGGGGGTTGCTGAGGTCGCGAAGTTGCGGCAGGTTTCGTCGCTCCATCGGATATTCGCCGATACTGATTGGAGCCGGGGCACGTTGGGTTTGGGCGCCCAGATTGAAAAGTTATCTGCCGAACGCGCGGTCGTGGGCGCCCTCGAGAAGTGGCATCCGCGGGTTTGGGGAAACAGTCTACCACGCATCGAGGCTGCCCTGCGCGACGCGGGTCTGCCGGAGAGCAGCACTGAGTACGCGCTGCGGCGTTTACGGAACGCGCTCAACCCGGAGGAAGTCGCCAGCGTCATCGACGATACCATTGCGGGGGGGGCGGACCTCGCTCACATCCTGCCCACCTCGGTAGCTGATGCACTGGATAATATCTCTGAGGGGGCGGCTACGCAGATTGCCAGCGTGTTGGAGAGCGCGCCCGACACGGCTACGGTCGGCAAGGTGATCGACCAGGTCATTGGCGTCATCGACGACCAGGCCGAGCTGGCCGGCGCGATCGACGAGCTCAAACAATTGGCGGCGGCCACCCGGACGGTCGCTGGAGTCCAGGCGACTACCGCCGTCGATACTACCCCGATTCGCGCGTGGCACGCTCAAGTGCGCGGGGTATCAGAACGCTACACCTTAGCCGCCCAGCAGCGCATGGATGCTGCGTGGGTCCAGACGCGCGGCCTGCCGCCTGATATACAGCGGGAGGTCTGGGAGGTGACGTGGCAAGAGCATCTGACGAACTATCGCCGCCTCTTCCAGGAGTTGGATGCGGTCGACGCAGCGATGGCCGAGGCGATTCATCTCAGCCGTCCCGCCTTGGACCGCTCGGCCACCTATCGTCAACAGTGGTTCGCGTTGTTGAAAGAGCGCACTGAGGGCTTGCGCAAGACCTGGCAACTATCGGACGCTGCCAAACCCGGACCGAAACGGGATCATGTCTGGCGGGAGTGGCACGCGGTCGACGCCCAGTTTCGCGCGCGGGAGGCCCAATTATCCACCACGTACGCGTCGGCGCACATCGCCGACCTGGAAGAAGCTTACACCGGGTTGATCGAGAAGACGCGGCAAATTGGCGCGGCGGCTCCGGCTCCCCCAGCGGCCAAAGAGATTGTAGCTGGACTCCCGGCTGAGGTGGACGTCACCCAGTTGACGGCTGAAGAGCGGGCAGCTTTATCGGGAATGCTGACCCGCCAACCTAAGTTTCAGCGGCCCCCCGCCGCGCCCCAGGCGACGCCAGTCAGAGTACCTGAAGTCGGCGCAGCGCCTCCGCCTGTGCCCATCACTGACCAGGAAATCATCCGACGGGCAGCGGACGCCGGCATTGCCACGGCCACGAAAGCTGGCGTTCCCACCGAACGCCAGTTGCTGAACTTCGCCAGGGCGCACACCTCGACTACAGCTACGAGATTGGCTGACATGACCCAGGCCGAAAAAAGCGCCTTGGCGGCTGCTCTTGACCGGCGGGCGGTGGGCGAGCTACCATCAGTGGCCGCGGCTAAACGCGGCGCGTCATTGGAGCAGCGGCGAAAGCGGGCTGAGGCCCGCAACATCGAGCTGAGCGCGGCCAATCAAGGATTGATCAGCGACTTGGCTCAGGAGGCCCAGCAGCGGACGGCGGCCACGGTGGCTGTCGCAGACATCAACCTGGCCCCAGAGCGGTTCCAGTATAAGCTAGGGGTAGGACCGACCGGTGCGACGCGGCAGTTCGACCAAGTCGCGGCGTGGAATCCAGACTTGGGCCGGGGGGTGTCGCTGTGGGTCGATCCAGCGGACGGCAAGACCTACGTTATCAATGGCCACAATCGGGTCGCGTTGGCCCGGCGCTTTGGGGTAGACGAGATTGCCGCACCCTACTATATCCAGACCGCAACAGCCGCGGAAGCCCGGCTGGTGGGAGCGCTGCAGAACATCGCCGAGGGACGGGGCACTCCCATCGACGCGGCGAAGCTGTTCCGGGATGCCGATATGTCCCTGGACGTGCTGACCCGCAATGGTCTGGCGCTCACCGAGAGCAATGTCAGGAAAGGCATCGCGCTGGCAAACCTGAACGATACGATCTTTGCCGCGGTCGTTCAACAGCAAATCCCGATCGAGCGGGCCGTGATCATCGGCCAGAAGATTTCTGATCATGACTTACAGATGCAATTGATTCGGGAAATTGATCGGCAGATTGCGCGCGGCCGGAACGTCACTAATGACATGGTTACGGAGTTGGCAGACGCGCTGGTCAGTGGGCCGACTCAAGTTACTACTCAGGCGACCCTCTTTGGCGTCGAGGCCGTGACCGAGTCGCTGGCTTGGAAAAAAGCGGACTTCTATGTCTATGTCCGGGGTCGCCTGGGCAAGGAAAAGCGCCTGTTTGGCCTGGCGGCCGCCAATGCCGAGGCGCTGCAGCGGGCGGGCCAGATCGACCGGGAGATGGCGGCCGGCATCAGCAGTCAGGCCGATCAGTTGCTGCAACTATTCGATACGTTCAAGAATCAGACCGGGCCGATCAGCGACATTGGCAATCAGGCCGCGCAGGCCCTGCACGCAACGCCGGGTGAGGCGTTGAAAGTGAAAGGAGCGTACTATGACCAGCTCGTCGAAGCTCTCCCCGCCGCCCTTCAGGAGCGATTCGGGGCTATCAGACCTCCAGCGGGAGGTGCTGGTTATGCTGGCCCACCAGGGGCTGCTCCGGGCTTATTCGACTCCAGCCTCGGCATCGTCAGCCATCCCCTCGATCCCATTGACGTTGGGCGCCGCGCCGGTACCGCCATCTCTCGCACCCTCCGCGAGTGGTGGGATGATATCGCGCAGCTAGGGCCAGACCCGCTGTCGCCATTGTCGGCCGCGCAAGCCCAGACCCTGCGCGATATCGGAGAGAACGTCATCACGCCTGAACTGATCAAAGCGAAGGCGGTCACCAATGATATTGCTACCCAGTTGCGAAATTTCGCCCTGGGAGACTATGCCCACCGACGCAACTACGTGTCGTGGTTGACCTGGGTGTACCCGTACATCACCTGGTACGACTTCACGTATAAGAACTGGGCCATTCGGGTTTTGAAGAATCCAGCCCTGGTTTCCAACTACGCCCGTTATAGGGCGATGCTTGCCAAGATCAACACGGCGCGATATCGCGAGCAGACGGGAGATCCCACCGCGGAGATTCCCCCTTGGTGGGAGCAACAGTTGCGGATTTCTGCTGGCGGGCACGACCTCTATTTCGACCTGGAAGCCACCCTGAATCCGCTCAACAACTTGCTTTCCGAACCATTCGAGCCGCGGGAACGCACCCGGGCGCCCGGGGGCGAGCCGATGAATCAACTCAACAACTGGGGTCCTACGATGTGGGCGCCCATCATCTGGGCGTATGCAGCCAGGCTGTGGCAGGATGGCTACCAGGAGGCGGCCGCGCAGTGGGTCAGCTATTTGACACCGCTCAGTCGGGTCATCAGGTCCGTTACCGCGCTAGCCAGAGAGCACATCCCGGGCGCGGAGCAATTCATCCCACCTGGTGGGATGGCCCCGGAACAAATTCCCAACCTGTGGGGCGGGACCGCGCTGCCGCCCACGGTGGAGGGCGGGGACATTTGGGAGAAGCGGAGAGTGGCCTATTTCTTGAGACAGCTCTGGTTGGATGGCAAGCTCAGCACCGCCGAATACCAGAAGACAGCCGCGGAACAGGCGGGGCCGTTCTGGGATCAGGCTGTGCAGATGCAAGCAACGGCCAGGGCATTGCCTCAGTTGACCTCTTTCTTCCTGGGTACGGGCTTCAAGGCGCGCACCCCCCAGGACATCGATATCCAAAAGATGTGGGATGACTGGTTCGCGCTATCGGATCAGTACGACAGCCTGTCTTGGGAAGCCTGGAACCGCCAGGCGAAGCAGTTCGATCAGAAGTATCCAGGGTTCCAAGAGATGCGCATGGCCCGCATCTTCGACCCACTACGGCGCCTGCAGGATTACTCATGGATGGTCATCGACCGGTTGCCCCCCGGAACCGAGCGCTATGACAGCCTGGCGCAGGTTGGCTTGGGCGATCTTTACGACAAGTTTGTCAAGTCGGAACCCAATCGTGCTGACCAGCGTTCGACCTGGGCTGACACCTGGAGCGCTGCGGAGTTAGCCACCTGGCGCACCGGGATCGACGCGCTGGCCGGGCAATATGACGTGCCCACCCCGGAACAAGCCGCGCGTTTCGAGGCCGCGCGCATGATTCATACAGCGCGCAACCGGCACGCGGCTGAGATCGTGCAGATGATGGGTTATCCGCTGACTTACGAACAGTTGCGGGTGCTGGAGGACGGCTATTACCGGCCGGGGGTTGACAAAAAGGCTTATCTGGCGGCGAATCCGGCTCTGGCTGTGTATTGGGATGCCAAGCGCGCTATCGACGAGCAGGGTGTCCCGTATCCCGGGGCTGAAGAAATTTACGGGATTCCGCTAACCTGGGAATTCCCCGGCGGGGCCATGACGCCGTCCCAAGCGCGTCCCGGGCCGTGGTCTGGGCCGGGGGGCTGGTTGGCGAGCGGCGGCCAGTCTAAGGCCATTACCCGGGAGTTCTACACATCCGCCGCAAACAAAGAGTTGCTGCGGCTGTTTGGGGACGACATTCTCGATCTGATGGGCTATTATGGGAGCCTGGATGAAACAGAACGCAGAGCGTATCGGCAGCAGCACCCCGCTGAGTACGCGCGCATGGCCGAAGCGTGGGATTATCAGGATCATCAGGTGGGGGCGGCGCCGGTCGGCGCGCCAACCGGCGCGGTTTCACCGCCGCCCGTTGTCGTTCCGTCGCCGGGCTATACCAGTGGCAATGCCGAGTACGCCCGAAAGCGCGCTGAGGCGACCACTTTGTTTGGAGCCGACATTTTGTACTGGGCCGACACTTACAGCGCGTTGCCCAAGACAGGGGGTTACCGCGGCGCGCAAGGCTCATTCGCCAAAGAGCACCCGGCTGAGTATGCCAGGTTGAAGCAGTACTGGGACTTCATCTACGGGCGCGCGCCGGCCACGACTACGGGTGGGTACAGTGGCGGCGTCAGCGCTGGGCGCGCCTATCCCCCCAGTGGGTACACGGGTGGCGGGCGCGCGTATCCCAGCGGCGGGCGCGCGTACCCCAGTGGCGGGCGCGCGTATCCCAGTGGCGGGCGCGCGTATCCCAGTGGCGGGCGCACGTACCCCAGCGGCGGGCGCGCGTACCCCAGCGGCGGGGCAGTGGGCGCGCTCACTGCCCCGCCTACTGGGACGGGTTCCTGGCTACCGGCCGCGACACCCGGAGTCACGCTGCCAGCCGAGCAGCGGTTGTGGCTGGCCTGGTCGGCTGAGCAGTTTACCGCGCTATTCGATACCATGCAGACCGCTGATCCGGCTTTCTCGACATTGATCGGCGCGCTTTTCGACGTCTACGTGATTCACAGCGCGCGGGCGTGGTTCGCGATGACACCGGAGGAACGGGAAACCTGGCAAGTTCAGAATCCCGAGGCGTGGGAGATGTTGCAGAAGTTCTTAGACTGGTTCCAGGAGCAGACGGCAGCGTTGCCTGCCAGTCGCATGTTGCAATCCATCCCACCCGGGGCGCCGACGCCACCGCCGTTGCCGCCGCGCCAGTATGCGCCCTTGACAGCGCCTAATTTCGTGGTACAATAGGAGTTGAAGATGACCCGCAAGACAATTGCAGATGGCCTCAAGAGATTGGCGGAGATTCCAGGAGACGATGACGTGATCCTCGATGACACGGATGCATCGTCGGAGTCAGCCGCTGAGACCCCCGAGCCGTCAGGCAGACAGCCGGCGCCGGCAGCCGAATCTAAACTGCCAGCCGCCACCAAGCCCCAAGTCGTTGCCACGGGCGCGCAGCCCGTCAACCTGGATGACCTGACAGAATTCCGTCAATATAAGAGCAAAGTAGATCAGACCGCGGCCGAGAAAGCCCGCCGGATCGCCGAGTTGGAAGAAGAGTTGACGCGGCGGCGCGAGTCCGAGGCGGCCGCTCAGCAGGCGACGCTCGCGGCCCAGATCAACCAGACGGTGGATCCCACCGCGCGGGAGCAGTTGATCAACCAATTGGCCGCGATTCGCTCCAGCCAGTACGTGGATGGCTGGCGCCGCTGGGAGCAGTACATGGCTGCGGAGATTGCAGCGGCCGGTGTGGACGCCAAAGACCCGCTCTTTCAGAAGCAGTACAGCGGGCCGGAGGGGGCTGCTCAATTTGCTCAGGACGTGCTGGCGGCCAAGCTTACGCAGGCGGAGCGGCGCGCTGCTGATGCCGAGAAACAGTTGGCAGGCTTGCCGACTCAGGTAGATGAAATCGTCAAACGACGATTCGCTGAATTGGCGCGCCAGAGCGGGTTCGATGTCATAGACGTTGGAGAGGAGCGCCAACCGCCAGTGTCATCTGACACGACAGACATTGAAAAAGCCATCAGGGACTTCAATCAAGGGCGCATCAACTTCAATGAGTTCAAGCGCCGCACAAGCGGCTAACGAGGTGTAAAATGGCTCTCACGAAATCAACGGACCTCACTCACAGTGCGGTCGTCAACTACCAAAAAGAGGCGATGATCTACGCCGCGGGCGAGGAGGTCTGGGGGCAGTTTGTGGACTGGGAAGCTCCCATCCCCAATGACGGGGGAAATGCAGCCAGTTATGATTACCTGGCCTATGGCGAGCTAGACCCGGCGTTGACGGCCCTCACCGAAGACGCTGACGTCACCCCCCAGGTATTGACTGACTACAACGTCACGCTGACCCCCACGGAGTACGGCAATGCCGTTGGCCGGACCCAACTGGCGGCTTTCAAGTCGCGCGCTAAGACCCAGGCGGCTTTCGGGAAGATCATCGGCCTCAATCGAACCCGGAGCGTCGACCGGCTGCTCCGCAACGGCATCCTGGCGAATACTCAGGTGATGTACGCCGGGTCCGCCACGGCGCGGACAGGTCTGGACACCACCAATGACCTGCCAACCTATGACTGGCTGACAAACCTGGTGGCGACCGCCGAGAACATGGGGATGGAACCGCAGGATGGCACGAACTATGTGTCCATCATCAATCCCCAGACGGCGCGTGAGCTCATGAAGCTCACGGAATTCAGGTCACCCCGCTATTACCTGGGCAGTGATGTCGGTGGGGACCTGTACAAGGGGGAGATCGGGCTGCTGGCCGGAATCAGATTCATCAAGAACCGCTTTGGGAAGGTCTACCTCAGCGGCGGAACTGTGGCCCAGGCGGCGACTACCCTGAACGGCGCAGTCAGCGCTGGCGCAACGACCATCATTCTCACGTCTGGTACCGGCGTGGCGGTCGGGGATTACCTGACCATCGGCACGTTGGAAAGCAACATCGCTGAGCAGGTGCAGGTGACCAACATCGACGCCACACCTACGATCGTCGTCAAAGGCGTGGGGCAAGGCCCATCTGGCTTTGGTCTGCGCTTCGACCACGCCAACCTGGCTGCCGTCACGGAGGCGGTCAACGTGGGGGCGATTCCGCTGTTGGGCCGCAACAGTATCAAGGGCGTTTACGGCCAACGCACCGGGCAGTACGGCGAGTTCGATATCACCCAGGGCATGGACATCATGCGCAGGTTTGTGTACTTCTGGTGGTACTGGTTTGGTGGCCTCGGGATCGTCGAGCGGTACGTCATCCGCGGTGAGTGCGCCATCACCGGCGGGGTGATCGGGTACAACTGAGCACATTTGTGTCGTGGTGATCGAACCTGATCTTTGGTAGAAAACCTGGGGGATTGGGCCAAACCGATTCCCCAGGTTCCAAGGAGCGAGAAATGCGACTTAGAAACGACGATGTGAAAAACATTCCCGATTATGATCTGGATCAGACCGGGAGCGCCGCGCCATTGATCTGGTACGGCAGCAAAACCCTCGACGGGACCGCAGAACCCTGGTTTTCAGCTCCCCTGGGTTCCCAGTATCTTCAAGGCGGAACCGCATATCACAAGATCACCAACGGTGGCGCGACAACGGACTGGGTTTCTCTAACGAATGCTAATAACGTCCTGAACGTAAATTCCAATGACCCCCTCTATCCCACCCTTTCGGCTGCCCTGGCCGCGATCACTGACGCGTCTGACAGTAATGAGTATCTGATCGTTGTCTGGGATGAAGTGGCCGAGACCGCGGCTATTACTGCCAAAGATTACGTCAATGTCCTGTTCATGCCAGGCGCATCGGTCATGGTTACCAGCGCCAGCACGCTGAATGCCGTCAACATGCTGGGTCTAACGCACACGGTATGGGCCGCGGTGGATCGAGACAAGCCGCACATCATCCGCGCCGGCGC
>Ga0100387_10002449_pt1 | contig 15771 bp, 14 predicted proteins | sample CryGeymeta201511_FD_81547 | JGI IMG/M metagenome (GOLD analysis project Ga0100387, IMG submission 81547) | Groundwater microbial communities from Crystal Geyser aquifers in Utah, USA - Crystal Geyser metaG 2015-11 | ecosystem: Environmental > Aquatic > Deep subsurface > Groundwater | place... | reverse complement strand
GGTCTACCTGACCAAGGGCGACCGGCTCTTCTTCTTCGACAGCTCCCCCGAGCTGGATCAGGTCGTGCCCGATGAGGCGAGTCGCCGCGCCGGGCTCGCCACGAGTCCCGGTGGCTACACGGGGGAGCTTCAGCTCTACGGTCGCTGGTATGGCTACGGCTACATCCCCATGCCGAGCATCGCCGACGACGTCGGCATGATGCTCTTCCGTGCCGATCCCGATTCCTAAGATTCCGTCACGTCGAGGCGTGCCTGATCGAGCAGCGTCAGCGCTCGCGCCGGCGTCACCTCGAGCTTCCAGGGCCCGAGCAGGGTCGGCTCCGAGACCAGCTCGGCCACGTCGCGCAAAAACTCCCTGCGCGGCCGATCCACCGCGCCGAAGCGCGCCAGGTGATCCGTGCGCACCTGGCAGTCCACGAGCGGATGCCCCCAGCGCACGAGCTGTGCGAGCAGCGTGCTGAAGGCGACCTTCGAGGCGTCGGCCTCGCGCGCGAACATGGACTCGCCGAAGAAGATCTGGCCCATCGAGACGCCGTACAGGCCACCCACGAGCTCGGCGCCGCGCCAGGCTTCGATGCTGTGGGCGTAGCCGAGGCGGTGAAGCTCGGTGTAGCCCTCGCGCAGCGCGTTCGTGATCCACGTGCCCTGCTGGCCCGGTCGCGACAGCTCGCTGCAGGCGGCGATGACCTGATCGAAGGCCGTGTCCGCGCGGATCTCGAGCTCGGTCTGGCGCAGTCGTTTGCGCAAGCTCCGTGCAAGATGCGCGCGGCTCGGCTCGAGCACGAAGCGCGGCTCGGGGCTGAACCAGAGCAGGGGATAGCCTGGCGAGGGCCAGGGGAAGATGCCCTGGCTGTAGGCCAGTACGATGCGCTCGGGAGAGAGGTCACCCCCGTAGGCGACGAGCCCGTCGGCACCCGCGCTCTCCGCGGGCGGGAAGACGAGGGCACGACTCAGCAGCGCCGGCCTCAAGCCTTGGACCGCTTCGGGAAAGCGAGCACGATCTCGTCGTCCTTGACGGTCACCTTCACGGTCGCGCCACCCGACAGGCCATCGAACACCAACGCGCGCGCGAGCGGCTTCTTCAGCTTCTGCTCCACGAGTCGGGCCATGGGTCGCGCACCGAACTTCGGGTCGTAGCCGTGCTCGGCGAACCAGGCGCGGGCCGACGGCGTGAGCACGAGCTTCACCGCGCTCTCCGCGAGCTTGTCGGCCAGGAGCTGGACCTCCTTGTCGACCACCTGCCGGATGACCTCGCGCGAGAGGCTGTGGAAAGCGACGACGGCGTCGAGGCGGTTGCGGAACTCGGGCGTGAAGGTGCGCTCGAGGGCGGCCTTCGTCCGGCTCTCGGCCATGGACTGGGCCTGCTCGCCCGCGCCCGAGTCGAAGCCCATGACGCGCGCCGAGGCCTCGAAGGCGCCGGCGTTGGTCGTCATCACCAACACCACGTGGCGGAAGTCGGCCTCGCGGCCGTTGTTGTCCGTGAGCTTGGCCCGGTCCATCACCTGCAAGAGCACGTTGAAGAGATCGGGGTGGGCCTTCTCGATCTCATCGAGCACGACCACGCAGTGCGGATGCTTGCGCACGGCGTCCGTGAGTAGGCCGCCCTGATCGAAGCCCACGTAGCCGGGAGGCGCACCGATCAGGCGCGACACGCTGTGGCGCTCGGAGTACTCGCTCATGTCGAAGCGGATGAGCTCCACGCCCATCACGCGGGCGAGTTGCTTGCTCAGCTCGGTCTTGCCCACGCCCGTGGGACCCGAGAAGAGGAAGGAGCCGATGGGCTTGTCGCCGGCGCGCAGACCGGCACGCGAGAGCGTGATGGCCGTGACCAGCGTGTCGATCGCCTCGTCCTGACCGAAGATCACGCGCCTGATCTCTGGCTCGAGCTCCTTCATGCGGTCGCGCTCGTTGGCGGTGACGCTCTCCACCGGCACCTGCGCCATGCGGCTGACGACGCGCTCGATGTCCGAGACGTCGACGCTGTGCGTGCGATCCTTCTCGGGACGCATGCGGTCGAGGGATCCGGCCTCGTCGATCACGTCGATGGCCTTGTCGGGCAGGAAGCGCTCGACCAGGTGCTGGTCCGCCAGCTTGGCCGCGGCCTCGAGCGAGGCGGGCGCGTACTTCACGCCGTGATGGGCCTCGTAGGAGGGCGCCAGGCCCTGCAGGATGAGGACGGTCTCCTCGACGCTGGGCTCACCAACCTCGATCTTCTGGAACCGGCGCGCCAACGCGCGGTCGCGCTCGATCTGCTTGAAGTCGGTCCAGGTGGTGGAGCCGATGCAGCGCAGCTTGCCGGCCGCCAGGGCGGGCTTGAGGATGTTGCTCGCGTCCATCGAGCTGCCCGTGGTGGCGCCCGCGCCGACCAAGGTGTGCAGCTCGTCGATGAAGAGGATCGCGTCCTCCGTCTCGTCGAGGCGCTTGATCACGCCCTTCAGGCGCTCCTCGAATTGGCCGCGGAACTTGGTGCCCGCGAGCACGGCGCCCATGTCGAGCGCGTAGATGCGGGCGTTCTTCAGCACATCCGGGATCTTGCCCTCGTGGATGCGCATCGCGAGGCCCTCGGCCAGGGCCGTCTTGCCCACGCCGGGCTCGCCCACGAAGACCGGGTTGTTCTTGCGGCGACGACACAGGACCTGGACCGTGCGCTCGACCTCGGCGTCGCGACCGATCAGCGGATCGATGCGGCCGGCTGCCGCCTCGGCGACGAGCTCCGTGGTGAAGGCTTCGAGCGGATCGGGGGCGGCCTCCTCTTCGATCTCCGTGAGCGCGCCTCCCTCGCCCTCCTCGAAGGCCATGGGCGATCCCTGGGAGATCGCGAGCTTCAACTCCAGCGGCGTCACGCCCTGCTGCTGAAGCAGGTAGACCGCGTGCGAGTCCGGCTCGTGGAACATCTGCACCAGCACGCCGGCGCCGTCGATGGTCTCCATCTCCGAGCTGATGGCGTGGATCGCGGCCCGTTGCAGCGCGCGCTGCACGGCGACCGTCTCCTCCGGCTCGACCGCGTCCGCATCGTCCTCGAGATCGAGGGGCTCGATGGTCTCGTCGAGGTGCTTCGCCAGCGCCTCGCGCAGCTCGCCGATGTTGGCGCCCGTGGCGCGCAGGATGCGGCGGGCGCTCTTCTCGTCGAGCAGGGCGAGCAGCAAATGCTCGAGCGTGAGGTGCTCGTGCCGCCGTGCGCGCGCCTGATCCAGCGCGGCGCGCAGCGCCTCTTGCAACTCGGTTGCGATGCGGGGACCGGCCATCAGTGTCTGCCCTTCGTCATGATTCGTCCTCCGCCGGCTCCATGCTGAGACGAAGCGGGTACTCGTTGCGGCGCGCCAGCCGCTCGACCTTGTGCATCTTCGTCTCGGCGATCTCGCGCGTGAATACACCCGCCACGCCCAATCCGTTCCGGTGGACGTGCAGCATGATGCGCGTCGCCTCGCCCTCGGAGTGGTGGAAGATGCGCTCGAGCACGTAGACCACGAATTCGCGCGTGGTGTAGTCGTCGTTGTGGATGAGCACGCTGAAGAGCCGAGGCCGCGCCGTACGCGTCCGCTCCTGCGTCTCGGTGGCGACTCCGCCGCCGCCCGTGTCGTCTTCGTCCATGGCGCCCATGAGCCGACAGTCTAACCACCGTCGGCGGTCGACGCAGCCCTCTGACGCTCGTTCACGAGATCCTCGATCTCGTAGAGGCCATGCCCGCGGAATATCGGCGGAATGTCGAAGGTGCCGCCCCCTCGCAGCTGGAGCACGACCACCAGGCGCTGCTCGTCCACGGCCGCCTCGATCACCTCGGCCCAAGGGACCTGCCGGGCGTCGCCACCCTGGGACAGAGTCACACCCTCGTCGTCGAGGCGCAGGAAGTAGTTCTCCTGGTTGGCGACGCGTTGGCCACTGCTGCGGAAGGCGAAGACCCAGCCGATGCTGGCCCCGAGGCCGAGCAGGCCGATGATGACGCTCAGCGTGCCGTGGGCGCCGACCAGGATGGCCACGGCCGACACGCCCACGACGGCAGCCGCCACCAGCCGCAGCCAGGACACGCTGCGCTCGGCTTGCGCGTCGAGCTCGAGGACGAGAGCTTCCACGGACTCAGGTTCGCAGCGCGCGTAGGCGCGGCTTCATCGCACGATCACGCGGGCGAAGTAGGTCTGATGGCTGGCGTTGCGCAGGGTCAGGGTGGCGCCATCGACCGCCTGAATGAGCGCCTCGTTCCCGGCGGCCATGGACGCGGGAGCGCCGCTCTCGTCGAAGGAGAGGAAGATCTCCACGTCGCGTGGGGCGTGGCCCAGTGGGTGATCGACGACGTAGGTGGTCGTGCCCTCGAAGCGCAGCCAGGTGCAGCCGGCGGCGAGGGGTGGAAGGGGCGCCGTCTGCCAGCTGCCGTCGGCCTCAGGGGCGCTGTCCGCGCAGGCGAGATCCGCCGCATGCACCCCGACCACCCTCTGGGCCGAGGCGTCCGCGCAGCCGGTCGCGCCCAGACCGAGCGCGCACGTCGCCAGCAGCCAGGCGAGCCCGGCGTGGTCGCGCAGCGGCGTCGAAACCTGCCTCATCCAAGCAGCTTCGAGGCTTCGACCGCGTGGTAGGTCAGGATCAGATCGGCGCCGGCGCGGCGGATGGAGGTCAACAGCTCCATCATCACGCCTTCCCCGTCGATCACGCCCGCCTGGGCGGCCATCTTCACCATCGAGTACTCGCCGCTGACGTTGTAGGCGGCCACGGGCACGTCCACGGCGTCGCGCACCTCGCGGATGATGTCGAGGTAGGGCAGGGCGGGCTTCACCATCACCATGTCCGCGCCTTCTTCCAGATCGAGGCGGACCTCGCGCAGCGCTTCACGGCGGTTGGCCGGATCCATCTGGTAGCTGCGGCGATCGCTCGGTCCACCGTTGGGCGCGCTGTCCGCGGCGTCACGGAAGGGGCCGTAGAAGGCGCTGGCGTACTTGGCCGAATAGGCCAGGATCGTGACCTCGCTGAAGCCCTCGTCGTCGAGGCGCGTGCGAATGGCGCCCACGCGTCCGTCCATCATGTCGCTGGGTGCGACGATGTCCGCGCCGGCGCGGGCGTGGGCCAGCGCCTCCTTGGCCAGCAGCTCGAGGCTGGCGTCGTTCTCCACGTCGGGCGCGCCGTCACGGCGGGTGTGGACGTGGCCGCAGTGACCGTGATCCGTGTACTCGCACATGCACACGTCGGTGGCGACGATCATGTCGGGCAGGGCGTCCTTGATGGCGCGCACGGCGAGCGGCACGGGGCCCTCGGCGTTCCAGCCGCTCGAGCCCTCCGAGTCCTTGCTCGCCGGGATCCCGAACAGGATCAGCGAGCGCACGCCGACCTCGAAGGCCGCTCGAGCGTCGGCCACGGCGCCGTCGACGCTGGTACGGAATACGCCCGGCATGGACGAGACCTCTTCGCGGATCTCCCGACCCGGCATTACGAACAGGGGCAGCATGAAGTCGGTGGGCCGGAGGTGGGTCTCGCGGACCAGGTCACGCATGGAGGCGCTGCGCCTCAGGCGTCGCGCACGTTCTTCGGGGAATGCCATCGATTTGCCTCTCGCTACTCGGACTCGTGGGACGCGGCACCATAGTGCGCTTCGAGCGCCTGGGCGAGCCCTTCGGTGGTGTACTCCGTGGCCGTGACAGCGACCGTCAGGCCCAGGCGTTCGGCCGTCGCCGTGGTGATGGGGCCGATGCTGGCGAGTGTGACCTTCGACAGCAACGAAGCCGCGTCGTCGCCCAGCGTCTCGAAGAGCTGGCTGACGGTGGAGGACGAAGTGAAGGTGACGACGTCGACGCCGCCCTCGGCGCACAACCTCCGCAGCTCGTCGCGCATCACCTCGTCGGGCGGCAGCGTGCGGTAGGCGGGCACGACGTCGACCTGATGTCCCGCTTCGCGCAGGCGCTCGGGGAGCACCTCTCGGGCCACCTCGGCTCGCGGCAAGAGCACGCGCGCCTTGGCCGTGCCTCGCGCGCTCAAAGCCGAGAGCACGGCCTCGGCCGCAGCCTCGCCGCGATACTCGGAGGGGACGACGTCGGCCTCGATCCCCCGCTCGCGCAGGGCCGCCGCGGTCTGCGGTCCAATGGCCGCGACCAGGGCGTGGCCGAAGCGCCGCGCGTCGCCGCCGTCTTTGCCAATGGCGTCGAGGAAGCGCGTCACGCCGTTGGCCGAGGTGAAGAGCACGGCGTCGTAGCTCCCGAGCTCCTGCGCCGCGCGGCTCAGGCGCTCGGGCTCGGCGGGATCAACGATGCGGATGCTCGGCAGCTCGACGCTCTCGGCGCCGGCCTCACGCAGGCGTTGGGAGAAGCTCCGGGCCTGATGCCGGGGACGGGTGACCAGCACGCGTTGACCGAAGAGGGGCAGAGTATCGAACCAGCGCAGCTCGTCGCGCAGCGCCACGACCTCGCCCACCACGAACAGGGCCGGGGAGGTGAGCCCCTCGGCGCGGGCCAGCTCCGCGATCTCGGACAGAGGCGCCACCAGGCTGCGCTGCTTCGGCAAGGACGCCCACTGCACGATCGCCGCCGGCGAGGTCTCGGGTCGACCGTGGGCGATGAGCAGCGCCGCGAGGCTCTCGAGCTTACGCATGCCCATGAAGATCACGAGCGTCTGGGCGCCCATGGCGAGCTTCGACCAGTCGTGCGCCGAGGCGTCCTTCTCTGGAGACTCGGTGGCCGTGATGTAGGCGACGGAGGAGGAGATGCTGCGGTGGCTCGGGGCGATGCCCGCGTAGGCCGCCGCGGCGGAGGGGGAGGTCACCCCGGGGACGACCTCGAAGGGCACCTTGGCGGCGCGCAGGACGCGGATCTCTTCCGTGCCGCGCGCGAAGAGGAGCGGGTCGCCGCCCTTGAGCCTGACCACGATCTTGCCCGCGTGCGCGTCGTTGATCATGCGCTGATTGATGCGGGTCTGGCGCGCGCTCGGTTGGCCGCCGCGCTTGCCCACGAAGCTGAGCTCGGCCCCCGCCTGGGCGAAGTCGAGCAGCTCCGGGTGCACCAAGGCGTCGTACAGGACGACGTCCGCGCGACCGAGCAATTCGCGTCCTCTCAGGGTCAAGAGGCGTGGGTCGCCGGGGCCGGCGCCGACGAGAAAAACCTTGCCCATCCGCTGCATGGGCGGAGCATAGCAGCCTGCGCATCGGCCGCTCGCCTAGAAGCAAGGCTGGGGAAGAAGGACGTTCGCACCTCGCCTTCGGATGGAATACGCTGCGCGCCCGCGGGTTTCCCCGAGGTTCAAGTCCCCGCTTCAAGGCCGTCATGCACTCGAGACTTCACTCCCTCCACGTCCTCGCCCTCTCCGCCGCCATGGCGACCGGTTGCTCCTCCTGCCACGAGCCGAGCGCCAGCGGAGCCACTCCTGAGACCGCTGCGGGCGCTCACCGCAGCGTGAAGGCGGCCCAGACGCCGACCACGATCGACGGCGTGCCGCTGATCGAGAACCGGCGACCGCAGGGCCCCACGCCCTCGCGACCGGGAGAAGGCCAGGACCAACACCTGGTGCGAGAGCCCACGAGCCCCGATCCCCAGGGCGGTCACTTCACCCTCGAGCAGGCCGTGGAAGGCATGCCCACGGACGGACAGCTCGTGGCCGAGATCAACACCGACCTCGGCACGATCATGTGTGATCTGTACGCGGACCGCACGCCCAACACCGTGGCCAACTTCATCGGCCTCGCCCGCGGCAAGCGCCAGTGGTGGGACTCGCAGCACGCCCAGTGGCGAACCCGCCCCTACTACAATCGCAGCGCCTTCGACCGCGTGATCCCCGACGACCTGATCCAGGCGGGCGACTACCTCGGCGATGGCACGAGCACCGTCGGCTACAGCATCCCCGACGAGCCCTGGACCGGTCAGTCCCATGATCGCGCGGGTCTTCTGTGCATGGCCAGCACGGCAGTGAACCAGAACGGCGCCCAGTTCTTCATCACCGATGGTCCACGACCCGAGCTCGACGCGGACAGCCGCTACACCGTCTTTGGGCGCTGTGTGCAGACGGATACGGTGCAGCACATCGCGCGCGTGCCCCAGGGCGAGGACAATCGCCCGCTGACGCGCGTGGAGATCGTCCGCATCCTGATCCGGCGCGTCGCGGGCGGTGCCACGGCGGCCCAACGCACGCCTCCGCACGTCGAGGATCCTGCGGACTTGCATCCGCGCGGCGCGAGCCCCGGTCCGGCGGAGCTCAACTACCATGGTCGCGAGCCCCTCCCGACCGGCGCCGACCTGGCGAACATGGCGCCCAACGCGACGATGGCAGCCAACGCGAACTGAGGGCTGGCCCGAGGGCTGGAGCCTCGCGCGGGCGAGCCTACTCCTCCTCGGGCGTCTCCTCGGAAGGCTTGTTCTTGCGTCGGCGCGGCGTGATGCGCGCCTTCACGTCCGGGCGGACGCCGTCGCCGGAGTCGTTCGGGATGAAGCGGATCTCGGTCTTCACTTCGAAGGAGAGGGTGGTCAACGCCCGCTGAAGCTCGGTCGCGATGTCCGTCGCCTCCAGGAAGCTGCGGACCTCACGCGCCACGGCGCGCACCAGAGAATTCTTGGTCTCGTCGACCTGCGAGAAGACGTAGGTGACGACCTCGCGCGGCAGCTTCACATCGGCCACGCCCCGCAGCGCGGAGTCGGCGCGATTCAACGTCCCGACGCCAGCCTCCAGGCCCTTCTCGAGCGCCCGGCGCAGTGTGTCGCGCAGGATTCCCTCGAGCCGCTTTCGACCGTCGCCCCCTTCTTCCTCGTCATAGCCATCATGCTCGTCGGGGACCGGACCGTCGGAAGGGTGCGTCATGGGGAGGCTCTACCCGCGCTTCCGCCTCCCGGTCAACCGCTCGGCCGCGGCCGGTCGCGTGGCGCTCATGTCCGGACCCGACTTCATGCCGTGGGGCGCCGGATTCGAGAGCCGTTCGCGGGTCGTCGTGCGGGCGTCCGCTTGCCCTCGCGCATGTGAACCCGTAGCACTCGCCGCCATGGCCGAGGTCCTGCTCGTCTCCAAGCCCGTCGTGCCTCCGTGGCACGACAGCAGCAAGAACCTGGTTCGGGATCTGGCCTGCGCCATGAAGCGGCATACGCCCCTGATCATGGGGCGTCGTGGCGAGGACTCGGCGCTCGAGGGTGTGACCGCGCTGCCGGTCTATCGTCGACCGGGCGGCTTCGCTCCCGGTCTTTTCGATCAGGCGTCGGTGCTGACGACCTTGCTCGGCTCGCGGCGCGGCGAGATCTGGCATTTCTTCTTCGCGCCCAATCCCAAGAGCTCCATGGCCGGTCGCTTCGCCTCGGGGCTGCGACGGCGCAAGACCGTCCACACGGTGTGCAGCGCCCCCCGCGAAGACGCGGACCTCTCGCGCGTGCTCTTCGCGGACCTCACGGTCGTGCTCTCACGCACCACCGAGCAGCGGCTCCTGAACGGCGGCGTCGATCCCGCGCGGCTGCGGCGCATCGCGCCGGCCATCGTGCCCCTGACGCCACGCGACGCGGACGGGCGCGCGCGCATCCGCGCGGAGCTGCAGCTGCCCTCGGGGCCCCTCTATGTCTTCCCTGGCGATCTGGAATTCGGGGCCGGCGGACGGCTCGCCCTCGAGGCGCTGGCGGATCTTCCGGAGGCGCACCTGGTGATGGCGTGTCGCGCCAAGACTCCCGCGGCGGCCGAGGCCGAGCGCGTGCTGCGGGCCCTGGCGCACGCGCGCGGGCTCGAGGAGCGGGTGACCTGGGTGGGCGAGACCCCACGCATCCACGACTACCTCGCCTGCGCCGACGTCGTGACCCTGGTCAGCGAGACCCTGTACGCGAAGATGGACTACCCCTTGGTGTTGCTCGAGGCGATGAGCCTGGAGCGCCCGGTGTTGGTCGCGCGCCGGACCCCGGCGGAGGAGCTGGGCGCGGGCGTCGATCTGCGGCAGAGCGGCTGCGGAGCGCTCGCGCCCGAAGCGGGCGCCCTCGTCGACACGCTGCGATCGCTCTTCGCCGACCAAGCGCTGTCGCGAGACGCGGGTAGGGCGGCGCGCCGCCGTGTGCTAGAGGGGCACGCCCCGGCCCCGCTGGCGGCGGCCTATGAGGCGCTCTACGACGAGCTTCTGGTCTGAGAAGGTGAGCATGAGCAGCGACGCAGCCCAAGCCTATTACGATGATTTCAGCGGTTGGTACGAGCGCGAGCGCGCTCGCGGCTACCACGCCATGCTCGACGACATCGAGCTCGGAGTCGCCACGCCCCTGGCCCGCGGGGGTCGAGTCCTCGAGGTGGGCTGTGGTACTGGCCTCATCCTGTCGCGCCTGGCCGAGGTCGCGGACCACGCCTCGGGCGTCGATCTCTCGCCGGGCATGCTGGCGGGCGCCCGACAGCGGGGCCTCGACGCCTCGCTCGCGTCGGCCACCGCCTTGCCCTTCGGCGACGACAGCTTCGACCTCGTGTGCAGCTTCAAGGTGCTGGCCCACGTGCCCGACATCGCCGGTGCTCTGGCGGAGATGGTGCGCGTCACCCGCCCCGGCGGCCGCGTGCTGGCCGAGTTCTACAACCCCTTCAGCCTGCGCTATGTCGCCAAGCGCCTGGCAGGTCCGGGCAAGATCAGCGACGGCCGCACCGAGGCGGACGTGTACACGCGCTGGGACTCGCCCCTGGTGATCCCACGCCTCTTGCCGCCGCGCGCGCGCCTCGTCGGCTATCACGGCGTCCGCGTGTGGACGCCCGCGGCCTTCGTGCACAAGGTCCCGGTCCTGGGTTCGCTGCTCGCGCGCCTGGAGCATCTGAGTGTCGACTCGCCGCTGCGCTATTTCGGAGGCTTTCTGGTGGCGGAGCTCGAGAAGCTGTCCAGCTGAACGGGTCTCCCGATGGAGACTCGCCGACTTGTCAGCCCGCGAAAGGGCACGCTATAGACCCCCATGGCCCCCGGCGTCACATCGGCCCAGCTCGAGGCTCTCCGGCTACGCGCGGAGCGTGCGCTCGGCGGAGACGACGAGGACCTACGGCACGACGCCCTGACGGAGTTGCTCGCGTCGGCGCCCGAGGACGGCGATGACGCCATCTTCGCGCACCGCCACCTGGGCGAGCTCCTGCTCGAGTCGAACGCCTGGCGCGCGGCGCTCCATCTGCGCCACGTGGTCCACGCGGAGCCGCAGGACGACGCGGGGCACGCGCTGCTCGGGCTGTGCCATGCGCTGCTCGGGAACTACCGCACCTGCGTCAGCTGCTTCCGCCGGGCGCTGAAGCTCGCGCCCAAGAACGCCTTCTACGAGCACAACCTCGGCCATATCCTCGATCTCGGTCTGGACAGGCCGGAGGAGGCGGAGCCGCATCTGCGCAGCGGTCGCGAGAACTCTCCGGAGCACCACGAGATCGTGGCCTCCCACGCGCACTGCCTGGCGCGCCTCGGTCGCTTCGACGAAGCCCTGAGCGCCATCACCATCGCCATCTCGCTGCGTCCGGATCATGCGGGACACCGCGCGCTGTCTCGCTGGATCGACGCCGGGGCCGAACCCTCGATGGATCCGACAGGCACGCGCTCCTCGGCCAGGACCGAGGCGAGGTCGGACGATCGTCCCGGCGATCCCGTCGCGGCGGCGCTCGCGCAGGGCATGGCCCAGGCCGCCGCCAGCCGGGAGGACATCGCCAGGGCGCAGACGCTCTGGGCGGCCTTCAACCGCGAGGCGGCCCCGCGCGTGCGCAAGTCGCAGGTGCTCGCCGCGGCCGTGGACTACGCCCTGGCCTGCGTGGTCGACGGCCACGATCTGGAGCGCGCGCGCTTCGCCGAGCACTATGGCGTGTCGACCTCGGCGCTCTCCGCTCGGGTCCGGCAGCTGGTGGGCGCCTTGAGCCTGGTCCGGGCCGACCCGCGCTTCTCCGCGGCGTCGCGGCGCTAGGAGCGTTGGCCGATAACTTGGCTTCGCGCCCCGCGCTCCGTACCACCGAGGGATGGAACGCACGGACGCTCCCGGTGGCTTGATTCGCGGCCTCACGACGCTGCGCCGCGCCAGGGCTCACGGCATCCTCGAGGTTGCGTCCCACGTCGGTGCCGCGCGCATCTCGATCGTGGAGGGTCTGCCCGTGGCCGTGCGCATGCCCGACAGCCGCGGCGACAGTCTGGGCGACCTGTTGATCCGCGAAGGTGCGCTGAATCGGCAGGCCCACGAGCGCGCCTTCGCCGCCATTCCGCCACGGGGGCCTGTCGGTGTCTGGCTCGCGCGTGTCGGTGCCACCAGCGCTCCCGCGCTGGCCTACGTCTGTCGCCGGCAGCTGGAAGGTCGTCTTCGCCGCCTCTTGCTCACAGAGGGGATCGAGCTGCACTTCGTGCCGGGGAGCGCGGACGTGGGCGTGCCCACGCTGCAGGAGCCGGCACCCCTGGGCGCGCTCTTGCTTGGCGCTCTGCGGCAGCTCGGGAAGCGACGCTCGCTCGAGGAGATCGCGCCGCGGCTCTCCGCGCTGGGGCTGACGCTCACGGAGACGGGGGAGGCGCTGCTCGAGGGTGCGGCACTGTGGCCCGCGGAGCAGGCCATGCTGGTGCCGCTGCGGGCGGGCGCGAGCGCCGAGGTGATCCTCGCCGCCGGCGCACACTCGACCCGTGCGATGCGCCTGCTCTGGGTGCTGATGGAGGTCGAGGCGGTCACCGCCACCCGTGGCCGCGGTCGCGCCTATCGGCTGTTGATGCGCAAGCGAGGCGAGGTCCGCTCCGCCGTCGGTGGCAGACGCTTGCTCGATCTACCGCAGAACGCCGGTCCCGCCGAGGCGCGGCGCGCGTTGCGCAAGCTCGCCCGAAGCCTCCATCCCGATCGATTCCACGATGCCCCGCTGCGCAGCGCGTCCGAAGAGGTCTTCGGCGCACTCCTTCGCGCGGCCGCCGAGCTCGGCGCCTAGCCCTTCGCCGAGGTCGTCGAGCTACTGGGTGGGCAACCACCAAGGCGTCGCGTCGCCCGCGCCCTGGTTGCCGGAGTCGCCCGCGCCCTGGTCGCCGCCCTCGCGGCGGCCGTCGTTCATCCACCAGGGCCCCGTGCCATGTTCGGGCGGGGTCCCTGCGTTGCCTGCGTCCCCTTGGTGGCCGGTGTCGCCGGCCTGCGTCGCACTCGCGGCCGCGGCTCGGCGTTGCTGCCACCACGGACGGCCCGGCGCGACCTCACTGTTCGCCGCGCGTCGTGCCGCGCGATCCCAGAAGTGATGCACGGTCGGCGCCGTGGGAGTGGTCGTCTGGGCCACTTGGGTGCCGCCGAGCTCGCGCACGCGCGCCACATAGACCGCGCGCTGTCGTCGCGAGCGGAAGGGTGGGAAGCGCAGCGCCTGAACCACGGGCTGCAGACACGCCACGAGCTGTGCGCCGTTGGGCGCGAAGAGCAGATCGCGAGGCGTCCCGTCGGAGTCCAGGATGAAGACGAAGCGCACCTGGCTCAGGCGTGGGTTGTTGGCGAGCTCCTGCTCGAGGCAGCCGCGAATATCGTCTGCGTGCTCCACGAAGACGGCGTCCACTCGAGCCTGGCTCAGGCGCATCGGCCGCTCGGCCTCCTCCTCACGCGCGGCTTCCGCAGCCGCCCGCGCGGCAGCGTCCGCCTCCGCCTGGGCGTGTCGCGCGGCCTGCTGTGTCTCGGCCTCGAACAAGCCGTGAATCGCCTGCGCGAGCGCGGGATCGGTGGTGTGCGCGTCGGCGAGCGCCGCTAGTTCCGTGCGCCCATCGGCGCCGCCCAGCTGGAAGATGCCCTCGGCGGCGACCGCGATGGCCTCCGGATGCTCCGTGAAGGTCGAGTCCGCTCGGTAGAGGTGCAAGAAGGACTGGAGCGCGGGCACCACCGACGCGTCTCCCAGGGAGACCACGGCGCGAACCACCAGGGGCAGGACCTCGAGGGGCGTGCTCGGATCGTTCATCTGATCCACCAGGCCCGTGACGGCGTCGTGCCGCTCGGCCTCGATCAAGCCCGGAACGATCAACGCCAGCGGCGGAGGCTCCGTGCCGTCGAGGAAGTCGTAGTGCTGGTGGAGCGCGGCGACCAGGAACTCCGCGCCCGAGGTCCGTCCGCTCAGCGCCGTGGTGATGGCGTCTCGCAGCGCCGCGGGCATCGCGCGCTGCGCGTAGAGGTCGAGCAGGTCGCGCGTGATCTCGGGCTCGGGCAGCGCCGCCAGGCGCTGAATCGCCCAGGCGCGAGCGGGCACCAGGCGGTTGTCCGGATCGCCCGCGATCTCGGTCAGGGCCGTGCGCAGGTCGGGCGCCTCCTCGCCGGCGGCCGAGAGCGTCAGCCCGCGCGCGTCGAGGGCGACCGAGTCGAATTCCGTCCCCAGATCCTGCTGGAAGCGGTAAGTGCCCGTGGCCAGATCGAGCACGCGCATGTCCCCGCGTTCACCGGCCGTGAGCAGACCCGTCTGCAGCACCTGGGCGTTCACCACGTCCTGCGGCAGGCTGCGCGCCCAGCGGATCCGACCGTCGAGGTCCGTGGCGAAGACGTAGCGGTAGTAGACGAAGAAGACCGTGTCTCCTTCGATCGCGAGGGGGCCAGCGTCCGTGCTGGGCGCCGGAGAGGCATAGAGTCGGATGCGTCCCCGCGCCGATCGCGTGCCCGGCTTCGGGAAGAAGCCGTCGTCGAAGAGCATGGGATCCCGAGGCGCGTCGGTCAGGAAGGGCCCGTGATAGGTCGAGCCCGACTTCGTGCCCGAGGCGCTCGCGGAGTCGAAGTGGTAGATGCCGCCACTGCCATAGAACACCCCTGCGGGTGAGGACTCGACCCACGCCAGCACATCGTCGGTCGTGCGTAGACGTGCCTGCTCGAGGCCGGTGGTGGCGTCGAGGATGGCGATGTTTTGCCGATCCCAAGGCGCGAAGACCACGCCACCAGCCGCGGCGGGCTGCCCCAACACGCCCGAGACCTCGAACGCCCAGCGCTCGAGACCCGTCCGGGCGTCCACGGCTCGCACGCGACCGGCGCGTGCGCTGCCTCCGCCGGCGCCGACCGACGCGGCGTAGATCACGGTCGCATCGCTACGGGTCGCACCGACGTAGGCGAGACTCGCGAGGTCCGCGCGCCACAGCTCGTGTCCATCGGTGAGGTCGAGGGCGAGCACCACGTCGCGCGTGCTGGTCAGCACGACGTCGCCCAGGATCTCTGGTCGCGTCATGGCGTCGACGGGATGGGTCCACAGCGTGCTGCCGTCGACGAGGGAGTAGGCGGCGACGGCGCGCGGTTCGGCGTGGGTCGTCACCACCGCCAGCGGCACAGCGCGGGCGTTGCTCGGGGCGTCGGCGATGCGTCCCGCCGGCATGCGCGCCACGATGGGCGCGATGGCGTCCGCGCGGTTGTCCGGAAAGCGTGGGTCGAAGGCCCCCGTCATGGCGCCGTAGGTGCAGCCCTGTGCGAAGCAAAGAGTGACGAGGCCGAGCCACGCGGCGCGTGTCTGGGCGCGCTTCACGACGCACCTCCGGCCGGCGTCGGCTCCGCTGGGATGCGGCGAATCGTCTCCTCGATCAGGCGCTTCAGCGGTGAGCTGTCGCGCTCGGAGAAGGTCGTGAGGTAGTCCACCAAGAAGCTGCGCACCATCGGTCCCGCGACCTCACCGAGCTTCTCCACCACGCCCTGCTTGACCGCCGCGCCGATGTCGTCTCGCCGCAGCAGAGGCCCGTAGCCACTGAGCATCACGGCCAACGGTCGCTGCCCGAGGTAGGCGTCGAAGCGTGCCACACCCGCGCCGGGGACCAGCTTGCCGATGGCGATGGCCGCCTCGATCACGCCTCGATCGAAGGCCGTGAAGAGCGCGTCCAACGTGCCCGTCGCGTGGCGGTCGCCGAGGGCCAGGGCCACCGCACCGCGCACGGAGCGATCGGAGTCGCGCAGTCCCTGG
>Ga0100387_10002436_pt1 | contig 15804 bp, 14 predicted proteins | sample CryGeymeta201511_FD_81547 | JGI IMG/M metagenome (GOLD analysis project Ga0100387, IMG submission 81547) | Groundwater microbial communities from Crystal Geyser aquifers in Utah, USA - Crystal Geyser metaG 2015-11 | ecosystem: Environmental > Aquatic > Deep subsurface > Groundwater | place... | reverse complement strand
TGGAGCGAGTAATGGAGTATGCCCTGGGCCTTGGACTCGCGGTATTCCTTGAGCACCTGGTCAATCCGCTCGTTGTTGGGGGTGAAACAGGAGCAATCGATTTGCATGTAGCGGTCGGTCAGCGCCTCAAGCTGCTCATGCAAATTCTTTTTGTCCTCGTTGATCAGATCCTTGAAATACCTGGTGCCGATGCAGGACTCCTCGGTCACCACCACCGCGCCGGCCATTTCCAGCAGGTTGTGCACCTTCCAGTTGGGCAGGGCCATGGGCGTGCCGGAAACCATGATGCGCGGTGCCGAAGCCGGCGCCACCCCGGTGGTGCTCCGCACCCTTTCCTCCAGTTCGTCGCACAGTTCGTTCAGTTGCCTGGCAAAACGAACCGGCTCATCGTAAAAGGCCATCTGCTCGATGAGCAAGGCGTCCTTGCCACTGATGGGGGCCGGGTTGGCGGCCCGGTTTTTCGTCAACCGCTGGAGGGCGCGGCGCTTATCGTTGATGACCAGGATGGCCTCGGCAAGGTTGTCCGCGGTAACCGTTGTGCCGCACACCTCTTCCACCTTGGTTTTGAAATCCCCGACCTCTTCGAGCCACAGCACCTTGTCCCGGGCTTTTTTCATCTGGGGGATCTCCATGATATAGGTGGGCACCAGCCGATCCAGGAGTTCCCAGGTCTTCTTCTTGGCGTCGCAGGTGGTCTCGCCGTAGACAAAATCCACTGCCTGGAAATAGGGACAGATTTTACCCGCCTTGAAGCCATAGGCCGACTTCACCATGGGGCAGATGTTGCGGGGCAGAATCTTCTCCGCGTCGGGAATAGGCCTGGGGGAACCACCGCACAGGCCGACACAGACCCCGCCAGCCGCCACCACGATCTCTTCCGGGATGTATACACAGAAAGTGCCGACCACCGGCCGACCTTCCTTCTTGACCGCCAGCAGCTCCTCGATCCGCCGGCCGAAAATCTCCGCCATCAAGTCGTCAAAATAGGCCATGGCCCACGGTCGATCCGGCTGGGAGAGGAACATCTTTTGATAAGCCTCGCCCAGCATCTGGCGCGCCTTGTCAAAGCGGGCCACGTCCATATCTAGGCCTGCCCACATCTCTGGATAGGCTTTTACCGCAAAGGGTGTTGTCATAGGTTGCTCCATGCTGGTGGGGATGTTGGTGAGCGGCTTGCATTACATTCACAAGCCGCTCACCTCGGCCAGACTGTCCTTCAAATAGTGCGAAATTCCGGATGCTTAATCCTAGCTTTTCTTTGCTATCGGCGCGGTGGGAACATCCCCACCGTGGCATTCCATGCAGTTTTGCTGCGCATTGATGCCAAACTCGGAAACAGGCCCCCAGGAGCTGGCAGGCTCGTACTTGCCGTCCTTCCAGGCGTTGAGCATCTCCACAAGGTGATAGGCGACGCTGGCGGCCACCCGCGCGCAGCGGTCCTTGCGCTCCGGGCTGCCGAGCGGCTTGTTGGCCGCCTTCATCCACTTACCCACGGAGACGTGGCAGAGCGGCGATTCGCTGACCGTGTGGGGAATCTGGTCCGGATTGACCTTCGGGTTTTTGGGCACGAAAACGGGCATCGAGGCGTTGGAGTACCACTCCAGCATGTCGGAAGACATGTGATGGGCGGCCTCGCCGCCGGCAATCCGGGGCCCGATAATCATGTTGGCGACAAGGGCCGCGCCGTTGTTCGAGCCGCAAAGCGTTCCCCAGCCGACCAGGCCTCCTTCCATGTAGACAAAGGAGTCGATGGGGAAGGAGCGGTAGGGTTCGCCCACCTTTTCGCGTAATTGCGTGAAAACGCTGCTGATGACGGCGCCGCCACAGAAAAGCCCGTACCACTCATTGTAGGCAAGTTCCGCCGTGGTGGCGGGATCAAGTTTCACATACGGCCACGGCCATTTTTCCGTGGGCCCGCCGCTGGCCGAGGCAATGGACGGCATGGTGGCGAAACGCGCCATAGCGGCGCCGGCCGCCAGCACGCCTGCGCCCGCTATCACCTGGCGGCGTGACAATCCTTTTTCATCCAACGTGTCCTTTTCTTTCATCTGTGCTTTCCTCCTATCGAGTTTTAATAAATGGGGATTCTCGCCCCAGGTTACTTATGGTTACTGGTGGTTGATCACGTCCTCCCTGGCCAAACCTGCACGCCTGACATCTTCACTACTCTGCCGGCCGGCTCGCGGTTTTCGGGTGTTGTCGTCCTGCCGTTCGGTGACGCCTGTCGTATCAAAGTATTCCAGCACAGGAACCAGGAGGCGTCTGGTCATGCCGGTAAGAACCTTGGATTCCTGCATGTCAATTTTTCCATGTTCCCGGAGGTGCTGGACAAGCCGGTCCCGCAGCGCGTCCAAGGCCTCATGGTGGAAATACAATTCCTCGCTCACTTTGCGGAGTACGCCGGCCTCGACGAGGGAATCGAGAAGCGTGCGCAGGATTTCCGGACCTTGCCGGGGAAAACGTATTTTGACTTCCCGGAAAGAGGGCGGCGCAAGGGCGGAATCATGGTAGAATCCGGTCAATTCATGCCTGAGCCACTCATGAACCCGATCCGAGAGCGGCCGGCCGGGGGAGAGACTTATCGCCTCCTGAATTGTTTGTGTGGACCCCGACTTGGCCAGCTCGTCGAGAATGAGACGCATGAGCATGGGGTCCATGCCCCCATACACCCGGCGCCGCAACTCCTCGACCGACAAGCCTTCCCGTTCCGGGCATTCGTCGTGAAAGGAGGCGAGGAGTTGCACGCATCTCTTCTTCATGGCCTCGACCGTGTCGCGGGCGATGAGTTGCTGGCTTCCTCCGCCAATCAGGAAGACTTGACGGTTGGACAAGGACGCTTCCAGCAGCTTGCGAGCTCGTTTCTCGGAAATCCCCATGCGCTGGGCCAGGCCAGGCATGGTCAGGCCTTGGAAGCCGCTTTCCCGCACATGGCACACAGCCACCTCCTCGGCGTTGCCACGCCGGTAATGGATGAAAATATCAGCGGGGACTTGGCGTTTGCGGCGATGAGCAACGCCGTTGTAAACCACCCCGCCACCCAGAATGAGCGGCGGCGAGAAACTTCTGACCAGAAAGTGGTCGCCTGGCCAGGCCATGGCCGGCTCTTCCAGGAAGAGTTGGGCGGCCGCCCGGCAGCCGGGAGGCAGTTCGTCCGTTGCCAGCAGCACGATGTGTCCGGCAAGCTCCGCCGCCCCTAAATGCACGCGCACCGCAGTCCGGTTGCGAAACGGTTCCGGATGGCTGGCGAGCAAGGAGAAGTCCACATCCAGGACATGGGATGGAGCGAGACAACCAGGAGTGGCCAAAACATCACCGCGTTCGACCATGGTCTCGTCCAGACCTTGAAGATTGACAGCGGCGCGGCTTCCCTCGGCAGCCGCCTCTAGCTTACGGTGATGCGACTGGATGCCGAGGACGCGGGCGGGCAGCATCTTGGGATAAAGCAGCAACGAATCACCCTGGCGGACCTGCCCGGCCAGAACCGCCCCGGTCACCACCAGCCCGCCATCAGGAAGGGTGAAGAGGCGGTCCACCGGCATCCGGAAAGAACCCGCACCTTTTGCTTCGGCGCGAGCAAGGGAGAGGCTTGCCAGCCAGGCCCGCAAGGGATTGACTCCATCGCCGTTCACCGTGGAGAGAGGGAAGACCGGCGCTTCTTGGAGGAAGGAACCTCGGGCCAAATCCCGCGTTTCATCGACGACCATGGCCAGCAGCTCGGGCTCCACCTGGTCGATGCCGGTGATGACCATGCAGCCTTGCCGGATACCGAGCATCCGGCAGATGGCGAGATGCTCGCGGCTTTGGGGCATGACCCCCTGGTCCGCGGCAATAACCAGCAGCACGACGGTTGCCTTGGCGAGGCCGGCTATCAGGTGTCGCGAATACTTCTCGTGTCCGGGCAGGTCGGCCACGCTGACACGCGAGCCATCCGCCAATTCAAGCACGACAAAGCCGACCTCAATGGAGAGACCACGTTCCTGCTCTTCCGGCAGCCGGTCGGTCTCCTCGCCGGTGAGCGCCCGAACCAGGGCAGTCTTACCGCAGCCTTGGGCGCCTAACACCCCGAGAATAGCAGTGCGCATGGTCTCATGCCCCCTGGTTATCAGCTCGTCTTCCGAAGTCCAGGTTTTCACCTCTTCTCAACCGGCAGGCCCGCCGCTTGCCAGTCGGCGAAAATGGCCTGATTGATGTCCTTGTATCCGAGCTTCATCAGTTTCCGGTAGGAGTTGTAGCTGCGGCCACCGGAGTTGCAATAGACGATGATCCGTTTGTCTTTGCTGAGCACCTCGGACTGCGAGGCAAAGGAGGCGGCCGGGATATTGATCGCCCCTGGCATGTGGCCCGCCATGAATTCTTCCGCATCACGGACGTCCACCACCACAAAGGTGTCGGTGCCGCTGGTGATCAGCGCATGAAGATCAGCGGGGGCAATCCTAGTCGTCTCGATCCGCTTCTCATAATCCGGCCCGGCAAAGATCGGCAGGCCCATTTCCTCCCAGACCGGCATGCCTTCGGCATAGATCAGGACGTTCTCGTAGCCCTGCTCCAAGGCCTTCTGCGCGGCTTTCCCGCTTTTGCCGCACTTGACGCCGTTGCAGTAGAAAACGAGTTGCGCTTTCCGGTCCAGCGGCAGCCTGCTGGCGTACTGGGCAAACTCCTTTTCCGGGATGTTGATCGCCCCTTTGATATGAACCTCCTGGTATTCCTCGGGATTGCGGGCATCGATCACGGTCATCGCCGCATCATGCTCCAGCAGCTGCTTGAGTTCTTCGGTGTTGATCAGGCTGTAGGTTGTTTTATTCTGCGCCGCGACAGCGCTGGTTACTTCGACATCCTGGCCGAGAACCAGCGATGCCTGGAGTAAAAGAGAGGCCAACAGGACAGCTACAAGGTGAATTTTCATATCGATTCCTTTATTAATTTCCATGGATTGTTAAGCGATGAAAAGCGCTTACACGCCAAATTTCTGTCGCCAGTAACTACCGTACGCCACGCCCATCGGATTGTTGGCCATGGCGCGGTCTTTGACCACCAGGACGGTCACCGGGGCTTCGGAATATTTTTGAAAAAGTATGTCATGGCCCAGGCAGAGCCCCATCTGAATATTGAGGTCGGTTCGGGCTCGATTGAGCATCCGGGCCTGACCGATGGGATTGCAGGCCACTTCAAACTTTTCCCGATGAATCTTGGCCATGCCATGTTCATCCTTGTTCAGGCCGGACATCTTGCAGCAGACGGAATCAACCTTGAATTGTTTCTGCAGGACCGAGGCGACAAAGGCGGCCTCATGCGCGAGGCCGATGCAGAAAGCGATGCCGAGTCGTGCGAACCCCGACCTTTCGGCAAACTCGATAATCTCCTCCAACCTGGTCTGCGCGTTGCCGTGCTCTGCCCGCATCTGCTCGCTGATATTCTGCAAACCCTGGTTCTCCGGCAAGGCATAGTCCGAGGGATCAAGGCGACCTCCGGTGCAGTCAAAGCCTTCGCTGTGGCAACGATTTTTCGGTTTCTGTCCGCAATTAGCACAGTTCATGGGAACACCTCAGATATTGATAACGCTGGACGCCAGTTGCATGGAGGTGACGATATCCAGCATGTTGGTAGTCTCGCCGACCTGCTTCTTGTCCAGCAGCTGAAAGTGGGTCAGGCAGGTGCCGCAGACCAGTATACTGACACCGCCCGCGGCCAGATCCAACAGGACCGGCACCGTTTCGGCCCCCTGGACGGTCAGCTTGACGCCATTGTTGACAAAGACCAGCCGCCACAGGTCGGGGCCCATCTCCTGCAAGGTCTTGAGAAAGTTGAACAGAAGTCCCGCGCCCAGGGTGTCATCGCCATGGCCAAGCCGGTCGTTGCTCACCATGACCAGGATTTTCTTGACCCCGGCGACGTCCGGAAACTCAGACTCCGCCATGAGCGCGCAGGCCCCCTCCTGGGCGGTACCGGTCACGCGGAAATCATCGCCCAGCGGTTCCACCATGACCTGGAAGTTATGGTGCGCCAGGAAACGGCTGACGTTCTCGCGAGCCGCCTCGTTATCCACGATAACGCTGATAACGGCCGGCCTTTCCTTTTCCAGGATTTCCTTGACCCGCACAACCGGGGCCGGACAGACCAGCCCCCGGCAGTTGAGTTCTCTTGTCATCTGTTCACCTCTATTGTTGAGGTAATTTTTGGGGTAGTTATTAACAGCATGATCCGGAAGAGCAGGAATCTCCGCAGCCACCACCGCCCAGTTTTCTCTCGGAGCTCACCGAAAACCCGCCACCGCCGCAACCACAACCCGAGGTGGTTTTGGTGAAATCAATCTTGATGGCGCCGGTTTTGGCCAAAATCCCGCCATCCACCAGAAAGGTGAGACCGTCTTGCACAAACACCTGGTCCGAGTCCTTTTGCTCATCCATGGCCAGGCCCAGGCTCACTCCGGAACAACCGTTCTGCATAAACACCCGGATAGCCGAGTCAGAATTGTTCTTTGCCAGTTGCTCCTTGAACTTGGTGATCGCGGTTGCCGTTACTTCAACCATGGTCTTCCTCCTTGTGTGGGTTACCTAACGATAGAGTTGCAAATAAACAGCTCGCTTAGCGCTTTGTCGCATTTTGCCGCCACCAGACCGGCGATGGTGGCGCGGGAAAAGTCATTGCCCTTCATCATTTCTTTTGAGGCGTTGATGAGGCCGGTCCTGATTTTGCGGTTCCTGGCCCCCTCGGCCGCCAGGCCGAGCTTGGCTCGCAAGGCGGTTGCCTCAAGACCTTCGCTGTTTCCCAAAGGCCCGAGTTTCGCCACCTGTTGGGTAAAACGGGTGATGATCTTCACGAAATTCGGCCCCTCGGCCGCCGAGGCCCAGTCGATGAGAAAGCGCTCCTGGCTCACCCCCATCCGGGCCAGGGCCTCGTGCACCAGGGCGGCGGAAACCAAGGCGTGGTAATTGCCGTCCTGATAATGGCACTCGCCGGGATGGCAGCCGCCGACAAAGACCGCATCCGCGCCGCTGGCCAACCCCTCCAAGGGAAAGGAGGGGTCGAGCCGGCCGGTGCACATGATGCGGATGACCCGCAGGTTGGGCGGATACTGGTAGCGGCCCACCCCGGCCGAGTCGGCGGCGGTATAGCAGCACCAGTTGCAGAGAAAGCCCAGGATTTTCGGAACATATTGCTCAGTCATGGCTTACCGTCTTGTCACTCATGAAGTTTTTACAGATATTGAAAAACGTTAATTGCCTGGACGAACCATGTCCGCGTATGGCCATTTGTCGATGCCGCCGGTTAGAATATAGAGCCGTTCCTCCGGCACCCCCTGGCTTTTGAGATAGTCGTAACACCGCTTGGCCCCGCCACCACCGCGGGGGCAGACCACCACCACGTCCCTGGCCTTTTCCTTATAGGCGGCAACGCCTTTGTCGAGACTCTGCCTTTGCTCCTCGGTTTCCACCGGAAAGGCGTTGGTCTCCACCGAGCCCTTGAAGTGGTGCAAGGCGAAATCCTTGGCCGGCTGGATATCGACCATGATCATCTCCTTGTTCGTCTCCAACCACTGCTTCATTTCCTCCGGGGCGACATAGCGGTAGTCCCCGGCCTGGACACTGCCGCATAAAAGCAACAGCCCCATAAAGATCATGACCAGTTTTTTCATCACAGCTTCCTCCGTTTCATTATTATGTTCTTCCGCGCCGACATGGCCCGGATCATCTTCAAATCCGACAAATTCACGCCTCACCAAAGGCATGAATCTGGGCCATGATACCGGCCATGGTGAAGCGGCCCATGTCAATGGCCATGGTCGGGCAGCGCGCCGCGCAGACCCCGCAACCCTTGCAGGAGGCGGTCAGGGTTTGCGCCTTGCGCAGTTTGTCCTCCTTGTACATGGTGATGGCCTTGTACGGGCAGAAGGACTCGCACGCCCCGCAGCCGATGCATTTTTCCGGATCAACTTGGGAAACAATCGGCTCCGGGGAAATGGCGCCCTTGGCCAACGGCTGACAGGCCCGGCCCGCCGCCGCCTGGGCCTGAGCAATGGTCTCGTCCATGGACTTGGGGGCATGGGCCAGGCCGCAGACAAAGACGCCGTCCACCGGCAGGTCCACGGGCCGCAGTTTGACATGGGCCTCCAGAAAAAACTTCTCGGCGGTGACCGGCACCTTGAGCATCCTGGCCAAAACCGACGGGTCCGCCGGCACGATGCCCACCGACAGGACCAGCAGATCGGCCGACCGCTCCACCTCTTCCCCGAGAATCGGGTCAAAAATCCCGACCTTGACCGGGCTCGACTTGCCGCGCCCCGCCGTCACCCGGGGCGGATTGTCCGGCTGGTAGCGGGTGAAGATCACCCCCAACTCCCGGGCCTTACGGTAATCGTCCTCCATGAAGCCATAGGCGCGCATGTCCCGATACAGAACGGTGATGGCCAGTTCGGGATGGATGTCCTTGAGGCGCAAGGCGTTTTTCAGGGCCTGGCCGCAGCAGACCCGGCTGCAGTAGGCCAAATCCTCGCCCCGTGAGCCCACGCACTGGATCATGACCACCTGTTTCATCTTGGCGGCAAGCGGTCGGCAGGTGGCCAGCCGTTCTTCGAGTTCAAGTTGGGTCAGCACCCGGTCGACAACGCCATGCAGGTATTGTTGCGGCTCGTAGGCCTTGCCGCCGGTGGCGATCACCACCACGCCATGATGCACCACCTCGCTCCCCGCCTCCCCGGCAATGGTGGTGGTGAGGTTGCCGACATAGCCGGAGATGCTGGCCACCGTGGCCTTGGTGCGTAGGCTTATGCGCGGATGGTTGGTCACCTTGTCGATCAAGGCCTGGACGGCTTGCCGGGGATCAGCGCCAAAACGGTCGGCGGTGAGCAACAGCGCCCGGCCTCCTAGCTTATCCCCCTGTTCGACCAGGGTGGTTGGGAAGCCCTGCTCGGCAATGGCCAGTGCCGCGGTCATGCCGGCCAAGCCGCCACCGATGACCAGGGCGGCCGGGGTGACCGGCAGTTGTTGTTCCGGCAGCGGGGTCAGATGGGCCGCCTTGGCCACGGCCATGCGCACCAGATCCTTGGCCTTGTTGGTGGCCGCCTCGGGCTCGTGCATGTGCACCCAGGAGCATTGATCCCGAATATTGGCCATCTCGAACAGGGCGCGGTTCAGGCCCGCGTCGCGCAGCGTGGCTTGGAAGAGCGGCTCGTGGGTGCGCGGGGTGCAGGCGGAAACCACGATGCGGTTCAGCCGGTGTTTTTTGATGATCTCCACCAGATGCTGCTGGGTGTCCTGGGAGCAGGAGTAAAGGTTGTCGGTGGCATAGGCCACGCCTGGCAACTCTTTGGCATAGTCGCGCACCGCCCGCACATCAACGACCCCGGCGATGTTGATGCCGCAATGGCAGACAAAGACGCCGATGCGGGGCTCTTCCTTGCTGATATCGCGCTCTTCGGGGAACACGGCCTTGGTCATCTCCGTGCCACGCGCCAAGGCCAGTTGCCCGGAGCAAAGGGCGGCGGCCCCGCCCGCCTGGGTCACTGAATCAGGGATGTCCTTGGGCCCCTGGAAGGCGCCGATCACGTACACGCCGGCCCGGCTGGTGGCGAGCGGCGCGTAGTTGCCGGTTTGGGCAAAGAGATAAGCGTTCAGATCGATGCCAGCCACCCGGGCGAGTTGTGCCGCGTCGTCCGGCGCCTCCAGCCCCTGGGAAAGGACGACCAGGTCGAACTTTTCGTAATGATGTTTGCCATCCTCCGTGGCCCAGGTGAGCAGCAGCCCGCCACCGAAGACATCCTCCACCTGGGGCGGCCTGGCGTAAATGACGCGCAGGTTGTTTTCAACAATGGCCCGCTCCCGGGCAGCGTCAAAGCCCTTGCCGTGGGTACGGACATCCATGTAGAAAAGGGTGATCTCGGCCTCGGGATCGTGTTCACGGGCCAGGCTCGCCTGCTTGATGGCGTACATGCAGCAGACCGAGGAACAGTAGTTGTTGCCGCAGGTTTCATCGCGGGAGCCGATACACTGGAGAAAGGCGATTTTCTTGGGATGCTTCTCGTCGGAAGGCCGAACGATCTCGCCGCCGGTTGGGCCGGAGGCGCACATCAAACGCTCGTGCTCAAAGGCGGTGAGCACATCCGCGAACCTGCCCCAGCCGTATTTTCGCAGCACCTCCTCGCTAACCCGGCCAAAACCCGGGGCCAGAATCACGGCGCCCACCGGGATGTCGAGGATCTCTTCCTGCTGGTCGAAACGGATGGCCCCGGCCTGGCAGGTCACGACGCAAAGGCCGCAGGTGTCGTGATTCAGTCTGAGGCAGGCCTTGGGGTCGATGTGGTAGCTGGTGGGCACGGCCTGGGCGTAATCGATATGCGCCGCGTGGGTAATGGCCAGATTCTCGTTATAGTCGTCGTTGATCAGTTTCAGGCAGTAGAGGGTGCACTGGCCGCAGCCGGTGCAGACCTCTTCGTCGATATAACGGGGTTGTTTCCTGACCCTGGCCAAGAACCTGCCCGGCTCGCCGTCCAAGGCGAGGAGTTCCGCCTTGGTCAGGATTTCGATATTGGGATCCCGGCCCGCCTCGACCAGCTTTGGGGCAAGAATACAGAGGGAACAATCGTTGGTGGGAAAGGTCTTGTCCAGCCGGGCCATGACGCCGCCAATGGCGCCACTTTTCTCGACCAGATAAACCTTGAGTCCGAGTTCGGTAAGATCGAGGGCCGCCTGAACTCCGGCTACCCCGCCACCCACCACCAGAACCGCGCCGACCGGTGGCAATGCTGGTGGCGTGGGAATGATTGCGTGCATAGCTCCTCCTTCGCTGAACGTTGTCCGGAAACATTATTCCGGACCTGTCGCGGCTCTAACTAGCCGCGAACAACGTCAGCGCACAAGGAGGAAGCTATCCGAGTTTACGCCTGGGGACCGTTCACCTGGCAGAAAGAGCCGCATTCGCGTCCAACCCAACCTGGGCTGGCCGGCTTACGCCGGAGCATTGCTCATATGTGATGCAATCTACGTTTCAAAACGACTCTCCGTGAACATGAGGTTGGAACGCCTGGGAACACAAGGTTGGAACTGAACCCGTGCAGAGCGGCAGGCATTAATGTCTGAGCATATAACCCGATTTCCGCGATGTGACAACCCGAAAATATCGACCCGGAAAAAGCCAAAACCCGGATGCGCTTCCGCCGCCGCCGGAATGCCCTTACGCAATCGCCAGCCAGAGCAACAGGCAGAGGGCCACGACAATATTGAGGATGTAGGAGAAAGATCAAGAGAAAGATCAAGGAAAGATCAAGGGTCACATCTTAAAAATTAAATATTAATATTGCCTGCAAGTCGCTTGGTGGTGAATTAGTGTGGTAAATGGGGTCGCCCATGGACTCCGGCGCCTCCCTTCCAATAATTAGCCATTTCTTTAGTCAAAACCCGATTTTTCTCTTTGGCCTCTCTTCAGCCTCCAGGAATTGCCGCAGTGCCTGAAATACCACTTGGAACTGCCCGTCTTACTTTGCCTCCATCGCATAATTGTCCCAAGTGGAAAAACGGTCTTCACAACTTTGGCACACGAATGAGCCCCAGATTCCTGTAGGTGATTTTTGCTGATGTTCCGCCGGATGAGAGGAAGCAATCTGCATAGGCCGTTTGTCCTGAGGCAGCATTTTATACATCCACTGCGGGATGACATGCGATTTTGGAACAAGCGGCCCAAGAGACTTGCACAGTTTGCAATAATCAGCCATGAGGACTTTTGTGAGTTTTTTTGGGGTATTGACGGGAGTCATCCGCATCAACCCATTGCAATGCCCGCTTTGGCGGCAATACGTTTTGCAAGTTGATTAAAATCTTGATAGCAGGAGCGCACCGCTTCAAGGTGCGAGCCAATGGCTCCATCGGCCGACTTCAGGAAAAACATAGGCTTGTGAGCCTCCATGGCCAGCGGCATCAGGCTGCGGTAGTGTTTGAGCAAAGCGAGGTTGTAGGGATCGGCGGCAACCTGCGGTGCCGGGCTTGGCGGTTCGTCAAGAACCACTTCACGGTATACCCCGGGGATGCGATCCATCCAGCGCTGATAAGCCTTGACCGGACGGGTGTCACGGATGCCATGCTGCATGACGATGTAACCAATAGGCTGCATCGTGCCTTTGGGCATCGGCAAATCCTGCGGCGCCTTGGTGAGCAGATCAGTCCAGACCGTGCGCCACTCGCGCAGGGTTGGCCCCAGGTTTTTGAGACCTTGCAGGGAGAACAGATCTGGTGCTAGCGGCAGCGTTACCTGGTCTGAGGCTATCAGCGCCGAGCGATTAATCGCGCCCAGGTTTGGGCCGACATCGATCAATACGAGTTCTGCGCCCCAATCAATACCACCCTGAACAAGACGATGAAATGCCGTCATAGTTCGGAAAGCGGACTCGTCCTTATTGTGGCAGCGCGGCCAGGCATCAGAAAGCTTGTCCTCAAAACGGGAGAGGCCAAGGTCGCCAGGAATGAGTCCTAGATTTTTGGTGATTTTCTCTACATGAGGCTAAGTAATGTCACCGATGCCTCTTAGAATCGGGCGGATCGCGCCGTAGACGGTGTCAGGGTGTTCATCATCTGGCCACAAACTTTCCAGGCGATCCTCATCCAGAAACATGGCGGTGAGATTGGCCTGCGGGTCGAGATCAACAGCCAGGGTCTTTACCCCATTGTCTGAAAACATCCACGCAAGGTGATAGACAAGGGAAGTTTTGCCCACACCACCCTTGTTGTTGAAAAATGCTACGGTTTTCATACGGACCTCCGGTCTATCTTGACCAATACGGAGTGCTCGTCGAACTCGAATTGAGCGGGTTTATTCCCGTTCTGTGCCAGTAGTGCCTGTGCGCGCTGAACGCCGTAGCCAAATCGATTCACAAAACCAAGGGATTTCATCGCTTCAGCAATCACGGGGTTGCGGTAGCTGTTACGTGTTGGAAAGTTCTCCGGCGTGGCCTCCCCATACAAGCCCCCCGGGCTTTGGATTTCGATATGGTCGCTGAAAACATAGAAACGAATCGGCGTATTGCTGTCGTAGTTTCGGTGCATGACGGCATTCATCAACAGTTCGCGCAACGCCCACTCCGCATAGTCCGGCAATGTTCTTTCTTCCAGTGCACTGACGGTCCGCATCGTTGTTTGAATGATCAATCTGACTCGACCTTCCAGCTCACGCAACACCGAATGCAAATCGCCTGAAACTTCTGCCTGGTCCTCAGGCATGTCCGTCAGGTTGGTACCGGGCAACTTGAGGTACTGGACATAGGCACCCGGTAAAAAGAAACAAGGATTTTTCCCGAATAACAAAAGCCCAGCATAAGTAGGGCATGCGCGTTCGGTGTCGTATAACCGCAAGGAAGCCAGTTGCTGCTCGATAGGTCTCTGGTTGGCCGCGATGGTCTCCGGATCAATAGCTTCACGCCGGTAGGCATCGAATTGTCCCATAGCCAAGTCATCAATCGACGCTTCCGGGCATGGGCGCGAGTCAAACGATCGGGCCAATGCAACCCTGCGCTCTGAAAGGATGCGCTCTTCCTGTTTGTTAGCGATTGCCTTGCGCGGCCCCACGCGAATATGCACGCGTCCTTTGTCCCGTACCGGTGGAAGATCGGATGGCAATACCTCGACTACGGCAACTTCGCCACCTTCGAGGGAGAATTTTGTTACGTTCATCGCCGGCTGTGGCAATACGTTGCCATCAGAACGAATCGCACTGAGATTCTTCAACAGATCGTCAGTCACCTTCAGTCCCGCCAGTGTACCGTTATCATTGACACCGACCAGAAGGTAGCCGGGCCGGCGATGATCAGGAAGGTCATTCGCGAAAGCGCAGATCGCTTGGCCGAATTTGTCTGTGCTGTTTACAGACGTGGTCCGTTCCACACGATCCGACTCCAGATCTGCCAATAACTCGATCAATTCTGCTTTGCTTATCATGACACCTCCGATAGAATCGAAAATTCATTTTGCGGCCCTTGCACGCATCGGCACAGGGAATCACCAACAGATGCATCCTGTGCCATGCGGTGGCCTGGTCGACCAGCGTTTCTTCCAGGTTCTCCTGCTCCTCAGCGTTGAGGTCGTCGTCGTCTTCCGGAACATCGGCGAGGGTTTCAGCGAGAATTTGCTGGCCTCTGGCCCCCATTTCCGTTTTCACATAATCCGTTACCGTTTCGTATAGCGCGACTTCAAGGTCGGAAAGCTGGTAATTGACCGTGTAGGCGCGGCGCTCCGGAAAGAGAGGCGTGCCGTCAAATTTGACCAACTTCTCTTTCACCATGCGGCGAATGAGATCGGAGCAATCCACCTTGTGGACGCCGTCGCGAAACTTTCCGTAAAAGCGGTCTGAATCTAGGAGCGAGAGGAATAACTGGAAGTCCTCTTCCTTGCCGTTGTGGGGTGTGGCCGTCATCAGCAGGAGATGGCGCGTTTGCGCCCCGAGTCTTTCAGCCAGCTTGAAGCGGCCCGTCTTCTCCAGCTTGTTACCGAAGAAGTGAGCAGCAAGCTTGTGCGCCTCGTCGAACACTACGAGATCCCAGCCGGCGTTGCAGAGCTTCTCTTGCAACTCTTCATTGCGCGCCATCTGGTCGAGGCGAACGATGAGGTGATCGATGTCTTCAAAAGGATTGCCGCTTGGGGTGGCGGCTTACAGGTCTTTTGTAAAGACGCGAAACTCCAGACCGAACTTCTCGAACATTTCCTCACGCCACTGATCGACCAAGCTGCCGGGGGCGACGATGACAATGCGTCGAGCGTCGGCGCGCATGATGAGTTCGCGGATGTAAAGGCCCGCCATGATGGTCTTGCCCGCGCCAGGGTTATCAGCGAGAACAAACCGCAGCGGTTGACGCGGCAGCATGGATTCGTAAACAGCGGTAATCTGATGCGGCAGCGGCTCCACATTCGAGGTGTGGACGGCCATCATCGGGTCGAACAGAAAGGCTAGATCAATGCGCTTGGCCTCGACGGTGAGCTTGAACGCCTCGCCATCGCCATCGAAGGACCAGGGGCACTCAGTGGTGGCAATGGAAATGCTGGGCTCATCTCCATGATTGAGCAGACGTTCCTTAAGCGCGCCGTCGGGCGTTTTATAAAGGACTTGCACTGCGCCGTCGGCAATCGGCACAACGGCAACAACACTCCCAATGCCGGTGGGATCAAGTCCGGTAAGCGAAAGGCCTGGCGTGATGGTTTCTAGTGTGATCATTTTTCATGCCATTCTTGGCTGTTTTTTGGCCGGCAATAACCCAGCACGCAAAATCGGGACATCTGTTTTTATAGCCCGCAAGGCTCCGTCAGGAATAAAACCAGAACACAACTGCCAGGCTCCAGCCATCTCAGACACCCGGCAAAAAACAATGATGACGCGGATTCTCATGGCAACTTACGTTAAAGCGTGCAACCTGGCAACCATTACGCTATCCCTTTCTTGAAGTTAACCAGAACAACATTGTTGTTCGTCCGCCGCCACGCCTTGGCCCGTTCAGTTACAAACGCTACCCAGCCCCCGCCATCTTCTTTTTTCAGCAGGAAGCCTGGTGAGGCGGCAGCGGCCTCGATGAAGCGGGCCGGCGTCCCTTGCTCGGTCAGCTCGCCGAAGGTCAGGGTTGCGTTGGGGACGCCTTCCTGCATCATGCGCAGTTGCTCCTCCAGGGTGTGAACATGCTGCAACGACGAGGCTACACACAAGGGAAGGATCTCCAAGTCTGTCGGGAAATTGAGCGGGTCAGCACCCCGATTAAGCAGGTGATCCAGGTTGCAGGACAGCCACAGGATATTCCAGGAGCCGGGCAGGGCCAGGGCCGGATGCGCCCCCACGCCTAGG
>Ga0100387_10002421_pt1 | contig 15851 bp, 12 predicted proteins | sample CryGeymeta201511_FD_81547 | JGI IMG/M metagenome (GOLD analysis project Ga0100387, IMG submission 81547) | Groundwater microbial communities from Crystal Geyser aquifers in Utah, USA - Crystal Geyser metaG 2015-11 | ecosystem: Environmental > Aquatic > Deep subsurface > Groundwater | place... | reverse complement strand
CAGGGGGACCTTTTGGTTACGCCCTTGCAGATGGCGATGGCGATGGCGGCGGCGGCCAACGGGGGGATATTATACCAGCCGCAGTTAGTGGATAAGATTATTGACCCGAATAAAAAACTGATTGAGGATATTTCGCCGAGCGTTGTCCGGGAAGGATTTATCAGGAACGATTATTTAGAGATTGTTCAAGAAGGCATGCGCCAGGCGGTAGTTGACGGTTCTTCGGTTGCCCTGTCCGTTCTGCCGGTTAGGGCGGCCGGGAAAACCGGCACGGCGCAATTCGGCAACGAAGGGAAGACGCACGCTTGGTTTGCCGGTTATGCGCCCGACGACGAGCCGGAAATCGTTTTGATTGTTTTGTTGGAAGGCGGCGGCGAAGGGCATGCGGCGGCGGTGCCGGTTGCCAAAGAAATCTTAGAATGGTATTTTAGTAAATAATCAGGTTAGGACGGTGTTTTTCTCTGCTAAAAAACATCTTCTTGGCCGAAAAAATTAAATATGAAATACATCAGCCCCGAGGGATTGAAGAAACTTAAAAAAGAATTAGAGGAAAGACGGACAAAAATCCGACAGGAGATCGCCAATCGGCTGGAAGAAGCCAAGGGTTTGGGCGACCTGTCCGAGAATACCGAATACCACACCGCCAAAGAGGAGCAGATTTTTAACGAAAACCGGATTATAAAACTGGACGAGATTATCAAAAATTCGGTTGTTTTTGATTCAAACAAAAACCAGGCGAAGGACGGCAAAGTTGACATCGGTTCGGTGGTGGAAGTTGAGATGATTAAAAAAAGAGACGGCTCGGACGGCAAAAGAACCTTTGTTATCGTCGGTTCGCAGGAAGCCAATCCGGCCGAAGGCAAGATTTCCAATGAATCGCCCTTAGGTCGGGCCTTTTTCGGCCGGGGAATAGGTGATATAATTGAAGCGGAGACGCCCAAGGGAAAAGTCGGTTATAAAATCAAGAGTATTCGTTAGTTTTTTATGCCGTCAATTAATGAAATCAGGCAAAATAGAATAAAAAAACTGGGCCGGATAGAAAAGAAAGGGGTTGCCCCTTACCCAGCCAAGACCAAACGGACGCATACCTGCCGGGAAGCGCTGGAAAGGTTTGAAGAGATTTCTTCAAAAAGAGAAAAGATTTTTCTGGCCGGACGGCTGATGACCGTCAGGGAGCACGGCGGTTCCACTTTTTGCCATGTTCAGGACGGCGCCGGTCGGATTCAGGCCTATTTTAAAAAAGACGAACTGGGCGAAAAAGCGTATCGGTTCTTTTTGAACAGCTTTGACGGCGGCGATTTTATTGAGGTCGGCGGGACGCTTTTTCTGACCAAAAAAGGAGAAAAAACGCTTTTGGTCGGAGAGTGCCGGATGCTGGCCAAAAGTTTATTGCCCTTGCCCGAAAAGTGGCATGGTTTGAAAGACGCCGAGGAAAAATTCCGGAAAAGGTATTTGGATTTGTTGATCAACAAAGATACCCGGGAAATTTTTGAGAAAAGAAGCGAAGTCATCGGGAAAATAAGGGAGTTTTTGGGCCGGCATCAATTTATTGAAGTTGAGACGCCGATTTTACAGCTGCTTTACGGCGGCGCCAACGCCCGGCCGTTCAAAACCCATCTTAACGCCCTGGATATGGATTTATATTTGAGAATCGCTCCGGAACTGTACTTGAAAAGATTATTAGTCGGCGGCTTTGAAAGAGTTTTTGAAATCGGCCGCTGTTTTCGGAATGAAGGCATAGACCGGGAGCACAACCCCGACTTTACCATGCTGGAATGTTATGCCGCTTATTGGGATTGGGAAAAATTGATGGAATTTATGGAAGAACTGGCGCATTATCTTGACCCGGAAATTTTTCCCGAAAAATGGGACCGGGTTGAATATAAAGATATTGTCACCAACGGCGATGAAAGGGGAAGTTTCGCCCAGATAAAAAAGCCGACTTTTGTTTTACGCCTGCCCGATATCCCTTTATGTAAAAACAACGAAGCGCTTCAGGGAATTGTCCAGGGAATAGAATTGATTAAGGCCTTTAGCGAGCAAAATAATCCAATAGAGCAAAGAGCGGCCTTTGAAAAACAGGAGAAGCTGCGCCAGAAAGGGGACGAACAAGCCCAACGGCTGGACAACGATTTTTTGGAAGCGCTGGAATACGGCGCGCCGCCGGCCGCCGGCTTCGGACTGGGCATTGACCGCTTGACGCTAATTTTGACCAAAGCGCGCAGTTTGCGGGAAACGATTTTGTTTCCCTTAATGAAGCCGAAGGAATAATATGCTTGACATCAAATATATCCGGGAGAATCCCGACAAAATTAAACAGGCCTGCGAGAAGAAAAAAGTCAAATGCGATATTGGCCGGATTTTGGAGTTGGATGAAAAAAGAAGGGAATTGCTGTCTGAAATTGAAGAACTGAAAGCCGGGCAGAATAAAATCAGCAGCCAGGGCCAGGGTGATAAAAAGGAAATTGAAAAGGCGAAAGAATTGAAGGGGAAAATAAAAAACAGAGAGCCGGAGCTGGCCGAGGTTGAGGAAGAATTGAATCAATTGGCGCTTCAGGTCCCGAACCCGCCCCTGGACGATGTTCCGGTCGGGGAAAGCGAGAAAGATAACCAAGTTTTAAGAGAAGAAGGCGAGAAGCCAAAATTTGATTTTACTCCCAGAGATTATTTAGACCTCGCTGAGGACTTGGACATCATTGATGTTAAGAGAGCGGCAAAAGTTTCTGGAACCCGCTTTGGCTATCTGAAGGGCGAAGCCGCTCTTTTTGAGTTTGCTTTAGTCCAGCTGGCTTTTGAAACATTAGCCCAAGAAGGATTTATTCCGGTTATTCCGCCAGTTATGCTAAAGCGCAAAGCCATGGAAGGAATGGGATATTTAGACCGGGGAGAAGACGAGGTTTATCATTTGGAAAAAGATGATTTGTTTCTTATCGGGACCTCGGAGCAATCAGTCGGCGCCATGCACCTGGACGAGATTTTCAAAGAAAAAGAGCTGCCTAAAAGATACGTTGGCTTTTCTACCTGTTTCCGGAGAGAAGCCGGGGCTTACGGCAAAGACACTAAAGGAATTTTGAGAGTCCATCAGTTTGACAAGGTTGAAATGTTCAGTTTTTGCCAGCCTGACAAATCAGAAGAAGAGCATCAATTTCTTTTAGACCAAGAAGAAAAATTAATGAAACTTTTGAAGCTTCCCTACCGGGTGATTAACATTTGTACCGGCGACTTAGGCGACCCGGCGGCCAAGAAATGGGATATAGAAGCCTGGATGCCGGGGCAAAACCAATACCGGGAGACCCATTCAACCAGCAATTGCACCGATTGGCAGGCCAGGCGGCTGAATATCAGATATAAAGGGAAAGATGGAGTGAGTTTTGTTCATACTTTAAACGGAACCGCTTTTGCCATCGGCCGGATTTTAATCGCTATTTTAGAAAACTGCCAGCAAGCAGACGGCAGTGTTGTTGTTCCCGAGGTCTTAAAGAAATACCTGCCGGGCGGAATGGAAAGGATTGACCGCCGCCGCCGATAGAAACCAATAGATAAAATGGGGAAGATTTACCCTAAAAAAAGGAGCCGAAAGAAAAAATCCCTCAAAGCAATGATATTCGGAGGGCTGTTTTTTTGCTCTTTGGCCGGGCTGGCGTATTTTTTAGTTTGGTCGCCGTATTTTTGGGTCAGCCGGATTGAGTTTGAGCCGGACAAGCCCCCGCGCTATTATCGCCAGGACGACGTCAAAAAAATCGTTCAAGAGGTCTTGGACGATAAAATTTGGCGCTTTATTCCCAGGAAAAGCGTTTTTTTGTTTCCGGCCGAAGGTATCAGGAGCGGCATTTTGGTCCGGTATCCGGAAATAAAAAGCGTCAAAGCCGGCAAAAAATTCCCCAACGCGGTAAGATTGGCGATAGAAGAGAGAACCGGAGTCGGAATCTGGTGCCAGTTGGAACGGCCAACGGCTGAAGCGTTGGCGGCCGAAGAAGTAAAAATATCCACCAGTTCACCGGACACTTCAGGCATTTTACCAAAAACAGAAGGAAAAAAAATCGGCCAATGCTTTACCCTTGACCAAGAAGGAGTGATTTACCGCGAATCGGCTCTGATTGAGGGCGATTTTGTCTTGAATATTTTTTCCGGCAAGGCGGCCGCGCCGCCCCGAATAGGGGACGAGGTCGCCAGCTGGGAAACAATGGATTTTATCCTGAAGCTGAAAGATGGCTTGCCCGGAGTCAAACCGGCCGGCGGTTTATCCTTATCGGCGGCAAACTTTGAAATCGTTTCAGCCGGGGATTTGAGAGTGAAAACATCGGTTGGTTTTGAAATATATTTTAACCCGGGTTATTCCATAGGAACACAGTTGGGCGCGCTACAAATGGTTTTAGACAACGAGATTAAGGAAAATTATGTTTCTCTGGAATATATTGACTTAAGAATAGAGGGCAGGGTGTATTATCAATAACAGTTTAGATAAATTGCGAACCGAATCGCGGAGTGGTTGTTATTTTCGGATGTGATAGACAAAAATTGAGTTGCCGATGACGGCGACCGGTTGGTATGAATTGAGCCAGTCGTAAAAGCCGGTGGTCTGATTGAAGCCGGCGGCGGTAACGCCCCGGCCGCCCTGAAGGAATGTTGCCGAGACCGCCAACCAGGCGTCCTCGGGCAGTTCTTTCGGATTCCGCTCTCCCCACCAATACTGGTATTTCCCGCCGAAACGGTAGGCGGGCGAATCGCCGCCGAAATAGTCAAGATAGATGGATTGGATGTTATTGTCTTGGGCGTATTGAACCAGCCGCTTTAAGTCCTGTCCCCAGTCCAAATTGGAATCAGTGACGTATTTGTAGCCGTTTTCCGGACCGCCGGCTAATTCGTTGAAGTAGGTCAGGAAGAAAGGATAGACCATAATCGTTCCCAGGCCGTACCAGATTAAGACCAAAGTAACGAGCGGTTTGAGGATGGAATCTTTCTTGTTTAGGAGTTTCGCGATTTGGCCGCTGACCAGAATATAAAGGACGGGAAAAGTCGGCAGAATGTGGCGGACGCCGATATTAAGATTGCTTCTAAGCGTGGTTGTCCAGTAAAGGATAAAAAGGGAAGCCAAAGCGAACTGGGAAAAATTTTCTTTGAGCCAGCGGAAAGATTTTTTAAAGAACGGCCGGTTGATTTGATAAATGGAACAAGCGAGCGAAATCAGCATCAGAGCAAGAAGCGCTAGGGGGACTTTAAGCAAAAAGACGATCGGGAAATAACTCGGCCAGCCAAGATTGGAAACCTCGCCGAGAAAATAGGTGGTGTTGCCGCCAACCGCCCGCTGGATGACCATCAGGACGCCCAAAAAGAATTGTCCGTAGGGCCGAAGAAGCGGCTGGCTGGCCGCCCAGACCACCGGTTCGGCCAAAAGCCGGTTGCCGTACGAATCAAGGATAAATTCGGTGTCGGCGCGCTGTTTATCCGGCGGATAATTCCAGGTATGATAGAGATAGACCGGCCAGACCAAAGCCATGGCGATAACGCCGATAAGCGCCAACCAGACAAAAGATTTTAGCGCCGATTTCAAAAGGGCCGGTTTGCCCTTCGGCCAATTTTTGGCCAGGATCCAAATCAGGGTCAAAAAACTAAAAAGCGGAATAATTAAAATTAGGGAAAACTTGGTCAAAAACGCCAAACCCAAGGCGACACCGGCGAAAATCAGGTTGGTTAAGTTTTGTTTTTTAAGCCACCGGACGAAGTAATAGAGAGCGATGAAAAAAGCGGCGGCGGCACCGACATCGGTTGTCACCAAACGGCTGTGCGCCAGAAATGTCGGCGAAAAAGAGTAAAAGAATAAAGCGATTAAACCGGCTTTATTGCCGTAAATTTCACGGCACCATTTGAAAACATACAATCCCAAAAGGAGCATAATCAAAAGCATTGGCAGGCGCGCCCAAAGGACGATTTTATCGGGGTCGTTGCCGGATTGATAGAGAAATTTCGCTCCAAAATCCCACTGGGCGTTGATGTTTTTTTGCCAACTGGCGTCCTGGCCGGGAAAATTGATTTTTGTTCCGGTAATTTTGGAGCCAATCAGGACAGCCAGTCCGGCGAGGTCTTTCAACAGAGGCGGGTGTTCGGGATTGAGCCGCATGTCTTTTTGGACGATATATGAATAGCCGGCCGGAATATGGGCGAGTTCGTCCATAGTCGTGGAGTCGCCCAGAACGGAAAAAAATCCGAGCGCCAACATAAATATGAGCAGGACGACCGCCAGGAGATTGGTTGTCGCGTGGTTGATTTTCATGTTATGATATATCTCTTGATATAAGTTTTTTCTCCATTGATTTTACCATAGTATCATATGTATGTTAATAGTAGAGAGCAATAGCATATGCGGGAAACAAGAATAATTTTTATAGCCGTTGTTTTGGTTGTTTTAGGATTGGCTTTGGCCGCTCCAGCTCGCCCGGCGGGTCGGGCCTATTTGCCCAAAGTTGATTTAATCAAGGGAAGCGGTCCCGAGGTTTACGCTTTGGAAAACGGGGACAGACGCTGGATTGAAAGTCCGGCGGCTTTTGCCTATTTCAATTACGACTGGAAAAACATTAAACTCGTCTCGGAATCCGTTTTGGACAGCTATCCCCAGGAAGAGAATTTGGGCAAATACGACGATTATCCCGACGGCAGTTTGCTGCGCGGTTCCGGCCCGGAGGTTTATCTGATAGAACTGGGTAAAAAAAGATGGATTCCGACTCCGGCGATTTTTACGGCCAATGATTTTGGCTGGAAATATATTGTCCGCGTTGAAGATAAGATTTTGGAAGATATTAAACCGGGGTCTGATTTGACTATTTCCGAGCCGAATCGCTATCCCAACACGATTATTTTAGACGGTCCCGGCCAAAACGAGGTAATCGAAGATTCAGAAGTGGCTTTTAAATTTTCCGGAACGAACCCGCTTGGGCCGACGGCCGAACTTTCTTTTGAGACATTTTTGTCCGGCGACGATGATTATTGGCGCAGTTCCAGCGGCGACGATGAAGAATACCGTCTGTTGTCAAACGCCGTCTATACTTTTTACGTTCGGGCAAAAAACAAGCAGGGATATGTTGACCCGTCGCCGGCCTCAATTCAATTTTCAATCGAGCTGTCGTCTTATTACGGCCAAGTCGCGATAGACCGGGTTGACCCGGACCGAGACGACTTTCGCCAGGATTACTTAATTTTAAGAAATGACGACAAAGACGAGAGAATAATAAACCTTACCGGCTGGAAGATAGAAACCAAGAAGACCACCATCGTTATTCCCCAAGCGATTGAAAAACTAAAACCGATATTTAGCGCCCAGGACAGTTCCGACATCAATTTGCCTTATGACGGAGAGGTAATTATTTCTTTCGGCGCCAGTCCGTACGGGGTCAATTTCCAGACCAATTTGTGCTCCGGCTATCAAGCCCAAAACTATGAATTCTTTCCATCTTTGGATAGCGATTGCCCCCAGCCGGAGGAAGCGGACTATAGCGGCTTTAAAAAGACCTGCTGCGATTTTATTGAAAATTTGGACCAGTGCAAAATTCCCAATTACGGCAATAATTTTGACGTGAGCGTTGACAGCCAATGCACCAATTTCTTAAACGATAATTTTAATTATCAGGGCTGTTATAATGACCATAGCCAAGAAGTTGATTTTTTCGACAACGAGTGGCGGGTATTTTTAAACAAATCGGAGGATATTTTAGACAACGACAGCGAGACCATTATCCTAAAGGATAAAAGCGGCCAGGTGGTTGATATTTATTCTTATTAAATATTTGTGGTATAATGAAGGCAAATGACATTTCGGGGAGGAGTAATATTTAAGGATTTGTTTTTAGACGCTCTGTGGGCGGTTTTGTATTTTCCTTTATGGTGGTATGGCCGAGGGCTGAAAGATACCGCCATTTTTTGTTGGACAAAAATCAGAAGCGGCTGGCGGTCGCTGGCGCTGTCTATTCTTTTAGTTAATTTTTTCAAACCGATGTACGGCCAAAGCGATGTTTTAGCGTATATTTTGAGCATTGTTACGCATTTTATTCAGGTTTTTGGCCGGCTGATTTTGTTTTTCTTTTGGGCGCTTTTTTGGATTTTAATTTTGTTTTTATGGATTATCGCGCCGCTTTACTCTCTGTGGGAATTGGCGGTCTGATTCATTATGGCTATCAGCCGAGACAACTTGTCGTTTGAGCCCGGGCTTAATCTGTTGAGAGTCAGCCAGAGGAAAATCAAAAAAATCCTCGGCCGGCTGATTTTTATTTTCCTGATTGGGGTGGGGCTCTACGGCGTTCTCGTTTCCGTTTCTCATTCCTGGCAGGAGTACCGCACTCTTTTCTATTTCTCTCTTTTAACCGATATGTTTTTGTTTTATCTCTGGCGGCAGAAAAAAAGTTACCGGCCAATCCGGCCGCCAAAAGAAGGGGAGAAGTTGGAAGTTTCCGTTTTTCTGGACGAAAAATCGCGCCAATTACTGGAAGACGCCTATCGGCTGGCCCGGCGAAGCCGATACCGCTTTTTGCGGCCGATTCATTTTTTTGCCGTTTGCCTGAAAGAAAAAAAATTCAGAAAGATTATCAAACGGCTGGATTGTTCCGTTGAACAGGTGACGGAGAAAACGGAGAGTATTTTAGAAAAGTCGCTTTCCGAAGAAAGCGGAGAAGTTTTTGGTCCGGACCTCTCGGCCGATTTTAAAAAGATTTTCTGCGACGCCTATGTCTTCTGTCTGCGGCGGGGCTACAGCCAAATCGGGCCACTGGATATTTTATGGGCAATCAGTCAGCAGAAAAATATGGTCGGGATGGTTTTTGACGAGTTTGGCATCAGTCCAAGCGAAATTGAAAAAGTGATTGAGTGGGCGCGGCTGGAAGGCGAAATTAGACGGTCGGAAAAGAATTTCTTCTGGCGGCGGCTGTTTAAGCCGGCCGGCAAATTGAATCGGGCGATGACGGCGGTCCTGACGCCGACGCTGGATAAAGTTAGCCAGGACCTGACGCTTTTGGCCAAGCGAGGCGAGTTTGAAATGGTGATTGGCCGGGAAAAAGAACTTGAGCAAATCTTCAATTTTTTCAACGCCGGAAGAGTTGGCGCGGTTTTGGTCGGAGAAGACGAAGTCGGCAAGAAGTCAATCGTCAAAAAACTGGCCCAATTGATGACTGAAGAAAATGTCCCTAATTTTCTCAAAGACAAGCGTCTAATTGAGCTGGATTTGGGCGCTTTGGTCAGTTTGGGCGGCAGTCAGAAAATAGAGGAGTATTTAAGGCAAGTGGTCTATGAGGTCAATTGGGCGGGCAACATCGTCTTAGTAATGAAAGATATTGATAATTTAGCCGGTCTGAAAAGCCAAGCCAGCGGGTTGGATTTGTCCGAAATTATGGTTTCGGCGCTGGAGATCAAGGCCTTTTTCCTGCTGGGAACAAGCTTACCGGCCAATTACGCTTCCAAGATAGAAGGTAAAATTTTAGGCCGGGTTTTGGATAAAATTGAGATAGAAACCCCGGCGCGCGATTTTCTTTGGAAAATCCTTATCGCCAAAATTTATTTAATTGAGAAAAAACTTAAGGTCTTTTTCTCGGCTGACGCTTTGGACCAGGCGATTGATTTGGCCGATCGGTACATTTACGGCAAATCTCTTCCGGCGAAAACAATTGATCTGTTGACCGAAGTCGGCTACCTAATCAGCGGGCGCAAAGACAGCGACGGCGTTATTAATGGCGACGATGTGGTGGAATTGGTTTCTAAAAAAACCAAAGTGCCGTTGAAAGACACCGAGGAAACCGAGAAACGCAAACTTCTTGATTTGGAGAAACTGATTCATCAGCGGCTGGTCAACCAAGAGGAAGCCGTCAAAGCCGTGGCGGCGGCGATGCGGAGAAGCCGCCTGGAAGTGAAAAAAAGAGACAAGCCGATTGCCAACTTTCTTTTTGTCGGGCCCACCGGCGTCGGCAAGACCGAATTGGCCAAAACGCTCGCCCGCGTTTACTTCGGCGACGAGAAGAGAATGCTTCGCTTGGATATGTCGGAGTATCAGGAAAAAAGGGGCATCCGTCGGCTCATCGGTCTCCGGACCGACGAAGGGACAGAGAAGGGTTATCTAACCGAGGCGGTTAAACGCCAACCATATTCACTCCTGCTTTTAGATGAGCTTGAAAAGGCCCATCCCGATATTTTGAATCTGTTTTTGCAGGTAATGGATGACGGACGGCTCACCGGCGCCGACAACGAGACAATCAATTTTACCAACATCATTTTGATTGCGACTTCCAACGCCGGCACCAATTTTATCCAAAATAAAATCAAAGACGGAATTTCCTACGAAGAAATTGACCGGGAATTGAAAGATAAAGTTCTGCTGGAGTATTTCCGGCCCGAGTTTTTAAACCGCTTTGATAAAATTGTTTTATTCACCGCGCTGTCTTTTAAGAATATAAGAGAAATTACTCGGCTGTTCATCAAGGAAATTAACGACGGGCTGGAAGAAAGAGCCGTCACGCTTGAAGCGGAGAATGAGGCGATTGATGAATTGGCGGCGCTGGGGTATAATCCGCTTTACGGCGCCCGGCCGCTTAGAAGAGCGATTCAGGAAAAAGTGGAAGATGTCGTCGCCCGGATGTTTTTAGAGGATAAAGTTAAGCGGCGGGATAAAATCATTGTTAAAAAGGGATTGGTTTTTGAAATTAAAAAAGGAAAAGAATTTTAAAATATGTTTAAACAAATTTTTGCTCAAATGTTCAAGTTTGTCGTTATCGGCGCCTTTAACACCGCCATTGACTTCGGCATTTTGAATCTTTTAATGTATCTGACCGAGACCTATGGCGGCGGGGGAATCATCCCTTTAAATGTTATTTCTTTTTCTGTCGCCGTGACCAACAGTTATTTCTGGAACAGATTTTGGACCTTTCGGGCCAAGGGGAGCGCCTCGGGAAAAGAATTTGGCCAGTTTATCCTGGTCAGCCTGGTCGGAGTGGCGATAAATACCAGCGTAGTTTTTGTTATTACCACCTTTATCCCTCCGGTTGGCGGGGTCGGCAAAGAAATCTGGGCGAATTTGGCCAAGGTTGCCGCTACCGGCCTGTCATTGGTCTGGAACTTCATCGGCTATAAGTTTATCGTTTTTAGAAGGTAGGTTTCTTTTATTGAGGCACTGACCCGCTATGAATAATTTAGTCATCTATCGCAAATACCGGCCGCAGAATTTTTCCGATGTTGTCGGCCAGGAGCATATTGTCCGGACGCTGACCAACGCCCTTAAAATGGGCCGGGTCGCCCACGCCTATCTTTTTACCGGCCCGAGAGGAACGGGAAAGACCACGGTTGCCCGGCTATTGGCCAAAGCGGTTAATTGTTTGTCCCGCCCGAGCGGAGTGGAGAAGGAAAAGAAAAAAGGTTTTGAACCGTGCAACCGATGTCCGGCCTGCCAAGAAATCAATCAAGGCCGTTCGCTGGATTTGATTGAAATTGACGCCGCTTCCAACCGGGGGATTGATGAAATTCGCGAATTGAGAGACGGCATCAAATTCAGTCCAAGCAAACTCCAGTACAAGGTCTTTATCATTGACGAGGTCCACCAACTGACCAAAGAGGCCTTTAACGCCCTGTTAAAAACGCTGGAAGAGCCGCCGGCTCACGCTATTTTTATCCTGGCGACAACCGAAATCCATAAAGTTCCCCAGACGATAATTTCCCGCTGCCAGAAATTTGATTTTCGCAAAGTGCCGCTGGATAAAATCATCGGCCGGCTCAACTGGCTCGCCGAACAGGAAAAGGTGAAAATAGAACCAGAGGCGCTGGAACTCATCGCCTTAAACGGCGACGGCTCCATTCGCGATTCGGAAAGCTTACTCGGCCAGGTGATGTCAATGGAAGACGAAAACATCACTCTTAAAGAAGTCCAGGATATTTTGGGCGTCATAGATATCAGCGCCGTCGGGAAACTGATTGATTTTCTGGCCGACAAAAAAAGCGGGGAAGCCATCGCCCATATCAACCAGATCGCCAATGAAGGATACGACCTGGTCCAATACGCCAAATCGCTGGTCAATTACCTGCGCAAAATGCTGATGCTCAAAATTGACCCAAATTTGGCTAAACTGACGGCCGCTGAATTGACGAAAGAGCAAATAGATGGCATAATACGGCAAGGTGAGAAGTTTTCACCGGTCGCTCTGATAAAAACCATTCATCTTTTCATTGAGGCGGCCAACGAAGTCAAACGGGCCGATTTTCCGCAATTGCCCCTGGAACTGGCGATTGTGGAATGCTGTCAGTCAAATTAAACTTTGGGGAGTAGCCAAGTGGTAAGGCTATGGACTTTGAATCCATCATGCGCAGGTTCGAATCCTGCCTCCCCAGCCAAAGGACTTTTTTATCGAGGGACCGAGGTGCCTAAAAAATCGCCAAAAAGGCGATTTTTTGATAAGATAAAACTATGCCCCAAAGAGCCGTTGGAGTAATAATCAAGGATGGGCGACTATCTTCTATGTTAAAATAATCCTAATGAAACGCGCATCTTTTTTATTTTTCTGTTCATGAAAGTTTTTATTAAAGAACACAAAGAGTCAATTTTACTAGCCGCGGTTTTTTTATTTGCGTTAGTTTTGCGATTATCTTTTTTAGGCAGCAGTTTATGGCATTATGACGCTTTCAATTTTGTTGATAAAGCTGTTAAGTTAGCCGTAGACGGCGATTATGTAAACGCGCATAGTACGGGCTATCCCTTCTATATTATTTTATTGGCAATTGGCTTAAAGATCGGTCATTTAATCACGGGCGAATGGCTCATTATTTTTATCCCGAATCTTTTAACGGGGATTATTGGCGCGTTCATAGCGATACCTGTTTATCAGCTTTGCAAATATTTACTAAATAACGTCATTTATGCCGTTATAGCGACCCTAGGGGTGGTCTTGAACCCGGTGATTTGGCGTTGGAGTGAAATAGCTATGAGTGATATATCTGCCTTAATTTTGGCTGTTTTTGCTATACTAATGTTCGTTAATTTTGCAAATTTAGGATTAAAACGATACTTATATTTAAGCTGTTTTTTATATATTTAGCTCTTATGTTTCGTGTTTTATATGGGCTTTTGATTCCGTCTCTTGCTTTGTTTTGGATAACGCTTAATTATTCTCACCTCAGTTTTAAGCGAATTGCCGAAATTATTTCGGTCTGGATTTCGGCGATTGGGTTGATGTTTGTCACTTATGCCGTGTTTAATGATTGGAGTGTGAATAAAATATTATCGAATTACGGTTCTGTTTTACCAACGTTGCGCGAGATATTTTTAACAGGGGATATCATTTTGAGATCAATAGGATTATTTATGATTCTCCCAGTCGCGATTGGCTTTTTTTATATTTTTAAGAATCGGCGAGTATATGCTTGGTTGTATGTTTCGATAATTTTGTTCTTTTGGTTATATCTTTCCTGTTGGTATCGAAATGGTTCGTTCGATATTGAAAGATATTCGTTAATTGCGACAGTGATGCTTCTAATACTATCTGCCGGCTGTCTAATCGGTGATAAATGGGCTAAGTATTTATTTTGCGCTAGTTTAATAATTTCTGGCATGGTTATGACAAGAGGGTTAGCGCAGAAAATGGACGAATATAAAACTTATGTTTACGAAAAAAATCGGATAGAGGATTATACCCTAAAGGCTTCGCAAATAAATCAGCAAAAACTTATTGATGCCTATGTGTCGTATGATCAAAGTATCGCAGGATGCGCTAAAGAGGGAAGTATTGTTTTTCATTGGGACGATGATTGGAGTGTGCCAAAATTGATTATTGGTGGAGCGCATTTGAAAAAGAATATAGAGTTTATAGGAGTTAATTCTGCACAAGATATAACGAGTAAATTGACGGTATATAAAGATAAAGATATATATTTATTAAGAGGAGCTTATAAATCTTGTCTTGAGGAACCAACTTGTGGAAATTTGTTGCAAGATGCAATGTGCGATAATCAATTTTTTAACATAAAGTTTATTAAAAATTAAATCTATCATGACTCTTTTTATAGTGTCTCATTTGTCTCATTTATGGTAGAATAATAGCGACCGAGGTGCGTTGGGTGAGTGTAGTAAGATAGTCCAAAGGATCCCTCAACGGCCTTGTCTATTATTAATCTGGACCGAGTTGTCCAGCCATTGTGGACAGCGGTTCGAGGGACCGAGGCGCTTGTTTAAAAGTAAATTAAACTTGACATATTACTTCTTTTTAGGATAGGTTAAAACAACCATAAAGGTCGCTTATTATTAGAATAAAAAACATAAAAATGAAATTAAAAAATAGAAAAAAAGTACAAATAAAGACTTCTTCTAAAGTTAAATTATGTATGCAGTCGGGAGGATGCACAGATAATCCCTCTAAAAAGAAATAATGGATGGCAAGAAGAAGTTTGTTAGATCTCGTTGGGTTTTTATTTACAGACGAGGGAGGGATGATTTCGCTGTCTTTAACAGTAAAAATTTAGAAGTTTTTTTTGCCGATCAGGAAGTTGTAGATTTAATTGAATATTTTAAAGAGCCTCGGACCATGAATGAGGTTTTTTCTTTTTTTAAGAGCAAGTCGGAAAGTATTATCGCTAAGTTAATTGATACTGGTTTTATTGTTCTTTCTAGTTCAGATGAATCAGATGATCTGCGTAAAGAAGTTATTCTGGAAGAAAAAAACAGGAGAAAAACGATAGGTATTGATTCAAAACTTAATTCTTTGAGGATAATTTTAACTGAAAGGTGCAATCTAAATTGCAATTATTGTTTTGTCCGCAACAGAGAGATGAAAAAAGATGATGATATATCTTTCGCAACTGTTAAAAAAGGCGTAGATCTGCTTGTTTCTTTAAATAAAAAGGAAGATTTAGAAATCCAATTTTTTGGAGGCGAACCGTTGCTAAGATGGGATTTAATTTTAAAAACAGTTGGTTACATAGGCAGATTAATTGACAAGGGTAGGATTAATAACGCGTATTACGGAATTACTACCAATGGGATATTAATCAATCAGGAAAAATCAAGTTTTTTTAAAAAGTATAATTTTTTAGTCAGCGTTTCTTTGGACGGATGGGAGGAACTTCACAATTTGAACCGCTGTGATATCAATGGCAAAGGAAGTTTCAAGGATACTCTTAAGGGATTAAAGATTATCCAAAAGGATAAAAACGAGACAGGTATTTTAGTTACTCCGGACAGGAATAATACAGAGAGGTTATCTGATGCTTGCGAGTATATTATTGATAAGCTGGGGTTTAAGTTTATAACCATAAATACGCCCCAGCCAATCAAGGGCAACTGGGATGTAGATGGAGCTGTTTTTTCCCAGCAGATTAAAAAATGTTTTGAAGTGGCTAAAAAACATCAGGCGGTTATAAACAGCTTTGGCACAAGGATTCTTTACGCCTTAAATGATAAAAAACCGCTGATTTTTTCCTGTTCCAAGTTCGGAAATAATTTTACAGCCACGCTTACGCCCCAAGGGAAATTGAGTCCTTGTATAGTCAGCTGGCAGCACGGGGATTTTCTTGATTCTTTGGATAAATTCACTTATCAAGGCGTTTTTAGCGACTGGAAGTTCAAGTCGCCCTATTATTTCAGAAAATGCCTCAATTGCTCGGCAATGAATGTTTGCGGAGGGCCTTGTCCTCTGGAAGTTTATGAGCTTGATAAGTTTTCCAAGAAAATTGACCACCAGAGATGCAAGTTTTTTAAGGATTTTCTGGAATGGGCTATTTGGTTTAAGGGGTAAAATAATTATGTCTAAAACCGCTTTTGTAATCGTAACCAGCAAATGTAACAAATCCTGTCCTTTTTGTTATTATAAACAGGACGGTTTTCGCGCAAAAAATGATAAACT
>Ga0100387_10002405_pt1 | contig 15888 bp, 10 predicted proteins | sample CryGeymeta201511_FD_81547 | JGI IMG/M metagenome (GOLD analysis project Ga0100387, IMG submission 81547) | Groundwater microbial communities from Crystal Geyser aquifers in Utah, USA - Crystal Geyser metaG 2015-11 | ecosystem: Environmental > Aquatic > Deep subsurface > Groundwater | place... | reverse complement strand
GTCCGCAAGGTCGTCGGCGTTCCGGGCGGATCGGTGTGGCTGGTTTTCATCTATCGGACCTAATATGGCCGGCGCACGTCTCGAAGGCCGGCAGCAGGCCCATGCAGCAGCAATGGCATCGATCGAAGCGCTGGAACGGAAGTTCGCTCAGAACATCCAGAATCTGGTGGAAGAAATCGACCATCACATCAAGGCGCTGACCCCGGTCAACACCGGTCAAGCAGTTCGCAATTATATCTGGTCGATCAACAACCCAAACCCGGTTGTTTATCAAGCGATCAATAATGGCGATCCCGGCCGCACCAACCAGATGGCCTTGGGGACCGAACCCCGGCGTGGTGTGAACGAAGCAGCGGCCGCCGAAAGCATGAACACCCTTGGGTTGATGAGCAATCCGTTCGGGGTGATCTACCTGACCAACAATTCTCCGGACATCGTGGGACTTGAAATGGGTATCCTACCGGGCCCGCCTTTCAAATCACGTTCGCCTCGCGGAATGTTCGGCGTCACCGAAGCCTACTTCAACGCGCTGATCAAAGCACAAGGAATACTCAGGTGAGTAAAGAAGCAGAGCGGGTCTATCTGACCAACAAGATGAAGGCTCGGGCCGACGAACTGGGATTCCCGATCTCTTATCCCAATCACCAGTTCAACATCCCAGTCAATGACATCTATGGTGAGTTTCACATCATGTCAGGGCCAAAGCCCATCATCGTCGGGGGTGAAGGTAAGGGACGTATCAGAGTCCGCTACGTCGGTATGGTGCAGCTTACGGTTTACATCCCCAAGGACAAGGGGACTAAGAAGGCCGCCCTTGCTCAGGATGTGTTCAAGGAAATCTTCCAGTTCAAACTCGGGCGTGACGCTGAGCAATCCAGCTACAAGTTCGGTGTCCTCCAAGACTACAACCCGGAAACCAAAGTGGGTTGGGAATGCTATGTGGTTCGGGTGAGTTTCCAGCGGGATTCAATTGAGACTGTCCAGATCAGCGAATAATTTTAGGCAACACCGACATTATGGCTGCGTGAACGACATTCTCGCTTGACACGTTAACCATTTTCGTTTACCATTGGCGTCTTAATTCCGCCCCTTTGGATGGGGCTGCGTTTAGACGCATCACTCCACCATAACTGAGAAGGGCAATTCCAAAATGGCAAACAAGCTGCTCGCCGATAGCAACCGCGCTTCGCTCCGCGAGATCATCGAATCCAACAACGCGTGGGGCGAGACCCCGGCAGCAGGTGTTACCCGCGCCCGTCGTTTCCGCACGTCCTCGATCACGGCCTCGAAGGAGACCGTTGAGTCGGAGGAAATCCGGGACGACCGCATGATCTCCTCGGTCATCGAAACCGCTGCAATGTCGGGCGGCGAGATCGCTTGGGAATTTGCAGCCGGCACGACCGACCTCGACTTCCAACGCACCCTCATGGGTGCGTGGTCGCGTCCGATGGACTGGGACGTGTTCCGTGGTAAGACTGTCTCGATCACAGCCAACAACACCGTCCGCATCAGCGGCGCTGATGTGGCAGCCTACTTCACTGTCGGCCGTCGTATCAAGACCAGCGGTTTCGTGAACCCGTCGAACAACGACTATCTCCAGATCAGCAGCGTCGCGTTCGCGGGTGGAAACACCGACATCGTGGTCACTGGCACTTCGCTGGTGGTTGAAGCCGGTTCTCCGAACACAACTGTCGCCGACGCAAACGATGTCATCATCCTGCGTGCGACCACCCTTCGTTTCGGTAACTCGCCGAACACCATCGACGGTGAAGGCGCTAACCCGTTTGCTGCTGCGATCGCTGCTGGTCAGTTGAAGACCGGTCAGCGCATCTTCGTCGAAGGCATCGGCTACGAGACCGGAACCATCACGGCCAACACTGTTGTCGCCGGTGATACTGTCACGCTGTCTGACGGCGTTGATACCGTTACTCTGGAAGCCGACCTCGATTTCGACATCGGCGCGGACGACACCGAAACCGCAACCAATCTGGCGGCTGCAATCAACGCGCTGCGCCCGACCGGAACCGTTGCTCTCTCGGCCACTTCGGCACTGGGCGTCGTTACGGTTCGCAACCTCCTCAAGGTCGGCGGCGTCCTGACCGAAGACGCGGCAACCCTCGCGGTTGTTGACTTCACTGGTGGCTCGGCAACGGACGGCGGCTTCTACACCATCGTTTCGCTGACCGATGACACCCTCGTTCTGGATCGCGCTGTCCCGGCAATCGCTGCTGGTGGCCCGATCACGATCAAGGGATCGATGCTCCGCAATCCGGGCAACAGCGCCGACATTACGCCGCAATCGGCATCGATCGAAACCGGCTTCCAAGACGTGAGCCAGTTCTTCACCGTGGACGGCCTGCGTTGCGGTGGTATCGAAATGGAAGTCGCTGCCGGCTCGATCGTCACCGGTCAGTCCACTCTCATGGGCCGCGCTACCAAGCGCGCCTCGACCGAGAAGCTGACTGGCGCTGCTTATACCGCGCTCGAAGCCCCGGCAACCGAAGTCGTTTCGGCGACTGCGAACGTCGGCGCTCTGACCGTGAACGGTGTCGAACAGGCAACCGCGATCAACTCGATCCAGTTCTCGATCGAAGGCAACCTGCGCAACCAGCAGGCCATCGGCTCGAAGTTCCCGGTCGGCATCGCTGCTGGCCGTCTGAACCTCACTGGCACGATCGAAGCCTACTTCGCCGACGGTGAAATGTATGATCGCTTCATCAACCACGAGACGGTCAGCCTCACCTTCCCGATCATCGATCAGGACAAGAACACCTACTACTTCACCATCCCAGCATTCAAGGTCACCAGCGATCCGATCGCACCGGGCGGCCTCGATCAGGATGTCATGGAGTCGCTGGAGTTCAGCGCCTTCCGCGACGCGACCACGGCCTGCATGGTGCAGATCGATCGCTTCTCGTCCACCGCTCCGATTACTGCACTGTAATCGTGAGCCCCGGTGGGTTCCCCCGACCCACCGGCGCGATTTGAGGTAAGGACTTCGGTCCTTGTCCTCCGCCACCCCGGTTAGCCGGTAATAGTCCCCGCATACAGTCTAGGCTCTGTGCGGACGACGGGTGGAGTATCCAGTTCCCCGACACCGATTTCGCTGGCGAAACGGGGTGCAGCCTTGTCGGGAGGCTGCATCCCACCCTCCCGACAACCGACAAGGATTACCCCGATGAACCTCTACGAAGCATTTGAAAGCAACCTCGACGACACCGCCAAGGAGTTCCCGCTCTCGGACACGGCGTCGATCACACTGATGCCGATCGCTGGCGACAAATCGCGCCGGGCCTTCGAGCGCATGATGGAACCCTACAGTGTCCGCCTGAACGCCGGCGGCAAGCTCACCGACGAAGAGAACAAGGCGCTGAACGTTCGGTTCTACGCTGAGAACATCGTCAAGGGCTGGAAGGGCATCAAGGATCGCGAAGGCAAGGAAATCAAGTTCAGCCCGGAAGCTGCTACGGCTCTCTTCTCCGATGAGAAGCTGGCGGGCTTCTTCGCTCTGATCATCCGTATGGCATCGAACGACGCCTCGTTCGAAGCCAAGAAGGCCGAAGCAGACGAGGGAAACTGATAGCCTACCTCAACTGGACGCAGCGTCCGACTGCTAAAAAGTCGGACTGGCTGCGCCAGATTGAGGCTGAGAAAGGCATCAAGATCAAAACCCTTGAGGACGAACCCGTTCTCTCTCCACATCTCTATTGGATTTGGAAAGCCTTCACCGATCTCAACAGCCGGCGACCGGTTGCAGGGATGGGAGGTTTTCTACCATTCTCCTACACCGAGATCGAAGCCTACTGCCGGCTCAAAGGCATTTACTCCCTCGGTGAACGTGAGCGCTTGCTGCGTCTCCTCGAAATCCTCGATCATGAATGGATCAAGGCTTACGTCGAGCGTGAAGAAAAGAAGAACAATTCTTCGAAAGGCACACCCCCACCACCATCCCACTCGCCCCCTCGCGGCGGTGGACGAAAAGCACCCCCTCGAAAACAGGTAGCGTAGCCAATGGATACCCATGGCATGAAGTTTGTCGTTGACACGACTGGAGTCGCGAAGGGTTTTCGCGACTACAAGTCGGCTGTCGATGGCATCTTCGCTTCCCTGACCAAGTTCGAAGCCCACGTCGATAAGACGATGAAGGGGGTTGCTAAGGCTTCGGCTAACCCACAAGCACTCAACGCATTCAAGAAGGCCGTCAGCGCCTTTGCGAAGGTAGACATCGACACGTCGGCAGCCCGCAAGCTGTCGGCGCTGTCGGCTGCCATGCAGGGCTTTAAGGCCCCCTCCAGCGCCCAGACAGCAAACACCAAGCGCTTCTTCAATGTTCTGGGTAACTCGCTCCCAGACCTGACTAACGCATACCGTTCGATCAAGATGCTGAACGACTTGAAGACCGCGCTGGCGGGCTTCAAGGCACCACCGGCTGGGGCTTCCAAAAATCTCACGGCGTTCGCCAATGCAATGCGGACCGCCGCGCCGGCTTTCAATAGCCTCAAGAGCGTGTCTGGCACAGCGCGGGTCGCTAATGAACTGGCGCTGCTCGGCGCTGCATTCCAAAATCTCCGAGTCCCTACCGCTGGTCAGGTTACCAACCTTGGTAATTTTGCCCTTGCAATGCGCTCCTTAAACTTCTCCAACCTTCAAGGTTCGGGGAACTTTTATGCTGCGCTGGCCGCGATCGGAAACTTCCGGGCCCCAACAGCAGCACAGATTCGTAACCTCCAGTCGTTCGTAACGGCTGTTGCCAACATGCGTGTTCCCCAGAACGCGGATGCGGTCGCAGCCGCACTGGCTCGGATCGCAGGGGCGGTCGGTCGGGCAAGTGACGCGATGCGAGGTCTTCGCGGCAATGTAGGCAGCCTCGGTAACAGCCTCGGTAACTTGGGAGGACAGGCACGCGGCGCTTCGATCCAGATGATGGGTCTCCAGAACGCTTTCTCTGGCACGTTCCAAGTGGGCTCTGTTTTGCGTTCGCTTCTGGGATCGCTGACCATTGCTGAGCTTGGTCGCAACTTCTTTGAAGCGACCAACGCAGCTATCCAATTCAAGGCACAGATGGGCGTCCTGAACAAGGACCTTCAATTCGCCGACGCTCAGATGACCTATGTCCGAAACACAGCCAATGCTTTCGGAACGGACATGCTTGCGGCGGCCACCGGCTTCGCCAAGGTCAGCATCGCGGCTGATAAATCCAACATGACCGTCATGCAGACGCGTCACATCTTCGAAGGTCTGTCCACCGCCATGACGGTTCTGGGCACGACCACTGCTGGGCAGGGCGATGTGTGGTTGGCTCTGCAACAGGTCATGAACAAGGGCTATCTGTCGGCCGAAGAACTCAACCAGCAGCTTAACGAAAAGCTGCCGGGTGCGATGGCTTATGCTACCGAGTATGCCAACAGCCTCGGACTGTCTCTGGAAAAGGGTTTGAAGACCAAGGCGCTGGATGCCGCTGGTGTGCTTGCCCATATTGCACAGCGGATGAAGGAAGACTTCGGTCCTTCTGTGGCTGCTGCTTTGATGCGCCCGGCCGCACAGATGAATATCCTGCGTAACAACATCGATCAGTTGTTCATCGCCATCGGCGAGAACGGCGGTAACGACGCGTTCGCAAACCTGCTCGCGAAGATCAACGAGCGGATGAAGCCCGAAGACATCGAACGCTATGCAGTAGCGATCGGTGAGGGCCTGAAAAACGCGGTCGATAGTCTGTCGGCGGCCTTCGATTGGTTGTATCAGAACTGGGATTCGATCAAGGGCCCGCTTTCGGCAACCCTGGAACTCCTCGGTAAGTGGATGATTGTATCCAGCGCCCTCCAGATTGGCCGCTTTATCGTTCAGCCGCTGATGGCTATCGGACCGGCATTAGGTGGTTTACGGACCGCTGGGGCCCTTCTGGGTGTGACCTTCGCAACAAGCGCCCGTGCTGCTGTCGGTGCCATGGCGGGCCTGACAGGCAGCGCTAGAGCCGCTGCTGTGTCGATGCTCCAGTTCCGTGCATCTCTGGCTGCTACGATCGTAGCTATGCGCGGTGCTACTGTGAGCGTCGCCGGTCTGCGTGCGGCTATGCTGGCATTGGCGACCACCGGTATCGCCGGGGCTGTCGCCGGCCTGCGTGGGCTGGTTGCCTTGCTTGGTGGTCCGCTCCTGCTTACACTGGCGGCTGTTGGTTACAGCATCTACCGGGTGGTGGATGCTTGGGACTCGCACAAAAGAACGCTCGAAGAGGCGAACGTCACGATCGACAAGAACAGAAAGTTGATCGATGAAACACGCACTTCTTTAGCATTCGGCAGCACGGCAACCGACACCGCGACGGGTGCGACCAACCTCTATGGTATCTCGATGGACACTGCACGCGGGTTCATGGAGCGATTCCGCCAGAAGGCCGATGAAGCAACCAACGGGTTGTTCTCGATGGCATTACAGGCGCGTCAAACCCGCGTCGAGATGTTGAAGTTGGCGCAAGCCGACATCACCAAGAAGCTGTCCAGCCTGCAAACCAACTCCGTCCGGGAGCTTGGTCAGTTGGCTGATCAACAGTTCGCGAAGGGTAACTATTTCACCGGTGCTGGAGCCAAGCTTTACCAAGGTATGCAGGGTCTCCGCAACATCGGTGACCGTGCGCGTGAAAAGGATGTCAACGAAGGGATTGACCGACTCAAAGCACAGCGGGACGAACTGGCTGCGCTGCAAAAAGAGGTAGAATCGGAATCTCTCGACACCGGTATGGACAGACTCCGAGCCCAAGGGTTCGGTGGTAAGCCGCCGCGTGCGTCCACGCCGACCGAAGCTGGTAGCGGTGGTGGTTCTTCGGGCGTCAACAAGGCAGCCCGCGAAGCTGAGCGTCTGGCTAACTCGGTAGACCAGATCATGGGAACCTTGATGGAGAACGACCCGATCGGGAAGCTCTATCAGGACTTTGTTGAAACTCTCGGTGATCAGGCTAGAGTCCTGCTCAACGATAAGGGTTACGAACAGTTCGTTGCCAACGTCAAGGCGCAGAACAAGGACGGTGTGGTTTCGGTCGAGTCACTGATTTCGGTGATGAAGGCCAGTGGAACCACCTCGGCCGGTGCTTTGAAGCTGATCGAAGACAAGTATGGTAAGACCAGCGACCAAATCGTAAACCTGCTCAAAGAACAGCAGGCGGCGTTGGAAGAAGCTTACACCGACGCGGCTATCAAGGAATTGGATAAGTCCTTCCGTTCGCTGTCGCGTGGTATTTCCATGGTTGGGGATAGCATCCCCGCTGTGGCTGAATTGGGTGCTAACCTTCAAACTATTGAAGGTCTGGCTCGCTTTGTCATGCCTGCCAATGAGGGCTTTGTTAAGTTCCTCAGCGACGTTCGTTCAGGTGCGCTTTCAGCAGCGGAAGCGATGGATAAGCTGGAAGCCATCATGGCTGATCCAAACCAGCGTTCGGCAACCGCAAGCCAGTTTTTCGCTACTTCCAACACCAACCCGGCCGAAGTTGCGAAAGCAAATCGTGATCGCGTCGCGGCGAATGCAAACGCACGCGCCGAAGCTGAGTTGGATATGCAGTTCGGTGAACGACTGCTCCAGCAGCGCAACAACGAAATCAAGCTCCTCCAGATGTCTTCGCAGGAGGCGGAAGCCTACACGACGGTAATGGAAGAAGTTAACCGGATGCGCGCTAAGAGCGGCCCGGTTTCTCAGGAGGTTATCAACAACCTCCTTGAGGAAGTTCGTGCGCAGCAGGCACTCGCTAACCAGATGCAGCGGAACAAGGAGTTCTTCGAGAACAACGGGGTTCGCAGCTACATCAACGACATCAAGAGCGTTGGTGAGTCGATCAACGAGTTGGACAAGAACGTCCTCCAGTCGTTGGAAGATCAGTTGTTCAGCCTCGGCACGACTGGGAAGTTCAGCTTCCAAGCTATCTTTGACACGCTCCAACAGGGCCTGATTCGTTTCGCTTCCCAGAACATCCTCAAGGAAGGGCTGGGCAAGCTGTTCGGCGGGGATCAATTGGAGGGCGGAACCCCGAGCCTTCTGGGCGGCCTCTTCAAGGCGATGGGCTTTGAACACGAAGCTGGCACTACCGACCCACTCGGAACTGCAAGACGCCCGATGCACGTCATCATCGATGGTGGCACCGGTAACTTGATCAGAAAAACCGGTGAAGTCATCATGGAAACTGGTGGCACCCCTGAGGAAGCTGTTGGCAACGCTGTGAACAGCTTGATCAGCGGAACCAATCAGGTCGGACAGATCATCCGTGACCAGTGGGGTAACGAAGTCAAGGGCATTGGTGGTATCCTCGGCCAGATCGCCGGGAGCTTGATGGGCGGAGGTGCTGGTGGTGGCGCTGGTGGCATCCTTGGAAGTCTGCTCAACATCGGCATGTCGGCACTTGGCGGCGGCGCGGGTCCTCTTGCTTCTCTGGCAGGTAGCGCGGCTCAGACGATCGCAGCAAATCCGGGCATCTTCAAGGAAGGTGGTTTTCCGGGATCGCCGGTGGCGCGGGCTTCGGTCCACCCGTCGGCATTCACCAACGCCCCGCATTATGCGGAAGGCACGCCGAACACCAGCGGCGGTCACCCGGCTATTCTGCACGACAATGAAGCGGTGATCCCTCTCAGCCGTAGCCGCAAGGTTGCTGTTGAGATGAACGGGGGAAGCCGTGGGCAGACGATCAACAACAACTTCATGATCAACAGCCCAGATGCGAACTCGTTCCGTAAGAGCGAAACTCAGATCGCGACCAAGATGCACATGCAAGCCGGCCGCGCCTACCGCCGCAACCACGGCTAATTTTCCCTTGACAGTCACCGCTATTTTGAATAGACGGTGACTGTCAGAAGGACCCTCTATGGAAATTGCAAACTTTCACGATGTCCGATTCCCGGAGGACATCAGCTACGGCTCGTCCGGCGGACCGGGATTCAATACCAGCGTCATCGATCTGGCATCCGGACACGAACAACGGAACATCAACTGGTCCTTGGCCCGCGCCAAGTATGACGCCTCTTACGGCGTCAAGACCCGCGAGCAGATGGAGGAAGTGCTTGACTTCTTCTATGCGCGCCGGGGTAAGGCTTATGGCTTCCGGTTCAAAGACTGGATGGATTTCGTTCTTGATCGTCAGGCGATCGGGGTAGCCGGCGGCACAAACACGCTCCAAGTTTTCAAGCGTTACGAGCCACTAACCAGTTATTTTTACGATCGCCCGATCATGAAGATCGTTCCGGGGACGGTGCAGGTGTGGGCAAATGGCGTCGAACTCTCACCGCTGCTGGTTAACACTGGAACCGGTCTCGTCAACACGACCACTTACGCTGGTCAGACATTCGAAGTTGCCTGTGAGTTCGATGTCCCGGTTCGTTTCGACACCGACGAAATCAACATCACCCACGACGACTGGGAATTGATGTCGTGGCCTTCCATCCCCCTCATCGAACTGCGTCCGCGATAAGCCATGAAATCCATCAGCATTGAACTTTCAAACCATCTGGATGGCGAGGTCACCACCTTGGCATCATGCTGGCGCGTGGTTCGACGCGACGGCCGTGAGTTCTACTTCACTGACCATGACCAAGACATCGTGTTCGAGGGTAACACCTACGAAGCGGAATCGAGCTACGACCGAACGGCGGTAGCAAACGGTTCGGACATGAGCGTCGATAACATGGACGTTGCCGGTATTCTCGATTCCGAGAAGATTAGCGAAGAGGACATGCGCAACGGTCTCTTCAACCGGGCTGATGTCTACGTCTTCATCGTCAACTGGCAACACCCGGAATATGGCCCACTCAAGGTCCGTCGGGGATGGTTTGGCGAAGTGACGATCACCGATACCGGGATGTTCACTACCGAAATTCGTGGTCTGGCACAGGCTCTGTCGCACAACTTCATCGAAGTCTATGCGGCCGAATGCCGGGCCGACTTCTGCGATTTCAGATGCAAGCTCAACATCGAAGATTACGAAATCCCGACGACCGTCTTGGTTGCCTTTCAGCGGGACTCCTTCGTTCTCCCGGTCAATTTTGTGCCGCCTTCGCAAGGACTAGCGCCGGGCACTGTTCGTTTCGTCGATGGACCGAATGCCGGACGAACAGTTGAGATCACAGGATACAACACTGACACCCGCACCGTCGAACTGTTCGAAAGCGTGGCTTACGAAATCACGACCGGGACAGCGATCGTGGTTGCTCCCGGTTGCGACGGATCGCTTGAGCGGTGCAAGCTCTACAACAATGTCATCAACCGCCGCGCCGAGGATTACGTCCCCGGCAACGACGAACTCATGAAGTATCCCGATGCCAAACAGTGACGATTTTATCGCAGCAGCCCGTTCCTACATGGGGGTAAAATGGCGACATCAGGGACGAAATCGATTGGGAGTAGATTGTGTCGGTCTGGTCCTTTGCAGTCTGGCTGATCTGGGAATCCCAGCACCGGACATGCAGGGATACCGGAGAACACCTGATCCGATCTTCGTCGAGCATATCCGAAACAATTCATTACCAGCCGAAAGCACAGCGCCCGGAACTCTCGGTATCTTCCGAGATGGAACCCAGCCGTGTCACGTTGGTATCTTCGCAACCATGCACGGTCAAACTTCGCTGATCCACGCTTATGCTGGAACCGGGATCGTCATGGAAGAAGTCTTCATCCACGACTGGCCGAACAAGCTGGTTGAGGTCCGTGCATTCAAAGGACTTGAATACATCTAATGGGACAACTCGCGACCACCATTGCTGGCGGCGTCATCGGCTTTGCAATCGGCGGGCCCTTCGGGGCTCAGGTCGGGATGATGCTTGGCGGCATGATCGGTGCCACTTTGTTTGGTCCGACGGTCCATGGCCCGCGCCTCAACGACCTCAAGGTCACAGCCTCAACATATGGGGTCGCGATACCTGAAATCTACGGGACCGTCCGGGTGGGTGGAAACCTCATCTGGACCAGCGGCATCCGCGAAACCAAGAAGTCTTCGCGCCCCGGTAAGGGCGGACCGAAGCAGACAACCTATTCCTACGATGCCACTTTCGCCATGGGCTTGTGTAAAGGGGAAGTGGGAGAGATTTTGCGTATCTGGGCTGACAGCAAGATCATCTACGACAAAACCGGAGGGACGACCAGAACGCCGGCACCGAGCGGCGGTAGTGTCTTCCAGACCTTGTTCGTGGAAATCCTCAACGCAAAGAAAAAGAAGAAGCGGATCAACCTTCGTCTCTACCGTGGCGACGAAAACCAACTTCCCGATTCTCTCATCGAAGCAGACAAGGGCGTGGGCAACGTTTCGGCTCACCGTGGGTTGGCTTATGTCGTGTTCGAACGACTGGAGTTGGAGAACTTCGGTAATCGCATTCCTCAGATGACCTTCGAGGTTACCAAGGCGAGAACGCGTGGGTTGTCTGCCCTTCCCGTGCGTGATCGCAGCGGCGTCGTCGAGGACACTGCAAACCGCGATTGGCTCCCAGACTTTGCGTCCGGGCGTTTGCTCAGCTTCGACAGAAGCGGGGGTGGCACCAAGCTCTACAACACAGCGGACAACACCTTGATTGCAGAAGACGAGTCGATGGACTTCGATCTGAGCGACAAGTCCTACAGTCTGGTTGATGGTCAAAACGGATTGCTGGTTGCCAACTTCCCCAGCGGGGTAGGTTTCTCCTATTACAACACTGCGATTCTGACAAAGATCAAGGAATACAATTCCTCCACCGGAACTTCCAACATTTGGGACCCGGAGGAGCAGGATATAACACTGGCAACGAATGGCAAGATCGGACACGGCCGATTTGTGTCAGGAACGTCAGGCGGCCTGCACGTCGTCCATACCGACACGACCGGCAAGACTTTCTTGATGGACAGCGAAGGCCGTCTGCTCAACGAGGTCGATGCTCCGTTCCAGCCAGACGTATTCCTCGAAGGACGACGTGACGCGCCCAACTCGCAGATCATCGGTTGGCGGTTTGCCAACGATCGCCTCGAAATGTTCGAGGTCAAGATCGGATCATCCGCGAACTATACCACCATATCTGATGGCGCGACCACGACGTGGGTTCCTCAAGAAGACTTTGAGTTGAAAACCATCAACCTCAAACCATACCCCGATGAGAAATTCCAGCCGCTGGTTCTGGTCTATGATCCAACCGATGATCACTTCTTCTGTCTGGGTGTCGATCCTGACAAATACAATGACATGGGTTCGTTCGGCAACGGCGGCGGCGTCATCGTGTTCAAATACTCGATGGCGACCGAGACCTACAAGTTTCTGGTTAGACACGCTGGCACGCCTGTCCCTCGTGGCCTGACGCAGAACATGCGCGCCTCTAGGGTCGCCGGTGGCACATTCGGATGGGTAGGTAAACCGGTTGTTGGGGCTCCCACAGTCAATCAAGTGAGTCTGCAAACCGGCGGCCTTGAAAATCTCTTTGAGGCACAGGACGATTTTGGCTCCGGCTTGACCGGCGACGGGGACCAGTATTGGGATGATGAAACGGACAGCATCTTCGCCGACAGGATCGTCGGAGGGGAAACGAATAGCTACCGACTGCGCGTGAGTGACAGCGTGTCACAGGTGACCGTTCCAGCTATTGTCGAGGACATCTGTCTCCGCACTGGTGTCTTGGCACCAGAAGACATTGACATCACTGAACTGGATGCCTCGCCTCTGGTCGGTTATTCTCTCGACCGGATGACCACGGCTCGCGACGCCTTGAAGCAGATGGCTACAGCGTTTCTGTTTGACGGCTACGAAAGTGACTACAAGCTCAAGTTCCGCTCGCGGGGCGGGGATTCGGTTGTCAACATCCCGGAAGACTGGATGGTCCGGGAAGGCGAGGATGGTGTCATCAAAGAGACCATCACGCAAGAGCTTGAAATGCCGGTTCGGATCAGCGTCAACTATTACGACATTGCTCGCGATCACCAGCAGAACAGCCAGACCGCGAAGCGCAAGGTTGCCCCTTACCCGACCATGTGGACGGCCAAGGAAGACTTGATCGACCTGCCCATCACATGGGACGCGGACTCGGCCAAGCAGTGTGCAGACAAGTTGCTCAAGATGGCGTGGGCAAATCGGATCGGTCATCAGTTCAGCTTGCCGTGGCGCTATCTGAAATATGATCCGACCGATGTCGTCACCATCACGATGGAAAACCAGACGACTTACAATCTGCGTCTGACCGAAGCGAACATCGGGTCCAGCTTTTCGATCGAGGCGATGGCGGTTAGCGAAGTTGCGACCGCTTATGTCTCGACCGCGACCGGGGCCCAGTCGCCGGCTCCTATCCAGACCGTTGAGGGTGATGGGACGGCCTTCCCGATCATCATGAATACACCGCTGCTGCGTGATGTCGATTACGACACCACTGGCTCCTCTATCTGCTACTTTTCGGCCGGCACCAATGAAGTCACCTTCAACGGGGCGGCAGTGTATATCGATGACGGTAGCGACTATCAGTCCGTTGGTGTCATCGATAGCCAGACGACCACAGGATACGTCGTAGAGGCTCTTCCGGATACGAATAGCTACGAAGCCACCGACGACACCACGGTCCTGAGGGTGCGGCTGTCCGATCCAAGCATGGAGCTTGAGTCGGTCACTCAGGATGACATCCTGAATTTCGAAGCCAACTCGGCCTTGATCGGAAATGAAATCATCCAGTTTCGGGACGCAACACTGCTGCCGACCGGAGAGTGGGCGCTGACCGGCATCCTGCGTGCCCGTCGGGGCACCAACTACGCTGTGCTGGGCCACCAGCCGGGTGAGAACTTCCTGTTGGTCAACAGCCTCTCGACGGGAAAATTCTCTCGCCCGCCTGAGAGCTATGTGACAACTCGGTTGTTCAAGGCAGCCCCTGTTTCAGTGCCGTTGTCGGACGTGGTGCCTATCTCGGTGGACTTGATCCCGCGAGACCTCATGCCTTACACCCCTGAGGCGGTCAAGGTGACCGATGACGCCACTGATGTAGTGATCAGCGCCGAACGCCGCTCGCGTGTCACAGCGCCTCTCAGAGACGGTCTGGGCACCATTCACTACAAGGAAGGGGATATGCTCAGCGCCCGGATCGTTACCAAGGTCTGGTTCGGCAAGGGGTTGTCCGATGTGAACACCGTCGGTGATCCAGACCTGACCTTGACAAACTATTTGTTCGACGCCGCCGGTCAAGACATCCCTGTGGAAGCAACCTTCCCTGTGGCTTCTCTGGGTGCCGAGGACATGATCCTGATCCAACTCGCAGAGATCGGTGAAGTGACAGGCACGCCCAAGTGGGTGCAAGCCATCCGAAATGGTCCAGCCGGGTGGGACCTCCTCGAATTATATTGACAACCACCGCCATTTTCCCTATACACTCTCCTCATTTAGGATAGCCGATGCCCAACACGCCGCTCCTCAACATCCCGCAGGTTTCGGCCTCTCAGAACAACAAAGAGATCACCATCAACGACTCGATCCTCGCATTGGAAAATGCGACGAATGCGAATCTGGATGTTTCCTTTACGAGCAGCAACGACGTTGTTCTGACCCAGACCCAAGCTACCCGAAACTTCATCTACACCGCGATCGACGCGACGGGAGTAAGCACTTTGCGATTCCCGAACACGATCGGTGCTGCGAACTTCAACCGGGTCGTCTGCGTCCGCAACACCAGCGGCGCTGTTCTGACTGTAAGCTTCGAGACCGGGGCTGGTGCTGCCGTGGAAATCCCGGACGGACAGGCCCGCTTGATTCTCGCTGTCAACGGGTTGGACATGATCGCGGTTTCTGCGCCTTAATTATCAGATAGCCAAAACCCATGGGTCAACTTGTTACCACCATCGCCGGCGGCGTCATCGGCTTCTTGATCGGCGGCCCGATGGGCGCGTCGATCGGTATGGCACTTGGTGGTATGATTGGTGCTACCTTGTTCGGTCCGACCATCAAGGGACCGCGCCTCAACGATCTCAAGGTTTCCTCCTCGACCTACGGGATTGCGATCCCTGAAATCTACGGAACCGTTCGGCTCAGCACGAACTTGATCTGGACAACCGGGATCAAGGAAACCAAGAAGACACGCCGCGCCGGTAAGGGTGGCCCGAAGATCGAAACCTACTCCTACGATGCTTCCTTTGCCCTAGGACTGTGTAAGGGCCCGATCCGGGAAGTTCTTCGTATCTGGGCTGACAGCAAGCTCATTTACGATGTCAGCAGCAATGGCACCCGTAACCCGCTCAACGCAGGTCAGTCAGGTATTCTCGCACCCATTCTTCTGTCCTTCCGAACCGGAAGCACAAAGAAGAAGCGGGTCAATATGCGTATCTACCTCGGTAACGAAGAGCAGCTTCCAGACTCCCTGATCGAAGCCGATAAGGGTGTTGGGAACGTCTCGGCTCATCGCGGCTTGGCTTATGTCGTGTTTGAGCGACTCCAGCTTGAGGATTTCGGTAACCGGATTCCCCAGTTCACAATGGAAGTCACTAAGGCTCCTGCCGAATCTTTTCCTTCTGTCGAAGTCAAAGAAGGACCGGCCGGCCCGGTAGAGCGGCCCGATGGACGATTCTGGTTTCCTGACTGGGAAAACGGCAAAGTCTATTCCAGCATCATCGGGGATGACACCACACAGGTGTTTGATCTCAATACCATGCAGCAAATGCAGAGTTGGTCGGGATCGGATATGTGGTTGACTAAACGCTATGGCTTTGCGCCTTGGGCTGGTATTTTCTTCGAGGACGCCGGGTCTGGTAACTCGCGTCCATTAGCCATTTATAGCCTCAGCACTGGCGCTCGTATCAATCTTGTAGGTGTTGGTTCCCGCTCTCTGTCTGGATTTTATGTCCAGAGTGGACCGGACCAAGGTGCTTTAGCTATGGGTGCTAATTTTGGTAACCAAGCTACCGCAACCTTGGATGGGCGATACATCGTTCTGGCAG
>Ga0100387_10002402_pt1 | contig 15891 bp, 23 predicted proteins | sample CryGeymeta201511_FD_81547 | JGI IMG/M metagenome (GOLD analysis project Ga0100387, IMG submission 81547) | Groundwater microbial communities from Crystal Geyser aquifers in Utah, USA - Crystal Geyser metaG 2015-11 | ecosystem: Environmental > Aquatic > Deep subsurface > Groundwater | place... | reverse complement strand
TACCCATAATTGTACAGCCGAACAAAGCCTTTTACTCCTTTCGTAATGTTGAATTGTCGCATATAACTCTTATGAGGAGTCCAGAATGTGGGTGAACTTATTCAAGCGGTGCCTCGCCTGCGGCGGCGTAAAATCATTTTTCAACTATTGATTTCCACTCTTTTTCCATTTTATCCCATTCATCTTTATGTTCAAGAATAAATTGGATTATTTTCTGTTTCCTTTGCTCTAAACCATATTCAAATTTTGAATTTCCGTGTGGATCTTCCTTATGAGCGGCTTCGTGTACATAAATATTTAGAGAATCAAAAAATGTGCCTATTAAATCTTCACGCGATAACCAATAAAACATATCATTATACTGGCCACTGAAAATACTTTTTTCATCCTTTCGGCTAAAAATCCAAACCTCTTTTAATTCATCTTCCAGCAGGCCCAAAGCTCGCGTAGCTTTTTGCAAGAGCTCAATCTTTTTTCCTTCTTCCGGTCTGACTTCAACTCGGTTGTGACTTTGCCATTCCTTAAATTGGTCAATTGCCCCTTTCATACCAACCTTTTTCATGTTTGGCCTGCAAAGTTTAAACCCTTGGCTGGCCAAAGCTTCTCTAATCCATGAAGCTCCCCAAGGCAAATCGTTGGCTATATATTCTTTTTCAAATTCTAAGGCGGTCTTTGTTTGCGCCAACTTATCAATGATTTTTTCCAACAAATCATCCCCAGGGGAAGAAGGTGGGATAAATTGATCCCATAAGGGCTTAAAGTCGTAAACTGATTTTTTCAAATCCTCCAGCGACATAGAATCTACAATCATTGGCAAGACATCAGTTTTCAATTCTGACCAGGTAAGCATGCCTCTATCTCTATCTTTTGGCTGAACTTTTTTCCATGTCCAAATATCCAAATCTTCTACAGTTCCCAATTATCCCTGCTGTCATAATAGGTTCTTTGACCAGCTAAATATAAATGGCCCTTCTGGTTTTTACCCCAAACTTTTTTTAAATCAGGGGGTAAAATTTTAAATCCACCGCTGGTTTTACTGTTGAAACTCGCGCTTTGAAAATCTGGATTTTCACTACTATAAAATAAGACTTTTGCATTTTCAAAAATTTTAACTTTTTTATCAGCGTTATCGCCTTCAAAAATAATTTCCAAATAGTTCCCTTCCTGTTCGTCTCTTTTGTGCTTTTTAGCGTGCAGTCCTTTGATTGGTTTTCTGTAAGCCTCGACCAACTTAAACTTTTTTCAAATTCAGAGGCGATTGGTTGCTCGCTCACATTTTCCGTATATTTCGGAATTAAATCGTAAGGGTGGTAGAGATTTTATTGAACGGCGGCGGGATCGAAAGAGAAAAATAAAAAGATGTCGCCTTGCCCCACCACTCCCGTGCGCGAGCGACAATGAAAAACTCCCTGAAATTTTAAATATTTTTAGGTTCATATCTTTTCATCAAAAGAGCGTTGGAAACAACACTAACCGAAGAAAAAGCCATCGCGGCGGCGGCAATAGCCGGATTTAAAAGCCAACCAGTGAAGGGATATAAAATTCCAGCCGCTAAAGGAATACCGACAATGTTATAAAAAAAAGCCCAGAATAGATTTTGCTTGATTTTATTTAAAGTGTATTTGCTTAAATCAATAGCGGCGACAACATCTCGCAAATCATCCTTAATTAAAACTATTTCCCCGGTTTCTATGGCCACATCGGTGCCCGAACCTAAAGCAATGCCTAAATCAGCTTGAGCCAAAGCCGGAGCGTCATTAATACCATCGCCAACCATTGCCACAACACTTCCTTTGCTTTGTAATTTTTTAATCTCGGCCGATTTTTCTTGAGGCAAAACCTCGGCTAAAACCCGGTCTATACCAACGAGCTTCGCAATAGCTTGTCCAACTCTTTTATTATCCCCGGTGATTACCGCTACTTCTTTGCCCATTTTGTGAAGCATCTTAACTGCTTCTTTTGAATAATCTTTAAGGGTGTCGGCCACCGCAATAATTCCAATAATATCTTTGTCTTGCGCTAAAATCATTGCGGTTTTGCCCTGATCTTCTAAGGTAATCATTTTTCCTTCAATTAAGCTCGGGTTGATTTGATTGTCAGTTATTAGTTTTCTTGTTCCGAAAAGTATTTTTTTATTTTCCAAGTTGGCCAAAACGCCGTAGCCGGGTATGGCTTGGAAATTTTTAACTTCTAAAAAATTAATCTTTTTTTCTTTTGCTTTATTGACAATTGCTTGAGCTAAAGGATGTTCGGAGTTTTTTTCCACCGACGCGGCAATTTGTAAGACAGAATTTTCGCTAATATCATTTTTGATTGTTACCACATCGGTAACACTCGGCTCACCCTTGGTTAAAGTTCCGGTTTTATCAAAGATAATCATATTTACATCTCTGGCGATTTCCAAAGCCTTGCCGCTTTTGATTAAAATGCCGCTTTTTGCCGCCAGCCCTGTTCCCACCATTACGGCCGTTGGCGTTGCTAAGCCTAAAGCACATGGACAGGCGATGATTAAAACAGTGATAAAAGTGACAAGCGCAAAGGAAAACGGCTGACCAGCTATTAGCCAAACAATCAAAGATAGAATAGCAATAACGACAACGATGGGAACAAAATACAAAGAAACTTTATCGGCCAAAAGCTGGATTGGCGCTTTGGAGCCCATTGCTTCTTCAACTATTTTTATAATTTGGGCCAACATCGTGTCTTTACCAACTCGGGTTGCCTTAAATTTTAATACGCCGGTTTTATTGATGGTTGCGCCGATTACTTCGTCGCCTTTTTTCTTTTCCACCGGCATACTTTCTCCAGTAATGGCTTTTTCGTCAACGCCGGAATAACCGTCAATAACAATTCCGTCCACGGGAATTTTTTCACCGGGCTTGACCAAAATAATATCCCCGACTTTTACTTCAGAAATAGAAATTTTTATTTCCTCGTTATCTTTTAATATCGTCGCTTCTTTCGCTTGAAGGCCAATTAGCTTTTTAATAGCTTCACTTGTCTTCCCTTTAGTGACGGCCTCAAGATATTTTCCCAAAAGAATAAAGACAAGAATAAAAGCGGCTATTTCATAATATAATTCTGTTGTTTCGTATTCTCTAATGTTAAACCAAACAAATAAAGAAATTGCTACGCTATAAATATAGGCGGCCGAAGTGCCGATAAAAATCAAAGAATCCATATTCGGTTTCCTTCTTAAAATAGCTTTTAACCCGGAGGTATAAAGCTTAAAAGCAACTATGATTACAGGAGTAGTCAACAAAAATTGAATAAGGTGTTGATTTCTGTCAATAATTTCCGGTATATGAAGCCCCACCATCTTTCCCATGGAAACGTAAAGGAGGGGGATGCCAAAAATTAAAGCAATAATAAATCTTATTCTTAAATTTTTAATTTCCTGATTTTTTTCTTCTTTATGATGGTTATGCGCTTTTTCATCGGCAGTTTCTTCCGTCGCTTCATATCCTAATTTCTCAATGATTTTTTTTATTCGGGCAATACTTATGGATTCGACTGGCTCACCACGGGTTTCAATAGAATTAAATTCCAAATAAAGTTTTTCCGAAGCAAAATTAACATTGGCGGATTTAATTCCCGCTTCTTTTTTTAAAGCGTTTTCAATATTTGCCGCGCACGAAGCGCAATGCATACCGGAAATTTTTAAAATTATTTTTTCCATATTTTTTATTTTTTATAATAATTATTTTTTCTCTTCTAACTCTTCTGGTTTTTTTGATTTTTGATAATAGATGACACTTTTAACAAAAGCGGTAAATTGCAAGACAATAACAGTAACTATCATTATTAGATACAGCCATGGCAGCCAGTTGGGGCCGGTGTAACCACGGGGATGCCCAAAAGTATAACGAATTATATGAGTTGCCAGAAGATAAAAAATAACATAAGTGCCAACAGTGTGGAGCCACCTCCACTGGTCAATGCCTATAAATTTAATTACTTTACTAAAAGAGGTGGCGGCTAAAACCATAGCCCAAAAAAGAGCTATTAAACCAAGAAGGCTTCCAATGTTTATGGCAGGTAGCTGCCAATTTTTTACCTGCATAACTAGAAATCCGTGGACAATTGATAAAAGAACAAACCAGATACCCAGCTCTCCTCGCCAACCCCAAGGCAACTCCCACAGCAGCATTCTTGCCAAATGTCTCCACAATCTCATTATTGGGCCTATAACCATTACTAGAAATAAAAGGAAGAAAGCGGTTGCTGCCACCGCTCGACTAACTTCTATTCCTAAAACCAAAAAAAGAAATATTGATGCAAAAGATATTAAACCCGTAGCAAAATGATACGATAATTTATTGGTTGTATCTATAATTTTTGGCTCCATATAAATTATTCAACAATTATTTTCCCTTGCATTTGGGAGTGACCACCACCACAATAGTTATTGCAATACCAATTAAACTTCCCTGATTTAGCGGCAACAAATTCCAAAGATTCGTTGCCGCTAATTCCCAAATCAGGAATTCTAATTCCGTGTTTTGTATCTGTATTATTTATACTTAATTAAAAAGTTAAAATTTTATCGCTTTCTTTTATCAACAAATACAAGTCATTTAAAGTGTTTATGGGCAAGTTTTAGTTGTTTCTTGCGCGCGCAGTTTTAAGCAAGTGCCACAAGCGAAAATTTGTGTTTTATCAGACAGCAAGAATTCTTTTACTTGTTTTTGGATGTTGAATTTTTCTGAATTACTCGCTTCGTATTCAACTCCTTGACCGACCAGAAAGATTTTAACTTCGTCGCCTTGCTTGGCGGCAAAATTAGCCAAACGCAAGGCGTTCCAATTGGTTTTTGGATTATCGGTTGAGATAATAATGCCAAGCTTCATAATTTTGAAATTAATTATTTTTCTGGTGTAAACCCCACATCAAACAAAGTTATAGTGTGGGGGTAAAACAGCAATAGCCGATTTTATCAGCTGCCAGCTTCATTTTTTGCCAAATTTCCGCTTCAGTAATCACTTCCAAAGCCGTTGGGTATAAAATATTATTTTCTTTAAAAATATGGTCGCGCAGATTAAAGACTAAGAATTCAGCATTCGCGTTTAATTGTTTTTTTAAATCATTAAAACCCAGCGAGCTGGCCTCTGTTATTAATCTTTTCAATTCATGCTTATTCTTTCTTAATTCTTCATGCTCTTGCAGCATCACCTGCGGCGGACCAAAAACGCCACGTTTTTCCAGTTCTGGAAAAAGAATCTGTTCTTCTCTTTGATGATGCGGTTCAGCGCCAATCAAATGCTCGCTAATATGTTTTAACTCCTGCCACTCCTTGTCTTCAACCCGATATTCTTCCATTTTTTGAATTCTTTGATTAATTGTTTCTAGTTTGTCCAAAAAAGACAAGATTTTTTCATGCTCTTTTTGGAAAGTGTCAATCATATGTCCTGTGGGCAGCGTAGCATTCTGTTTTAAATTTTCTTTTAACATCTCTATATGAGCGGCGCAAAGATGTCTTAAATCTTCCGGCTTTAAACCAGCCTTGATTAATTCCTGTTCGGCCAGGCTTAATTCAGCTGGGCTTAAGGCAGTTAAAAGCTCTTTAGCCTCTTGTTTTAGAGCCGGGGTAATGCCGTCTGAATTTAATTTTTTTAAAAGATGGGTCAATTGTTGGATTTTTGCTTGGTTCATATTATTTTGTGAATTAAATTAAATCTTTCTTTTTCTCGCTAAATTCTTTTTTGTCAATCTCGCCTCTAGCATAACGTTCTTTAAGAATTTCTAAGGCGGATTTATCCTTATCCTTATCTTTGTCTTTTGTTTGTTTGCTAAGCCAACTGATAAAAGCCGCAAACCCCCAAATAATGAGTCCCCAAAACAAAACCATAAAAATCCAGCCGAAACCAAACCAACCCATTTTGGATTGTCAGAAAAATTCCACATCATATAATTATCCTGCTAACCAGCCACCGTCAATGACCACAACTGAACCAGTTATATAACTGGAATCATCTGAAGCTAAAAAAGCCACTAATTCGGAAACTTCTTCTGGTTTGCCAGCGCGACGAAGCGGCACTTGAGCAAGCATAGCTTCAAATGTTTTAGGGTCTGATTTGACTGTATCAATCATTGGCGTTTCAATCAAACCTGGCGCCACACAATTAACGCGGATATTCAATGGCGCTAATTCCACGGCCAAAGCTTCTGTCATAGCCGCAATGCCGCCCTTAGACGCGCAATAATGGGCAATGTTAGGGAAACCAATCCCTTGTTGACCCATCGCCACTGAAGCAATATTAACAATCACTCCGCTACCTTGTTTTTTCATTTGAGCCGCCACGGCTTGAGCGCATAAAAATTGACCTTTTAAATTTATATCCAAAGTCTTGTCCCATTCCTCTTCTGTCATTTCTAAAAATGGTTTGAATTCGGCAATACCAGCATTATTAACTAAAATATCAAGTCCGCCAAACTCTTTTACTGCTGCTTTAACCACTTTAGCCACTTCGTCTTTTTTTGTGACATCTAGTTTTAAAGCCAAGGTCTTAGCGCCTTGTTTTTTTATTTCTTCAACGACCTTTTGACATTCTTCTTGGTTGATGTCAGAAACCACGACATTGGCGCCGTATTTAGCCATAGTTAAAGCATGGGTTCTGCCCATACCACGCCTTGCTCCAGTGATTAAAACTGTTTTATTTTTTAGATTAGGCATATGAATTAAGTTTATTTAATAAATTGAAATTAAACCGACTTTTATAATTATTCTTCGCAGCAATCAATTAAATCTTGAACCAGTTTGTTTAATCTTTTAGTTAGATCGTTTTTATTTTTGTCATTCTTATTAACTTGGTTGTCGTCAATCTTTTTAACTTGGCCAATATCTATAACTTGCAAATTTATGCCCCAAAATAGCGAGTATAGATCATATGCTTTGGAAAATAAATTCTGCGCTTCTTTTTTCTTTTCTTGATTATAATACTTGGTTCCAACTTCAAGTAATCTCATTGAAGCGGCTAAAAGATGTTTTGAAATACACCAGACTTCACCCTCGGTATCTTTGACAATCTTTTTTAATAATTCCTTTCTTATGTCTCTGACTTTTCCGAGTAAATCATAATATTTTCCCTTACCGGTTTTGGCGCCAGTAAAGAAAAAGTGTTCTTCCAAACTCACTAAATTCATAATAGCAATGCTCAAATCTTCATCCGAGGATAAATCCAATTTATGCTCTTTTTTAAGTTTTTCCACTTTTTCAACAAATTGCTTTATTTTTTCTTGGTCCATAATAAAATTATTTAATTATTTTTTAATCTTTCATTTTTTAAAGCATGTTTAGTTATTTCTAAATTACAGCTTTTATGTTCTTTGCACCATTCTTCGCATTTTTCCGCCCATTTCTTCTCTCTATATTTTAGCCCGCATTCGAGACAGTTATATAATTCAGCCCCCTTGCTCGTCTTACGGCCGCAAGAATCATCATTCTTATGCCCTCTCATCATAAAAATATGCATTAAAGGACAAAGTAAAATAATTAACCAAGTCCAATACTTGCTGCTTCCTTCAAATAAAGAAAGGAGGCCAATAATTAAGATTATAGGTATCAAACAACATAAAGCCATCATTAACAAATGATTTTGTTTTATTTTTTGCCAAAATATTTTTAACATATTTTTGCTTATTATAATTCCCATTCAAAAATTCGTTCTTGAACTCCGTATAAGTTACTCATCACCAGTTTTATATTTTTTACATTTTCCCCAAGAGCTGGAAAAACCAAAATTCCCGAAAGATGGTGGCCGCTTTGACCGCCTCGCCATTCTAATGGCTGGTATTTTTTATTTTGATTACCAATCAAAAACGCCTGCTTGGTGAGATCAAAGTCTAAATTTCCCTGGTGGGTATTTAGGTCAACTTGAAACTTAAGCGGTTCGGTAAAAGAAAAATTAATAGGTGTTATTTCAATAGATAAATTACCTTCGGAATTTAATCGACTTGGTAAACTTATTGGCTGAACAACAGAATTTGACTGATCATCAACCAAAGGATTTGGAATAGTGATATCATTATTATTTACGCCATTTTTAATCCTGAAAAAAAGAAAGATTAAAACGATCAAAGCTCCAATCATTGCTCCATATTTGATTTTTTTAATATTAAAATTAAAAAATCGGACAAGCCGGCTATTTTCTTGGTACAATGAATGCTTTTTTATTATCTCTAGCATAAAAATAACGCCAATAATATTACTCAAAATGCCAAGGCCAAGAAAAAACACTTGATACTCGGCCAAAAACAAAAACAAAGCTGAAAGCCCCAATATCGGCAGGACATCAACTAAATGATGAGCACAGCAGGCAATCATTGACCCGGCGGAAATCCCGCCTGTGGCTGCGACTTCTCCAATTGTTCCTTTTACTTTTCTCTCTTTTATTTTGGAACGGGTATAAGACCAAAGACCGATTTGGATACCAAAACCGATTACCAGAGCTAGAATCCAATACCATAACAAATTGAATTGAGAAACCGCGTGAGAAAAAGAATTAGCTAAGGTTAAAACTCCAAAATAAAAAGCTAACAGAAGAAATCCTCCTATAATTCCTGAAATTATTGCTTTTTTGACTATTGAATCCATATATATAATTTAATTGCTTCCTCCGCGGCTTGTTTAAGGCGTTGATTTAAGAATTCGTGCGAATCAGACGACGTGCCGCGTATTTATCATTTAATGACAACAACTGCCGTCGTCAAAGTGTTGTAATTGTTCCTTAGCTAATCTTTTACGATATTCTTCTTTGCAGTTATCCAAACAGAATTTTTTGCCAAAACCCTCAATGTAATTCTCTTTCAGCTGCTTTTTGCAAATTGGGCATTTTTTCTTAAATAAATTAAACATAAAGTTATTCTAACATACTAATACTGGTGAGGATGTTATTAAATAACATTGGCAATTAATCTCACCTCTGTTTTTTTATTTTGCAGATCATTAGTTGATAGATAAATTACTCTAAGCGCTGATCCCCTGCCTTGGGACCCGTGAAAAGCCGGGTCAAAAGTAATTTCTAAAAAACCAGTTTCCCCGGGAGGTATTTTTTGTAAAGTTGAACGTTTGTCCATACCAAATTCTGGACTTGTTTTATCGCCAACTGTTAATTTGGCAGTAGTGCAATGACAAGATGTCCAAATGCTGTCTATTTTTAAATCACCAGCACCGGTATTTTTAATCTCGTAGGTATGTTTAATCAAACCGTCAGCCATTGAAACAGTGCCGGCATCATATTCTTTTTGGGGTATTTCCATTTTTGGCTCGCCAGAGTGAGTTTCTTCGGGAGTATAATTCAACGTAAATAAAATTGCTCCGCCCGCAATTATTACAATTGGCAAAGTAATAAAGATTACCTTTCTAGTTTTTTTACCACGCGCCAAAAGCATATGCTGCCGCTCTTTTTGCTGTTTTTTTAATAGCCGTCGTTCTTTTTTAGTTAACGGCTGGTCAGTTGGGTTATTATTAAAATTATCCATAGTTGTTAAATTTAATAAATTTTATTAAGCCACATTACAACTCTGTAAAAGTTATCAGTGAAAAGTAAAATACCAAAACCAATGAGAATTAGGCCCGAGCCCAAATTAATCCAGCTGGTTATTTTTTGCCAGGTTTTGATTCGTTCTATCGCAAAACCTAAAAACAAAGAGGTTAAGAGAAAAGGCACAGCCAATCCAAGGGAATAAAAACTTAAAAGGACAGTTCCATGTGTTAGTGCCCCCTGAAAAGAAGACAGAACTAAAATTGAACCCAAAATCGGAGAAAAGCAAGCTACCCAGGCAAAGGCAAAAGTCAAACCGACCAGAAAAGAACTTGTCCGGTGATTGAGTTTTGAAAATATTTTTTTAACTAAGCCAACTTGATAATTTTTAAATATTTTCAAGAAGCCAGCAAATTCTAAACCAAAAAAGATAATGATCAATCCACCTATTTTTTGCGCCAACAAACGATGGGAGATTAAAACTTGACCCAGCTTACTGGCGCTGGCGCCTAAAATAATAAAAAGAATTGAAAAACCTGCCACAAGCAAAAGCGAATTAGTAAATATCCTTAATCTGCTGTTTTTGTTTAGCAAATCTTTCTGTGAAGTACCCGCAAGCCAAGCAAAGTAAGGAGGTATTAAGGGTAAAATGCAGGGTGCGAAAAAGGATAGGAATCCGGCTGCAAAAGCAGCGATAATAGAAATTTCTTGAATCATAATTTATTTAACTAAAATCATTGAGAGCATTGTTTCTAAATCTGCTAAAGAGGCCAGTCCAGGCCGCATGGTAATAATTTTTCCTTGTTTGTCAATTAAAAAATGCAATGGCGTCCCTCGGACCAGATACTGATTCCAGATTTTTCTTTGCTCATCCAAAAGCATTACAAAATTAATATTCTCTTTTCTAATATAATCTTGAATAGTTTGTTTTGGCTCACCGCTGTCAACCGCCAAAATTTGAATTTTGTCTTGATATCTTGTGGTAAATGTTTTTAGGTCATCTTTTTCTTTAGCGCAATAGCCGCACCAGGTAGCCCAAAATACCAAGAGAACAGGCTTTTTACCGCGAAAATCGCTTAAAGCAATTTTATTGCCCAAGACATCCTCTGAAATAAAATCAGGTGCTGGGGGATTAATTTGAGGATCGGCTTTTTTAGAAATATTGGCTGGCTGTTCCTGAATTAAATTGCTTTTTGCCGGAGAATTCGTTAAAGGAGAATTGAATAATATCTTATACCCTCCAATCACTCCGAAAAATATCACCAAACACCAAAAAATCATCTTTATTTTCCGAAATGATTTTTTATTGTCTACTCCAGAATCTTTATTTATGCCCAGCACCTCCACTGCATCTCGTGCGGTTTCGCAAAGAGAACAATCTTCTTTTTGCTTATTATTATTTTCTTGATTCATAGATTAAATAAAAAATATTAAAATAGCCGCGCCTAAAATGAGTATAAATAAGCCCATTACTAATTTTTGAGATCTTTTATGCTTTTGCTGCCATTCGCCAAACTTAACTAAAGTATAAGGATTGGCGGCTAAAACTAACAAAATAATTAAAGGCATAACAAACATTAAGTTATAAAGCAGAAGATATAAAAATCCGGTCAAAAATGTAGTCTTAGAGGCTAAAAGAGCAATAATGGCTGCATAAATTCCGCCCGAGCAAGGCACTGAACAAAGACCAACTAAAAAGGCGGCTAAAACTACGGTTGGGAGAGTCGCTTTTTGCAAATGTCTTTTTATCTTTTCATTGGGAACTTTGGGTAGCTTAATCCCTAACTTAAATTGAGGAAAAAAGTAATCTTTTAAATTTATCAATCCTAACAAAATCAGCAGCCAAGAACCTAACTTAGCGAAAAAGTGATGTTGGCCAAAAAGCATAATGCCCGAAAAAAGCCCAATACCAATGGCTAGATAGGTTAGAAAAATGACAATAATATAAACCAGGCCCAATCCGAGAATGTTTTTAAACGATTTACGCAGGGTTAATAAGAAGGCTGTAAAAAATATTAAAATCGCTATAGCGCAGGGATGAATACCATCTAGAAAACCGGTAATGGCAACTAAAGATAACATTGCCGGTGGAGTTGCGGTATTAATACCGTTATTAATATTGTTAACAACACTATTTAACATAGGCGTGAATTATTACTTCAACCTGTGGATTGACCGGATCATTACTTTTAAGATAAATAATGCGCTCTTGTTCGCCTTTGGCGTGGGGCGAGTCACCCATCAGCCTGGTATTGTAAATTACATTCAAATCAATCTCTTCATCAGGCTTCAGAATTTTCTTTTCAACCTCGGCAGAAGTACAGGCACAGGAGGTGGCTGTTTTTTTTATTTCCAAAACTTTATTTCCTAAGTTTTTAATCTTAAAAGTGTATTCCACTATTTTTCCAAATTCTACCTCGCCGAAATCAAAAGTTTTGGGCGTAATGTCTATTTGCGGACGGTTTTCTGTCTGATTCTCTATGCCCGGCACAGCCCCAAAATAGCCGACTGCTCCCAGTCCCAAAATGGCTAAAATTACGGCAATAATAATTGCTTTTTTACTCATATAAAATTAAGTTAAATCTTTTTTCTTTTCCTCAAACTCTTGCTGGTCAATCTCGCCCTTAGCATATCTTTCTTTTAAGATCTCAAGCGAGGATTTTTCTTTTATCTCGGTTTTTGGTTGACTTATCAGCCATTTTATTGAAGCAATAATACCAACAATAATGAGGCCCCAAAACAAAATCATAAAAATCCAACCAAACCAGCCCGCTATACCCCAGACGTTTCCGGACACCATGCCAGTCATCATATTATGATGAGCTGGCTCATTATTTGCAGTGTGGGCTAGCACCGACAAAGGCGTTAATAAAAATATAGGTGTTAAATAAAATATTTTTTTCATAAGTATTTTGATTTTTTTAATCAACTTGATTTAATTCAATTTTAACTTTTTTCTCAAAATCAATTGGATCGTTGGAAAAGATATAAATCTCTCTAATTGCGGTCCCGCGAAAATCTTTATGGATATTTGGATCATAATAGACTTTCAACAAAGCTTTCTCTCCGGCCAAAATAGCAACACTCCAAACTGTTGGGCCTCCAATACCATGACCGGCCATAGTAAAACGCGGACCTTCTTGCCCTTGATAAACAATTGCGACCGAGGTACATCCGCATGAAGTATCCAGTTTATCAATAATCAAATCGGTTTTGCCGGTGTTGGTAATTTCAAAAAGCGTGTTTGTTTCTCCTTCGGCTTGACTAACATCACCTAAATCAATCGTTTCTGGACTGACGGAAATAATTGGCTTGTTGGCCGGAGCGTTGACGGCTAGCTCTTTTTTAAATTCCTCTGCCTGATTTTTATCAACAAAAGAATCTAAACCGTATTTTTTAACATAAGCTGCTACAACTTTTTCTTTAGATAATTTTCCAGCAGTCAGCCCCTCAATAAAAGTGATTCTTTCCTGCGCCATGCCGCAGCAAATATTTTTTGGGTCAAGCGGGCTGCCGCAGCAAGGACAAACAAACATTGGATATATCTCTTGGGCGGAAGCGAGTTGAATAATTGCCGCGGTGATTTTGTTATCCTGCTTTTGCAGTGTCGGCCACTTCATCTGCCATAGAAAAAAATTAATTCCAATGCTAGTAACCAGAACAATTCCTAAGACCATCAAAAACTTAGAGATAGCTGGGTTTTTTCCACTGTTAACTTTAGACATGTTATGAATATTATTAAATTTAACACCCCCCAACCATTTGAGGTAAAAAGTCGGGAAACTCTTTTAGAATTTGCTCTATGCCGGATTCACCGGCTTTTATCATTCTGTCCAACTCTGCTGAAAGAGTTTGTTTGGGAAAATATACTCTCTTCCACTTAGTCAATTCTGCCAAAATCTGCTCATTAGCAAATTCTTGGGGGTGGGCTTTAATTAAGTAAGCCGCTAACCCTCTCATCATCGCGGAATGAGCGCAACCGCAAGCGGCTTCGCCGTCTTCTTTTGTTAATGCCTTTACGCCGCAACAATATTCACAAGCAATGGCAGCGCCAATCTTTTTATAACGTTCTAATTCTGCTGTCGATAAATCAGTCAATGCTATTTTTTTACCATCAACGCCGTAAGTGGGATCAAACACCGCGGTTTTATCAATAGCGTCTTGAACTTCATTAAAAGATATACCTAATTCTTGCCCGTAAATTTCCGGAACGCCCGATGGCATAAATGATTTTTTTATTTCCTTGAATTTTATATAAGCAGCTGCTTCCTCTTGTTGGTATTGCCCAAGACCAGATTGAGAAATTTTTTTTTGCTGCTTAAAATTGAAATAAGTATAAACCGCGGTTCCACCAATAATTGCCCCTATTAAAAATATAGGCAGGAAAGGAATTAGTGATTTAAAAGATAAGGAAGGAACAGGAATAACTAATTTAAATGACTTTTTTTGTTTATCCATAATGTCTTAATTAATCCACCTCTCTTGTTTAAATAGAGACGGGAAACTATTTATGAAATAGCTTGGTTACTTTTAAAATTTCTTCGACCATTTCTTGTTTTCTTTTTTCGTTTTTTGCTGCCACCGCTGTTTTAAAACAAGTATTAAGATGATTTTCCATAAGCATCTGGTGAGCGGATTTCAAAAGGCCTATCACTGCCAAATTTTGCTGCATAATATCAATACAGTATTCATCGGTTTCCATCATTTTAATAATTTTGTTGGCTATTAAGCTTTGGGCCTTTTTGAAATTAATGAGCGTATTTTCTTTTGGGCTAGTCATATTTTTTAAAATTTAATAATTATTATTTATCCACACCCCGACCATAGGTATAGATTTATTGTATCAATTGTAAAATCCTTGTCAATTGAAAAATATTTAAAAATTTACTTTTAATTATATCTATGCTGAACTAAAAATATAAAGGCATCAAGTTTCTAACCACGGCCAAATTTGAGACCCGGCCACCTGAAAAAACGCTTTCGGATTTGCAACAGGTGGGAAAAAGAAAGGATGTCTGTGAGAAGAAATTTCTGCCCGCCAGTTTCGTGATCCAAAGAAGCGGCAAGAAAAAGGAAGGGCTCGTCTTGGCGTCAGTTTAGAAAACTTTTTGCTCAAAAAAGGTTCGAGCTTCGTTCAGTAATTGTGGGGGGTTACATTGCTAAAATAATAATCCAGCTCCCAATTGCGTGAAGCGGCTCTGACCTGTTTTGCGCCTTGATCTCTTAGCAAAATGAAAGCTGCGATTTTCAGCCCCTCCCCAAAACCACCAGCAGAAGTTTCGGAGTCTTGTTTTGTGGTACCCCCAAAGTGTATAAGCTCTCTCCAGTCATAGTCCTGTGGGGCACGGATTAAAACTCGTCCGGTTTTAGCTTTTGTGTCGCCCGTAGCATCCATTTTTTCTTAAACATTAGTTTGGATATCTACACCGTCTAAGGTTTGGCCATTGGCATCAAAAAAATTTTGGACCGAATCCCTGCTAACTTTTTCCAAATCCCAGTTCACCGCGTAAGTTTCCAGTAAGTTCAAATAATATCCCTTTTCAACTTGTTTTTCAAAACTTGTGCCTTCAATGTTGTGCTTCAAAAGTTTATAAACGCTCTTTGCCGAATCCTGCTTTTTATCCAAAAAACTTAGAATGCGAAAGGTGCCTCCTCCTAATGTATGGTCAATCAATTTAGCAAGACCTAATGCGTCAGCATCGGTAGTGGCTGACTTAAAATATCTCTGTACTTTCCTCAACGATTTAAATTTACCGGGATTTCTGTCAGCTATCTGTTTCAAAATTTCCGGGTAAATTTTAGGGTCGGCTTTGATTTTATTTAAAATTTGCAACAGTTGTCCTTGCTCCGGTTTTGGAGGCTCTGAGGGTGGTGCTTCTCCACGTAATTTTCCAAAAATTGACATAAGAATTTAATTTAAATTATCGGTTGGATTTTGTTTTATTATACACCTAAATTATTAAAATCAAAAATTTGTTTTTAAGGGGGTTGATAGTTAAAGTTGCGCGCATGGGAGGGTTTTGGGGCAAGCAGCTTTTCATTTTTTTACTTTGGTTTTTTCAACGCCGCCGCAGGCGACGAAAGAGAGGGCGGAATGAAAGCGAGGGCGGGGCGGGAATTCATTTTCCCCCACACCCATTTTTCTTCCCGCCCCGCCCGAGCACAAATCACAGCGTTGGCCGCGCCGCAGGCGCGGCACCGCATTGAATAAGTTCACCCACATTCTGGACTCCTCATAAGAGTTATATGCGACAATTCAACATTACGAAAGGAGTAAAAGGCTTTGTTCGGCTGTACAATTATGAGTATACACATACTCATTTGATTACCAAAGAAGCCATCGAGAGGATGAGAATACTCCTCTTCTGGAAGTCCCATGGACTCAAGGCCGCGAAGGACGCGTTCAAGG
>Ga0100387_10002368_pt1 | contig 15998 bp, 19 predicted proteins | sample CryGeymeta201511_FD_81547 | JGI IMG/M metagenome (GOLD analysis project Ga0100387, IMG submission 81547) | Groundwater microbial communities from Crystal Geyser aquifers in Utah, USA - Crystal Geyser metaG 2015-11 | ecosystem: Environmental > Aquatic > Deep subsurface > Groundwater | place... | reverse complement strand
GGATCTACTCCTATAAATCCCGTAAAGATAACCGCGGTTGAGATTATTGAACAGTAACATACGACCCTTCATAAAATCTTCATGTAGTGATTCGTAATATATTGGTACATGGTAAAACCAATAATAGGAATGCTATTATTTTCCTTTGTGTTTATAGCTGGAGCATATTTCGTTTTGTCAAGCGGTAACAAACCACCTGTTTCTATTCCAAAGTACGTATCTCAGGACAAGGATAAACCAGTCATCGAAGTAAAGGAAACGACTTATGATATGGGCACTATTAAAGTATCGGACACAAAAGAAAAGGAATTCATGATAAAAAATAGTGGCACCAAGCCGCTGTTGTTGTCGGAGGTTTCCTCAAGTTGTGGCTGTACAACTGGACAGATTGTTTATAAAGGAGAATTAAGTAAAAAGTTTAGTATGCATAATCAAGACGATTATGTTGCTCAAATTGAGCCGCAGACCTCTGCTGTAGTTAAAGTTGTTTATATGCCTTTCACGATGCCGGTATATGGGGCTGTTTCACGACAGGTGTTTATGAATACAAATGATCCGAATAAGCCAAAACTTGAGTTTACCATTAAAGCTAACGTAGAAAAATGACCACTCAATTTTTATTTGGGGTATCTTTAACTGCCTCATTCCTGGCAGGCGTACTAGCGTTATTTGCACCCTGCTGCATTACTTTTCTTTTCCCTTCATATTTGGGAACTATTTTTAAAGATAATAAGAAAGTAATTCTCTATACATTTATTTTTGCCGTCGGGCTTGGATTCATTCTCATTCCCGTTGCCCTTGGGTTTCGCTTTTTAGTTTATTTTCTCGATGCGTATCATAAACAAATATATTTTTTCGGCGCTTTTTTTCTTATGTTTATGGGACTTATGACGCTTAAACCCATATTCCACCTTCCTCAAATATTTCATATTGAACCAAAAATGGGTAAAACAGTTAACGCCGGTTCAGTTTTTGCGTTAGGACTTATGTCAGGTCTAACCTCTGCATGTTGTGCACCTGTTCTATTTGCTGCTATAACACTAACGACACTCTCTCCCTCCTTACTCCAGGCAGTTATAGTTTCAATGGCTTATGTCATGGGTATAGTATTTCCACTTTTTCTTCTTTCACTTAGTTATGAAAAGTTTTCCAAAAAAATATCGGGACAGAATCGACAAAAGACGTATACGGTCCTAAAATATATTGGGGCAGCAGTTTTCATCATTTCTGGAATATTAATTGCAGTGTTTAATTATTTCAACAAGATTGAGATGAATCAGATGGAAGAGTATAGCACTAAAATAAGACTTGTGGTATTTAAAGTTGCGGAACGATTTCAAAATCCTATATTAGACATATCGGTATTTTTATTTATATTATTTATATTTTACAAACTATTACACTATGGTTCCAAAAAAAGAAGCTGAACCAAAAAAACCACTGATCGTTCAGGTCTTAATGGTAAGCGTTATATTAAATATATTATTTGGAGTGTATATTTTGAAAGATGTAAATAAAAGTCCAAAAACAAACAATCCCACTACTACAAAAATCGATTCTACTAAGAAAGATCCTCTCTTTGAACAAATCAATCCCGCAAATGGGTTTGAAATCAATGCTTCGTTTGGAGACTTGGGGCCGAAAATGATTGCAAATGGGGTTATTGATTACGATAAATTTAAAGCTACTTATACAAAATCGGGCACTACGTTGCCACCCGAATTTGATTCGATTTTAAAACAAGGCTCAAATAAAAAAATTAAAATAACCAGTGCAAACTCCTATTTCCTGCTCAATTTTTTCTGGGCAGTAGGACTTGCAAACAAATCTCGTATTCTCGATTCGGGAGATATCATGAAATATGAGGGGATAAAAGGGGCAGGCAACTTTGCTTCAACCGGCGGGTGGTCTCTCGCCAAAACAGATGCTATGGATTATTATTCAAAAGCAGACCTAATATCCCTATCAAGCGATCAAAAAAATTTGGTGGAAAAAGTATCCTCAAATGTATACCGCCCATGTTGCGATAACTCAACCGCCTTTCCCGACTGTAATCATGGGATGGCGTTGTTAGGTGTATACGAATTGATGGCTGCTAATGGCGCAACAGAAAATCAGATGTATGAAGCAGGAAAATACTTTAATGCATTTTGGTTTCCTGGCAATTATTATGACCTTGCTCTGTACTTTAAAAATAAGGAGGGAAAATCATTCACGGATATTCCCGCTCAAACACTATTGGGAAAAGAATATTCATCTGCTTCAGGGTGGCAAGCTGCAAAGCAATGGCTTTCTGAAAAGGGATTGGTGAAGGAGCCCCCAAAACAAGGAGGAGGTTGTGGAGTATAATGGAAGCTATGAGAATTTTGCTCGTCGAGGATGAAGTGAGGCTCTCACACTATATTAAAAAGGGTCTCATAGAAAGTGGATTTGCTGTTGACCAGGCGTATGATGGGGAAGAGGGGTTGTACTTAGCGAAAGAAGAGGCGTATGACGTGATTATTCTTGATGTAATGTTGCCTAAATTAAGTGGTACTGAAATATGTAATCAACTACGTATTCTCAAAAAGGGAGCCCCCATATTGATGTTAACTGCCCGTAGCGAAACAGAGGATAAAATAACTGGACTTAATAGCGGGGCTGACGATTATCTCACAAAACCCTTCATTTTTGGTGAACTTAAGGCTCGTATTAACGCTCTTCTTAGAAGAAGTTATCATCAGGTGACAAACAATCTTGTATTAGGTAGTCTTGAAGTTGATCCACTGAAATATACAGTTAAAAGAGCAGGTAAAATGATAAAGTTAACGCCAAAGGAATTTGCTATCTTGGAGATACTTCTTCGTCGGAAAAATGAGGTTGTTACCAGAACCCAAATTATTGAACATGTGTGGGACTACAACTTTGATAGTCTTTCAAACGTTGTCGATGTGTTCATGGGGACATTGAGAAAAAAAATAGATAGAGGGTATAAAATTAAACTACTTCACACAATCCATGGCGTTGGTTATATGAGTTCTGAAGAGCCTCCAAAGATATGAGATCACTATTTCACACATTACGTTTTAAACTCCTTTTTTGGTATACGACAAGTCTAGCGTTTTTAGGTATTTTTATTATCCTTACCGTTCACATTCTTCAATATAAATATAGCACTCAGTTGATAATTACACTTTTTTTTCTGTTAGCTATTTTTGGTTTCATGGTGGTCTACAAAATCACTCAATCTATTAAGTCGCTTTCAACTCAGATACGCCATATTTCCAGCAAGAATTTAGACAAAAGAATAAATACCATCCAAGGTAAAGATGAAATTGGTCAACTGGCTCAGTCCTTTAACGAGCTTCTTGACCGGTTAGATAAAGCCTTTAAGAGGGAACGGCAATTTATAGCAGACGTTGCACATGAAATGAAGACGCCTATTGCCACTCTTCGAAGTGGTTTTGAAGTTACTCTTCATAAAGAAAGAACTAATGAAGAGTATAAAAAAATAATTAAGGACTCTATTGTTGAAACGGATAGGTTAACAGCGACACTCAAGGATGTGCTGGACCTTGCATGGTCAGAAGTTTCAAATGAAAGCCTAAGAAGCAAATTTGACCTGTCTGAACTCATGAATGAAATGGCGGAAATCGCACAAAAATTAGCGATAAAGAAACAAATCTCCGTTATATATTCAGTTGCTCCTCATATTCAGATGTTGGGTTTCAGAGAACGCTTAGGAAGAGCTATATTAAACATAATAGACAATGCAATAAAATACACTCCTCATAATGGGAAAATTCATGTTTCTTTGATTCAGGAATACAATAATGCCCTTATCATCATCAAAGATAGTGGGCAGGGGATTGGGGAGGATGAGATTGAGCATATTTTCAGTCGCTTCTATCGGGGAGCAAAAACGGATAAGATATTTGGGGCTGGTTTGGGACTTGCAATTGCAAAAGCTACAGTTGGCATTCATAAAGGTGTCATCAAGGTAACCAGTAAGCCAAAAGCAGGGTCAACCTTTACCATTGCGCTCCCTCTTTCGTAAATCCTTCTTCATGATTCCTTCATGGAAGCATTCGTAGAATATATACATTATCAATGTATATAAGTATATGAACAAAATTCTCACCGTTTGTTTGATCGGTACCGCTGTTTTTGCGACGGCAATCTTAATTTTTAAGATTCCTACAAATACAATACTTTTTTATGGAGCTATTTTACTATGTCCATTGATACACTTTTTTATGATGGGGCATGGGGGACATGAAGATAAAAATCATAAATAAATATTGTATCCTTAAACTATGGATCACAATAAAGTGAGTCATGAAGATATGTCCCCCATGTCTCACGCCGACCATGAAAAGGCGATGACGGACCCTTCAATGGCAAAATCAATGGAAAAAGACATGAAAGATCGTTTCTTTTGGTCGTTGGCTTTCACGATTCCTATTATTCTCTACTCTCCGATTTTTACAGGGGTATTTAAAATACAATTACCTACTCCCGTTCCTATTAATTGGCTTCTCTTGATTTTGACAACTCCAATAGTATTTAAATTCGGTTCCATATTTCCAATTGGAGCATATCAGGCGCTTCGAAAGAAAACGCTCAACATGATGGTATTAATCGCAATTGGTGTATTGACTGCATATATTTTTAGTGTATTTATTACCTTTATTGGTGGCGAAACATTTTTTGACGCCGCGGCAATGCTTACTACGTTTGTCCTTTTTGGTCATTGGATGGAGATGAAAAGTCGTCGTGGCACATCAGATGCACTACGTGCTTTATTTAACCTTGTTCCTCCCCAAGCCAGAGTAATTCGAGACGGAAAAGAACTTCTTATAACAACCACTGATGTGATGATAGGAGATGTTATGGTATTAAAGCCGGGGGATAAAGCAGCCGTTGACGGTGAGGTATTAACTGGCGAAACTTCAATTGATGAATCCTTAGTTACTGGTGAGTCAATTCCCGTGCTTAAAAAGATTGGAGATCGAGTTATTGGGGGTACTATTAATCAGACAGGGTCTATTACTTTTAAGGCAACAAAAATAGGTTCAGATACTGCTCTTGCTCAAATCGTAAAGTTGGTTGAAACTGCCCAAAATTCAAAGGCGCCCGGCCAACGCCTTGCAGATAAAGCGGCTCAATATCTTGTTATTCTTGCCGTTGGGACAGGTCTTATTACATTTATTTATTGGTATTTCTTTGCTGGAAAAGACCTTCTCATGGCCATAATGTTTGCTGTTTCTGCAATTGTCGTTGCTTGCCCAGATGCATTGGGTCTTGCAACACCAACAGCTGTAGCTGTAGGAACAGGTCTTGGGGCAAAACACAATATTCTCATCAAAGACGCCTCCACTCTCGAACAAACATCAAAAATACAAGTAGTTGTAATGGACAAAACAGGAACATTAACCGAAGGCAAACCAAAAGTAACAGACATAATTACAGCCCTTGGATTTACAAAAGAAGAAATACTTAGATTAGACGGAGCAGCTGAAATGAAGTCAGGTCATCCTCTTAGCAAGGCAATTATTGAAGAAGCAGAAAGACGAAAAATAACCATCCCAACACAAGTAGAAAAATTTAGTTCAATTTCTGGACATGGTATCGAGGCAGTTGTTGAAGGAAAACATGTGCTTGTGGGCAATCTCAAATTAATGAAGGATCGAGGCATTGACCCATCACTATTACAGAGCGAAATAGACAGACTCTTAAATGATGGTAAAACTCTCATGTTGATTGCTATTGATGGAAAAATGGGTGGCGTGGTTGCAGTTGCAGACCCCATAAAAGGAACTACGCAAAAAGCAATTATCAGAATGAAAGAGATGGGACTGGAAGTTGCAATGATTACAGGTGACAATAAAAAAACGGCGGAATCCATTGGGAAGCAATTAGGTATTAATCGAATATTTGCAGAGGTTCTTCCAGAAGATAAAGCAAACTATATTATTAAACTGCAAAAAGAACATAAATTTGTAGCGATGGTAGGAGACGGAGTAAACGATGCTCCTGCTCTTGCTCAAGCGGATATTGGTATTGCAATTGGCGCTGGAACTGATGTGGCCATTGAAACTGCTAATATTGTTTTGATGAAATCAGACCCAGGAGATATATTACGAGCGATACGATTAAGTAAGGCAACGGTAGCGAAAATGAAACAAAACCTCGTGTGGGCGAGCATTTACAATGTACTCGCAATTCCAATTGCAGCTGGAGTTTTATATCCGCAGTTTGGGATAACATTACGGCCAGAGGTTTCGGCATTACTCATGTCGGCCTCATCAATTATCGTAGCAGTTAATGCAGTATTATTAAAGCGTGCAGAAAAAGATTTAATTACCATTTAACATATATTTCATATGAAAAAAGTAACAATGATGGGGCTAACAGCGTTATTAATATTTTTTATAACTTCAACAAGACCCTCTCCTGTTTCCGCTCAAGGGATGATGGGTTTTTCCAACACATCGACAGACAATACAGCTGTACAAAGTCAGCAGCAAGAAGAACAGGAAGGGCAGAAATTTATAAATAAATTAAAAAATCAGACGAGTACCTGTTCTCAACTTACAGACGCAGATTTTGAAAAAATAGGTGAATATTTTATGGGCCAATCTATTGGTAATACTCAAAAACACATTGCTATGAACGATATGATGAAACGTATGATGGGTGAAAAAGGCGAAGAACAAGCACACCAAGCCATGGGAAAACGATTAAGTGGATGTAATACTACCGCTGCCTTCCCAGCACAAGATAACGGCTTTCTACCCATGATGGGAATGCTCGGAATGATGGGAGGAAGTAACCAATGGGGAGGAAGAACATCTGGTATGATGGGTAACTTATATGAGAATAGCCTGGGTAATGGACCAGGATTATTTGGAGTTATAACATGGCTTCTTATCATTATTTTTCTTATAGTTGGAATTATATATTTCTTAAAGGGGTTAAATAGAAAAAAATAATTATGGATAATTTTGAAATTACTATTACAACAAAAAAGGATTTTAAATCTGCTGTGGACTCTGTGATAAGTGAAACTGAAAAAGCGGGATTTAGAGTATTGTATGTACACGATGTGCAAGAAACCCTATCAAAAAAAGGATTTACTATACAACCATTAAAAATAATTGAAATCTGCAATGCAAAAAGTGCTTACTCCGTCCTCCAGGCTGACATAAAAATAGGGTTGTGTCTGCCGTGCAAGATAAATGTTTATGTCAAAGATAAACAGACTTTTATTTCCGGTATGCGCCCAGTTGTCTTATCTCAATTTTTTCCAAAGGCAAACCTTGGTAACTTACCAGCCGAAGTTGATCAAATAATTCAAAATATAATTAATAAGGCAAGATGATTTTTATTGCCGGTAGTTTTTATGGTACATTTACTGTAAAATCTTTATTTTCAACGCTGCCATCAGGCATAGTAACTTTTGTACTCACACGCCATGGTCCTTTCATCGTCATCCTCCCCATTGCCGAATAGCGGCCGTTTCCTTGGGAAGTCGCTTCCCCTTGTTGTGTTCCCATATTCATCGTCGTCATATTAAGATCAAACTATACCTGTGCCGTATCAACTGGCTTCCCACTTTTGTCTTTTACTTCAATGAAAAAAGTTGCTGGTCCCGGTTGAAGCGGGTCGGGATTAGTCGTAAGACTAATATCAGAATCACTATTTGCGCCGGATAGTCCATTCACACTTCCTTTTGAATCATATGCAAGGATTGCAGTTGTACCAACCAATATTGCCAAGATAACCAGAAAGGTTTTAGTGTTCATGTGTTTATATTTGCAAGCGAACACGCTTGATTTGAATTTTTTAATAATAAATATAATGAAACTGATAAAAGTATAAATGATATGTATGATAATTCTACACCACGCAAAGGCAGATACATCACGCTTCCCCCCAATCCTAAAAGGGAGAGAATAGGTAACCCACATGCGGCACATCCGCTTCCCACAATGCCAAAAAGTGAATTGCCGCCAACGACTAATCGTAACCTTTTGCTGTTTTTCAACATCTTTATTTTGCTAAAAAGCAAGGTAAGATTTGCCCCTGTTAGTAATGCAATTAAAAATAACATGACAAGTCCAGAACCACTCATTGCTGTCCACATCCCCTGAAGAAGGGAGAACAAGAGCCTTAGTTTATAAAGCGTGTCATAATCTCCAAACAAGGTATCTCTGAGAATGCGGACGTTCATTGAATAGGTAATCACAATGATATAGAGAAAAGTGATTACCATAGTTGGAATGATAAATCTTTTAGAAAATAAAGTCATTTTGCTGTGTTACTTTAAAACTTGATCAATGACAGTTTTGAAGGCGTCAACTGGTTGCGCTCCAACCAATATCTGAGTTTTTCCCATGCTATCGATAATAAATGATGTGGGGGTTCCATTTACTCCTGCTGCATTACCTTCAACAACTTCATCCTTAACGACTTTTGCATATTTACCCGCATCAAGACACTGTTGAAATGATTGCTGATTCACTCCAACTTCTGCAGCTAATGGCCCCAGATCTGTCAAAGCAAAGCCAGTACCATTAGACGTTGTTCGTTCAAATATTTTATCCGCATAGTTCCAAAAGGCATCGCTTCCCCCTAGTTCCGCAATACAACGCCCTGCCTCCGCTTCTTTCTGAGCATTTTGGTGGAACGGTAGTGGATAGTCGCGGAAAACCAAACGAATTTTATCTCCGTATACTTTTAGCAATTCTTGAGTGATTGGATGAAAGCTCTTGCAGAATGGGCACTCAAAATCTGAGTACTCAACAAGCGTTATTTTTGCATTTTTGTTTCCTCGAATTCGCTCATCATTTGAAACCTTTCTCACCTTTCCAACGGGCGCTTGTGCGGCTGGTTGATTACCCTGTTGCGGAACAGCAGCTTTCACTGGCGTGCCCACATTCTTTTCAAGATACTGGTTTTTTGTATAGAGAGAACCAATAAAAAATGAGGCAATCATCAACACAATTACAAGAATAGTCTGTTGATTTAATTGAAATACTGATGTAAGGGACTTTTGATGTTCTGACATAAAAATATAAATGTTTTAGTAATACTACTACACAGTGTAGTAGGTTATTTCTCAACTGTCAAGTGATAAATCAAGTGATAAATCAACATCATCTATCGGATAAAAGAAGAGTTGACTGGAGTAAAAATTGTATGCTGACAATAGGAAACACAACTTTGAGCATTTGAACATAGGAGCATCACATCATGCCCGCTTTCATGCAATTCTACCGCATTAACTGGAGTCATTAAAAACAGAGCTATAATACCCAAGGAAAAAAGACTTATGAATACATTTTTTAATGCAACCGTGTGTTGATAGTTGACACCTTTTACTAATGATCTGATACGAGCATCTAATGTTTGGGGATCGGCTAATGCCGGAATTATAGAATAAGTATAATCAGGTTCGTACTTAAGAAGCTTCTTAAAAATCGATATGAGATGTTTATGAGAATTTCCTTTGATTGCGGCTTTATCTGCTAAGATTTCACGCTCGGTTCGATATGAAGTAATCAAATCGGATAACAATGGAAAGAAAGGAAAGAGGGATGCTGCGATATTGGCTACAAGTAATGTAAGAGTGTCATGATGTTCAAGATGATATTGTTCATGAAGTAAAATAGTTTTGAGCTCATAGGAGCTAACAAGAGAAACAAGCTTGGTTGAGATATAAATCTTAGGAGATCGTATACCAAAACAAAAGGCAAATGGTTTATCGTTTTGAACCACCACTACTTTGTCTATCAGATGTATTTCTTTGGGAAGAGGGGTGTACGAATGAGGAAGGGGAATACTATTAAAGAGCTTTTTGCGAAATTGGTAGATGTGTAAAAATATTGAAAATAATTTAATTGCTGTAAATAAAAGCACCATTGAAAGGGTTATAAAAACAACTATTCCCGGGGAATGAATCATCTCTCGACAGTAATAAATTGTATGATGGATAAGAAGTGGAAAGAATTTATGCAGTAATAAACTTACTGATATACTCAAAATTAAAAATAAGCTTATAAATATCAATAAATACTTATTTACTTTCATTCTTATCTTGTAACAATTTTAAAAAGTATGATTTCTTTGCTTTAGGAAGGGTTTCGATTGATTCTGCAAATGATACGATGGCAGTATCGTTAAAGGCAGAATAAAAATTTTTTACAAAGAGTTGTGCTAATTTTTTAGCATATGTCTCTTTGGTTACCTTTGGAAGATAGATAAAACTTACTCCTTGTCCTTTTCTAGCGACAATTCCTTTTTTATAAAGACGCTGTAGAATAGTTGCCACAGTTGTGTATGCGAGTCTTGTATTGGAAAGCTTTGCCATAACATCCCGCACAGAGCATGATTTACATTTCCAAATTATAGCCATTACTTCCTGTTCTAGTTTACTCATTGATTTTTGTACCATATCTACTACATAGTGTAAGATATACACTGGTTATTTACAAGGTTATTTACAACTGAGGTAAGCTAAACAGAATTATAAAATAAAAATTAGTTATTGAATTCTGATATAATTCTTATTATGAAGCTTACAATTATTCTTTCAACCAAAAATGCAGAAACAAATTGGAATGCATTTCGTCTCGGCAATCTTGCTCTAACAAATGGGGACGATGTCAGCATATTTCTCATGGGGGAAGGTGTAGAGTATCTCCTATTCAGTAGTGAAAAATTTAATATCAAAAAACAGGTTGATACATTTCTTAAATCAGAAAAGGCATCAATCCTCGCTTGTGAAACCTGTATGGTAGTGCGGAACCAAGAAGGGAATAAGACCTGCCCGATAAGCGGGATGAAGGAACTTTACGCCCTAATTAAAGAAAGTGATAAAATGATAACCTTTTAATATAAGTAATGGATAGCAATAATCATCAATCTTCATACTTTCTTCATATCTCATTTAGTATCCTAAGGACTATTATTAACAGTTGATTATCAGAACGCTCTATGAACACTAAAACTATCCCAATAAAAGGTATGCATTGTAGGTCTTGCGAGATCTTGATTGAAGATGAATTAATGAAACTCCAGGGTGTTAAAAAAGCAATTATGAGTGAAAAAAGAGGGGTAGCTGAAATATATTACAAAGGAACTATTGAACTAGACAAAATCGAAAAAGCGGTATGTGATGCTGGTTATACAATAGGGGTAAGCGAAAAAAAACCTCTTTTTTCAAAACGAATGGAAGATTATAAGGAGCTTGGATTTGCCTTTCTAATTCTTGTCTTTCTCTATTTAATTGGAAGTGAATTGGGACTATTTAATCTATCCCTCAAAGGATCAGGTAATTATGGGAGTCTTCCAATTGTTTTTCTTGTGGGACTCACTGCGGGGATTTCGACTTGTATGGCTCTCGTTGGTGGACTTGTACTAGCAGCTTCTGCACGGTTTGTGGAGAAACATCCTCAGGCAACTCTTCTCCAAAAATTCAAACCTCATTTATTTTTTAACATCGGACGAATTGTTTCGTTCTTTATTCTCGGGGGAATAATTGGATATGTAGGATCGTTTTTCCAACTCTCAACAACAATGTTGGGATTTTTGACAATTGGAGTAGGAGCTGTAATGGTTCTCATGGGATTACAGTTAACTGAAATATTCCCAAGGTTAACAGGCCTACAATTCACTCTTCCAAAAGGCATAAGTCGAGCTCTGGGAATAAAAGAAGCATCTGAAAAAGAATATAGTCACAAAAATTCATTTATCATGGGTGCCTCAACATTTTTTTTACCGTGTGGATTTACCCAGGCTATGCAGCTTTTTGCAATCAGTAGCGGAAGTCCAATAACGGGAGCACTCACTATGGGTGTATTTGCACTTGGTACTGCACCTGGACTATTGGGAATCGGTGGTCTTACTTCAATGGTTAAAGGTGCTTTTGCAAAACCTTTTTTCAAATTTGCGGGACTTGTGGTTATATTCATGGCGCTATTTAATATTTCAAATGGCCTCAATTTATCAGGAATAGACGTAAACGCATTCTTAACCAAGAGTTCGACTGTCTCAGTTAAGGCTGACCCGAATGTGACACTTGAAAATGGAGTTCAGATTGTAAAAATGACACAAACTGCTAGTGGCTATTCGCCAAATTCATTTACGATTAAAAAGGGAATACCGGTCAAATGGATTATCACCTCTGAAGATGCATTCACATGTGCGGCAAGTATCGTTTCTTCAAAACTAGGTATACGGAAAAATCTTGAAGCGGGAGAGAATAGTATTGAGTTTACGCCAACTGAAGCGGGTCAAGTGCGATTTACGTGTAGTATGGGAATGTACAGTGGAGTATTTAATATAGTGGACAGCGAAGATGTAACACAAACTCCCCAAGCAAACGCTGCAGTGATTCCTCCAAGCGCCGGTGGATCTTGTAGTGGCGGTGGAGGAGGATGTGGATGTGGAGCTAAGCCCCAAAAACAAGCACAAGTAGATGCGGATAAAACCGCGCCAGTAGCAGCTGCACAAGAAGGATCGTTACAAGTCATAAAGGCAACTTATTCAGTTTCAGAAGATGTAAGGCCAACCAAATTTACCGTCAAGGCAGGTAATCCCGTACGATTTGATATTGAAGCAAAAGAGGATGGGCAAGGTTGTATGGGAAGTATTATGGTTCTCGGCCTTACTAACCAGGCTCAGGGATTTGAAAAGGGTAAAACTACTACACTAGCTTTTACTCCAACAAAACCAGGGTCATACACGATTACCTGTGCAATGGGAGTGCCACGAGGAACAATTATTGTTGAATAACATTTCAAATTAAAAATATGGTTCAAACAACTCAACTACAACTTTCAGGATTGACATGCGGAGCATGTGAAAAAGTGGTTTCAAAGAGATTGCAAAAGATTGATGGGGTACAAGAGATACATGTTTCTTCTCAAAATGGATCAGTGTCCATTACTGCTTTTCGTTCTATCTCAAAAGAAGAAGTTATCTCTGCCCTTGAAGGAACTCATTACAAAGTAATTAATAATTTATAAACAATTTTTACTATGAAAAAAATATCTTTTTCTGTGAGTGGAATGCACTGTGAATCGTGTGAAACAATTATTAAAGATGAACTCTCAGAATTGAAAGGAGTATCAAATATAACGATTGACCACAAAACGGGGAAGGGGGCACTGCATATTGAAGGGAGCGAAACAAAAGATATAGATATTTTGGAAGCAATAGTCAAAGCTGGGTATAAAGGTGCGATTGATATGCCAAGCGAAGAAACTCCAGTAAAAGATACTATAGAGGTTATAAAGAAAGAAGCTAAAACAAAAGATCCTATGAGTGTGCAATTCCAATCACACATCACTGCTGATGGAGAAGTACATGAAGATGAAATGGGAAAACTGTCTTTCCAAGGTAAAGTGGACAATAAAAAGTCAGTAGAAGTCATCATTCCAAAAGGAAAGGAGGCCGAAGCGGGGGAGTACATTCAGAAATTTGTGAAATCACAAAACTTCATTCATCTGTTTGACGGCGTCCAAAAACAGTCGGAAACATCTCAGACTAAACAAATCACCGCTGTTCCCGTTTCAAACACCACTCTTCAAACACAAAAACGAGTGCAACTTTCACTTTCCGGCATGCACTGCACCTCTTGTGCACTTATCATCGAAAAATCGCTTGAAAAAGTCCCAGGAGTTAAAGAAGCGAATGTAAACTTTTCAGCAGAAAAAGCGCTTATCACCTATGATGAATCAACTGTGAAAAAGGAATCATTTATAGATGCTGTAAAGAAAACTGGTTATTCTGCCACATTTATCGATGACAAGGACCCTTCATTTGAGGCGAATAAACGAAAGAAAGAAATAGGAGCTCTTTTTAGTAAATTTATGGTGAGCTTGGTCTTAAGCCTTCCCATGATTTATTTCATGCTCTTTGACTTTTTTTCATGGATGCCAGGAAAGACGTATTTCCTACCTCTCGTTGGAATAATTTCACTCTTCCTTACCACTCCTGTCCAATTTATCATAGGACGTGGATTTTATAAGGGCGCATGGGCCGCTTTTCGCATGAAGACATTCAACATGGATAGTCTTATTGCCATAGGAACGTCTGTCGCCTATTTTTATAGTCTTATCAATTACGTTGTATATTATCTCAACACAAAATCCCTTATTGGGATTGGAGGAGAAAAGATTCCTGAGTTATATTTTGAAACGGCTGCATTTCTTATTACTTTCGTAATACTTGGCAAATGGCTTGAGGCACAAGCAAAAGGAAGAACGTCGGACGCTATTAAAAAACTCATGGGGCTGCAAGCAAAAACTGCTCGAGTCCTTCGAAACGGTCAAACGCTCGACATTCCAATCGACCAAGTAGCTCATAACGACATAATCATGGTCCGCCCTGGAGAAAAAGTGCCGGTTGATGGAGTGATTATTAAAGGATCGTCTGCGGTTGATGAATCAATGATTACGGGAGAAAGTATTCCTGTTGAAAAACAGGTAAATGATACTGTCGTTGGAGGAACGATAAATAAAACGGGAAGTTTTGAATTTAAAGCGACTCGCGTTGGATCAGAAACAACGCTGTCTCAAATCATCCGTCTTGTTGAAGAAGCGCAAGGATCAAAAGCGCCTATCCAAGACTTTGCTGATAAAATATCTGCCTATTTTGTGCCGACTGTTATATCAATCGCGATCCTTACTTTTGTGATTTGGTATTTCGTGCTTGGTGCTTCACTCAGTTTCGCACTCATGGCCTTTACAGCAGTTATCGTGATTGCATGTCCTTGTGCATTGGGTCTTGCTACACCAACCGCAATTATGGTGGGGACTGGGAAAGGTGCAGAGTATGGAATGCTCATTAAGGGTGGAGAACCTTTGGAAAGTGCTTGTAAGATAAATACTATCGTGTTTGACAAAACTGGAACGTTGACAAAGGGTAAGCCGGAGGTGACTGACACGATTAGTTTAAAAGAACTTGATGAAGATGAAGTATTAACTATTGCAGCATCCCTTGAAAAACAATCAGAGCATCCTCTTGCAGAAGCAATATATCAATATGCAGATGAAGAAGGGCTTGTGCTGAGCTCCGTCGAAGCATTTAAGGCTATTCCAGGTCATGGAGTACAAGGGAATCTTGATACTACTACCTATTATTTCGGGAACAGAAAACTTATTAAAGATATTGTTGGTCTTCCAGTTGAAAGAATAGACCGCAAGATGAGTAGACTTGAAGAACAGGGAAAAACGGTGATGATACTTGCCAATAAAACCGACATACTCGGACTCATTGGAGTTGCCGATACGGTGAAAGAAACCTCAAAAGAAGCGGTGGAAAAACTGAAGAGACTGGGAATAGATGTATACATGATTACGGGAGACAATGAGCGAACTGCAAAAGCAATTGCATTACAGGTAGGAATTACTAATGTTCTCGCTGAAGTACTCCCAGAAGATAAAGCCAAAAACGTGAAGAGACTACAAGATGAAGGAAAAAAAGTGGCAATGGTGGGTGACGGAATAAATGATGCTCCAGCTCTTGCTCAAGCGGATTTAGGGATAGCAATGGGGTCAGGAACTGATGTGGCAATGGAAGCTGGAGGTATCGTCATCATCAAGAACGATTTACGAGATGTAGCGAATGCAATTGACTTGTCAAAAACTACGATGAACAAGATAAAACAGAATATGTTCTTTGCACTTTTCTACAACGTGATGGGAATTCCCGTTGCAGCGCGAGTTTTCGCAGGATTGGGTTTGGTCCTCAAACCAGAACTTGCAGGACTTGCGATGGCACTATCATCCATCTCAGTTGTGACAAATTCACTTCTTTTGAGAGGATATAAACCAGGCAAGAAAAATTATCTTTCCGCAATAGCGCCTTATATTATGGTTGTACTTTTCTCGTTTATGTTTTTCGAGTTTGCAAAGTTTAGCTCGGGGATGATGAAACGATGATGATAAAAGAGGAGGAATTTATGCTACAAACTCCCTCAGATTTTCGTCATTTATGACAACTGAGGC
>Ga0100387_10002367_pt1 | contig 16002 bp, 11 predicted proteins | sample CryGeymeta201511_FD_81547 | JGI IMG/M metagenome (GOLD analysis project Ga0100387, IMG submission 81547) | Groundwater microbial communities from Crystal Geyser aquifers in Utah, USA - Crystal Geyser metaG 2015-11 | ecosystem: Environmental > Aquatic > Deep subsurface > Groundwater | place... | reverse complement strand
GAAGTAAATGCAAGAGAAAAGTTTGAAAGCAATTTTATGTTTAAATTTATTAATGGAAAAATAAAACCAGACGAAAACCCCATCGACATTTTCTCTGTTTTGTTAGAACCCAAAGTTCACTATGAAGTACCTTTAAAATTTTCTGAGCAAGCTAAAGCGGTTTTCAATGCTGGTAAAGAACTATGGATTTATTATCACCAACAGCCCAATTGCAATGTAAACGCATCTTTATACGATATTCGGGAGCATTTTCAAGGTAGAAGCGAAAAAGGAAAAATGAACAACAAAAGCCAAGACGAAGCCTATATGCAATTAATTGCCAAGCTGCGCAACCAATTAAAACTATTGGCAAAGAAAATAGAGCCTAAAGTATATGAATATGGCTTTTTAAAAGTATAGAAAATATAGCTTCCATCAACAAAACAAAAACCTGATACTTTTCAAAATGGAGTAATGATGAAAATTTTTATTTCCTTATACATGTTTTTGACAAGTACCTATAAATAATTTTATTTCCTTATACATGTTTTTGACAAGTACCAACCATACATACTATTTTCAATACTTTTGCATTTTCACCGCTGTATGCTACAAAAAATTACTGAACCATGCACCACAAACCGAAAGAGTCTTTTATCTTACTCTTCACCAACAAAAATAACAGTCTCGAAGGGGAAGTAGAAATAATACCGAACCGACAAGAAGTAATAAAAAGTAAACAAGGGGACAAGTGGACGAGTAAACAAGTGGACAAGTAAACTTGTGAGTGAGATTTTAATTGCACATTGTTCATTGCACATTGTTCATTGTTAAAAAGAAAACTCTTCGCCAAATTCAGGGATAGCAATTCGCGAAAAGCCATTTGTTTCTAATGTAGATTTATAATGCTGTTGCACTTCATATTCGCCATGAACTAAAAACAATTTAATAAGCTTATTTTTATCCTGGCAGCTCAAGTAGTTGATCATTTCTTTGTAATCGCCATGAGCACTAAACGATTCGAGCAATCTAATATCCGCTTTAACCAAGTATTCTTTGCCATATATAGAAACAGTTTTATCGCCTCTCACAATTCGGGCACCCAAGGTGGTGGGAGCACAATAACCAACCACTAATATTGTATTTTTAGCATTTGAAATGCTGTTGGCAAGATGATGTTTCACCCTACCAGCTTCCATCATCCCCGATGCTGAAATGATAACACAAGGTTCTGTAATTTTATTAAGCTTTTTGGAATCCTCTTTGGTTTGAATATAGAACAGATTATTAAAGCCAAAAGGGTCGGGGTCGGTTTGCAAATAGTTTAGCATATCTTGGTTGAAACACTCAGGATGCAAACGCATAATATTGGTGGCATTGGTGGACAATGGACTATCCACATATATTTTAACATTGGGTAATAGGTTCTTATTTTTAAGAATATCCAATGCATAAATAATTTCCTGGGTTCTACCCACGCTAAAAGAGGGGATAATTAACTTGCCACGTTTTTCAACGCAAGTATATTTAACCACTTCCAATAGTTTTTCTTCCGAATCTTTCATTCCTTCGTGCAATCTATCGCCATAAGTAGATTCTGTAATAATAATTTCGGCTTGCGAAAATGCCTGAGGTGATTTTAGAATACGATTATGAGGTCTACCAATATCGCCAGTAAAGCATAATTTATGGATGGTATGGCTTTCGGTAATAGTTAGATTAATAGCAGCACTACCCAAAATATGACCTGCATCGGTAAACTTAACCGATACCTTTTCATCAATTTTAAAAACTTTGTTGTAAGGAATAGAGACAAACAATTCCATCGCTTGAGCAGCATCGGCAGCAGTATAAATAGGTTCTATGGGAGGTAAACCCTGTATTTCTCTTTTTTTATTAAAATTTTTAACATCATTTTCTTGAATATTTCCGCTATCAGCCAACATAATGGAACACAAATCTCTTGTTGCAGGCGTACAATAAACAGTACCATTAAAACCATTTTTAACAATATAAGGTATCAGTCCCGAATGGTCGATATGAGCATGCGATAGAATAAGATAATCAATAGAAGCAGGGTTGAAACCCAATTTGCGGTTCATCGCATCTGTTTCGAGCCCTTTACCTTGATACATTCCACAATCTAAAAGAATAGTTTTACCGTGTTCAGTATAAATAAGATGTTTACTTCCTGTTACTTCGCGTGCTGCTCCTGAGAATTTTATTTTCATAAGATGATATTATTTAATATTAACTACTATTAAGCAATAAATGTCTTACAAACCTACATAATATTTTTTACAATACTTAATATTTTTATAGGAAAGAATTATAATTAAAAAATAAACGTTTATTTACAGGATTAAAGGCTTTAGACTTTACAATAATTTTATGCACTCTTGAATAATACTATTGTTTTATAGAAGTCAATACAGACGAACTAATTTTCTTTCCTTTAGAATCATACGATTCGCTTTTTACCATCCCTATGTTTTTAGCATACCAATCCATTCCGCTAGTTTCTACTTTAAACATCATATTGGTAGTAGCATCGTAAGTAATTTTAACACAGTTTTCAAAAGTTCCAGCAGGAGTAGTAACAGTTTCTATTGCTGCCACTTTTCTATTATACAATTTCATCGTCAAATTCATCATAGTCATACCTCCATTAACTATTATAGCAAGGTTTGCATCTTTAAGAGTTTGACCAACTGTTGGTGCTGAGGGCATTTCCATCTCATCGCCAGTAACAGTGATATCCATATCTTTATAGACTTCCATTGTTTTGGAATTAAGCATGCTTTTCATATCAACAGAAAAAACGCCATTACTACATTTTATAATATATTCACCAGTACCTTGCGATACGTTTTTATTGTCGAAAGATTCAAACGATACAGTTGCGGACAAATTGTTTGTAGTACCATCACTTTTAGTTATTTTACTATTATTGGTGCCCGTAAGTTTATCTTTTGCATCGTAGCTTTTAACTTCCCAAGTAGCACCTAATTTCATAGGGAAATAAGATTCGCAATTTTGTGCTTTTAAATAAAGAAATTGAGTTGCCAATAAGGCAGTTAACACGAATGTTTTAGTTTTTAAGTTCATCTTTATTTTGTTTTTAATGAATGATTAATAGATTATAATTTGAACAAAATTATAAAAATAAACGTAACTATTCAGTACATAATATTTTTTTTTAAAGGTTATTAAAGCTAAAGTCTTTTAGAGCTTCTTTAACTGATTAATCAACGCACAATGCACTTTTTCTATTTCTGTAATTTTAGTTTTTATTCGTTAATTTTTTATTTCTCCATGCTAATAGTCTAAAGCCTAAATGACTGAATAGTTATAAAATTAAAACACTTTGCTCGTTGGTTTATTAGCAGAACAATTATATATTTGTACTTAAAAATTAGCGTAAATAAAACCTTACTATTAATTCCCCCTATCGTTTAAATCACAAATAGAATTTATACAAAATGAACACATTAATCAAAAAATATTGGAACGAAAAACCTTTGGCGTTAATACTCTTTATTGCAATAATATTAAGATTGTTGGCAGCATTTTTTTCTAAGGGATTTGGTATGCACGATGACCATTTTCTAGTAATAGAAGCATCGCAGTCCTGGGTAGATGGGACCGATTATAACAGATGGTTGCCAAGTAATGCATCAACACCATCAGGGCATAGTTGGTTTTACGTAGGTCTTCATTATCTATTATTCAGTATTTTAAAAACAATTCACATTACCGAACCACAAACAAAAATGTTAATTGTTAGAATATTGCATGCTTTTTATTCACTATCAATCGTATATTTTGGATATAGAATTGCTGAAAAATTAAGCAATAAAGATACTGCCAAAAAAACAGCTTTATTATTGGCAACCTTTTGGTTTATGTCGTTCTTAAGTGTTAGAAATCTTAGCGAGTTTGTTTGCGTACCTCCCCTTTTTGCTGGTTTATGGATGATAATTAGAGGAACCAAAAATAAAAACAAATTAATTTTCTTTATACTTGCTGGTTTAATAATTGGGATATCCTTTTCTATAAGATATCAAACGCTTATTTTTATTTCAGGTATTGGTTTGGCATTGCTAATGATGCGAAAATGGACTGAATTTGCTGGAATTACTTTTGGAGTGTTACTTTCCATATTCATCATACAAGGAATTACAGATACAATTATATGGGGTTATCCTTTTGCAGAGCTTAAAGAATATATACAATACAATATCGACAATGCTTATAATTACGAAACCAATAAATGGTATTCATACTCCTTGTTAATTGCGGGCATACTAATTCCTCCTATCAGTTTTTTTATGATATTTGGGTTTTTCAGAAGTTGGAAAAAACATTTAATATTATTTCTACCTACCATCTTGTTTATTATCTTTCATTCATACTTCCCTAACAAACAAGAAAGATTTATTCTACCTGCAATACCTTTTGTTATAACACTTGGATTAATTGGATGGTATGATTTTAAAGAAAAATCAAACTTTTGGAATAAAAATAACAAGTTATATAAAAGCTTTTGGATTTTCTTCTGGATAATAAACTTATCATTACTACCCATTATAAGCACAATGTATTCTAAAAAAGCCAGAGTGGAGTCAATGGTATATTTATCTCAGTATCCCAATATTGGGAGCATTTTACTCGAAGATAGCAATCGTGGTTCAGCCAAAATGCCACCACAATTTTATTTGAAACAGTGGATAAGAGTATATGATATTACACAAGAAAACCCTGCTCACAATTTCAAAGCATTTATGCAATCATCCAAAAAAGAAGACCATCCTAAGTTTGTATTGTTTTTTAATGATAAAAACATTAAAAGCAGACTTGATAGCATAGTTGCAATCTTTCCAAAGCTCCAATATGAAACAACTATATATCCTGGTTTTGTTGATGTTGTTTTATATAAACTAAACCCTAAAAATGCCAACGAAATTATTTATATTTATAAAACAAATGAATAATAAAGTTTGATTATGACCAAAGAAGAGGCCAAAGCAAGAATAGAACAACTCACCAAGCTTATCAATCATCATAATTATAATTATTATATGCTTTCTAAGCCCGAAATTAGCGATTACGATTTTGATATGTTGCTCGTAGAATTGATAAAACTCGAAAAAGATTATCCAGCATTTATAGATATCAATTCACCAAGCAAAAGAGTAGGTGGCGATATTACTAAAGAGTTTAAGCAAATAAAGCACAGATACCCTATGCTTTCCTTAGGAAACACTTATTCGGAAGCGGAACTCATTGAATTTGACAATAGAATTAAAAAGTTAATTGATACCGACTACGAGTACATTTGCGAGTTAAAATATGATGGGATAGCTATTGGATTAACATACATAAATGGCGTTTTGCAAAGTGCAGTTACACGGGGCGATGGGACGCATGGCGATGACGTAACCAACAATGTGAGAACCATTAAAAGCATTCCACTTCAATTGTTAGGCACTTCTTTTCCCAATGAGTTTGAAATAAGAGGCGAAATAGTAATGCCACACAAAAGTTTTGAAAAACTAAATGAAGAACGAATAGAAATAGGAGAAATGCCTTTTGCCAATCCTCGCAATGCTGCTTCAGGCAGTCTCAAAATGCAAGACTCCACAGAGGTTGCCAAACGTAATTTAGATTATTATTTGTATTATATGCTTGGCGAATCACTTCCATTTGAATCGCATTATGAAAACCTCACTAAAGTAAAGGAATGGGGTTTTAAAGTGCCAGAATATATAGAGAAATGCAAAAATATTGAAGATGTCTTTAAATTCATTAAAAAATGGGATAAACAACGAGATAAATTATCATTCGATATAGATGGAATAGTTATTAAAGTAAATTTATATAGACAGCAAGAAGAGTTAGGTTTTACTTCCAAATCGCCACGATGGGCAATAGCCTATAAATTTAAAGCAGAGAGGGTTATTACTGTTCTAAAATCTATTAGTTATCAAGTTGGAAGAACTGGCGCAATTACCCCAGTAGCAAACCTTGAACCTGTATTGTTGGCAGGAACAACCGTAAAGCGAGCCACTTTACACAATGCAGATCAAGTAGAAAAATTAGATATCAGAATAGGAGATGCCGTGTTTGTTGAAAAAGGGGGCGAAATTATTCCTAAAATTATTGGCGTAGATTACGGTAAAAGAACTTTATTCTCCACTCCAGTTACATACATTGACAAATGCCCCGAATGTGGCACCAAGTTAACAAGAAATAAAGGCGAAGCAAACCATTATTGTCCTAACGAAAATGGTTGCCCGCCACAGATAAAGGGCAAAATTGAACATTTTATCAGTCGCAAAGCGATGAACATTGATAGCTTAGGCGAAGGAAAAGTAGAAGTGATTTTTGATAAAGGACTGTTAAACAATATAGCCGATTTGTACGACCTTTCTTATGATATGCTTTATGATTTAGAAAAAACATTTATTTCTGATGAAGGCAAAACAAGAATAATGAAGTTTAAAGAAAAAACAGTTAATAATATATTGGCTGGAATTGCAAATTCAATAAACACTCCCTTTGAACGTGTTTTATACTCCATTGGAATCCGTTTTGTTGGCGAAACAGTTGCAAAGAAATTGGCATATCATTACAAGAATATAGATGCAATTATTAATTCTACTTATGATGAACTAATAGAAGTGGAAGAAATAGGCGAAAAGATTGCAGAAAGTATTAATTCATTTTTTAAAGAACCCAATAATATAAATATTATAGATAGATTAAAAGCAAAAGGAATTCAATTTGCAATGACAGAAGATGCCTTCACACCCAAAAGTGACACATTAAAAGGTAAATCATTTGTGATAAGTGGTTCTTTTTCTTCACCCAAGCGAAGAAAAGAAATTGAACAATTAATTGAAGACAATGGAGGGAAAAATGCAAGTGCAGTATCCTCCAAAACAAGTTTTGTGGTTGCAGGTGAAAATATGGGACCAGAAAAATTAAAAAAAGCCAATGATTTGGGAATTCCCATTATAAATGACGAGGATTTTATGAATATGTTACGTTAAAATAATTTTATTCGATTATTAATATTATTATTCGTAGGTTTGTATAGTATAAAAAACTATAGATATATTTATAGAACAACAAGCATTCTTTGAAAAAACATAGCAATTATGAAAAAAAAGAAACTTAAAGTATTGATAGTAGATGATTCTATAATATTTCGGAAAATATTAGAAGAAGCCATTTCTGGATTCGAAAATGCCGAAGTAGTAGGCTCTGTGTTTAGTGGTAAAAAAGCAATTGAATTTATTAACACCAAACAAATTCCCGATATCATTACACTTGATATGGAAATGCCAGAGTTGAGTGGTTTAGATATGCTAAAAGCAATACGCGATTTAAAATCAGCAAACCCAGAATGTAAAAAAATAAAAGTAATTATAATAAGTTCATACAACCAAAAAGATGCTGATACAGCCATTGAAGCATTAGAAAATGGAGCTTTTGATTTTATTTCCAAACCTCAAACAAACGATTTAAAGTCTAGTTTATCTGAGTTACGTAATCAATTAATTGAAAAATTTGATTATATAGATGAAAAACCAATACAGAATATAAAAGAATTGTCTAAAGCATACACTAAAGTTGGCGAAATAATAACAAATTCGCCATACAACAATGACAATAAAATTGAAATTATTGCTTTTGGAGTTTCTACCGGAGGTCCTAGGGCTCTTTTTACGATCATTCCTGAATTGTCAAAATTAACAAATTTGCCAATTCTTATTGTTCAACACATGCCACCTGCTTTTACAAAATCATTTGCTGATAATTTAAACAAAAGATGCGAACATAAAGTTATAGAAGCCAAGGGAAATGAATTAATTCAGAACAAATATATTTACATTGCTCCAGGTGGAAAGCACATGATTGTGCGTAGAAGTTCTGAAAGCAAAACAATTATTGGCATTAACGATAACCCATCCGAAAACGATTGCAAACCTTCGGTTGATGTCCTTTTTCGCTCTATTGCTAATGTTTATGCCAATAGAGCTATCGTTTCTATTCTAACAGGGATGGGTTCCGATGGCGTTAAAAGCCTTGAATCATTAAGGCGAGTTGGCGCTTATATTATTGCACAAGACGAGGAAACAAGCACAGTTTGGGGAATGCCTGGCAGAGCAGTAGAATCTGGCAATGTAAATAAGGTTTTGCCATTAGAAAAAATACCATCAGCAATCGAATCAATTATTAACAATGGATACTAAAAAGTTACATAAAGTAACTGAAATATTTTATAAGATATATATGGAACAGAAAATTTCTTTTGAGGATTTTGTTTTTATACGAGATTATATACATAAAATTAGTGGAATTTATCTTGATTATGAAAAAGAATATTTGATAAGACAACGAATTGAACCAATTTTAAAGGATGTTAAAGTTAATAGTTTTGCCGAATTTTCAAATATCATTAAAGATGGTAGATCTATGCGTTTTAAAGAGTCTATTATCTCTGCTATTACTACCAACGAAACTTCTTTTTTCCGTGATGACCACCCTTTTAAAACATTTTATAAATACATTATCCCTAAACTAATAGATAAAATAAGACGTAACAAAGAAAACAAAGCTAAAGCTCCCACAAAAATAAGAATCTGGAGTGCAGCCTGTTCTACTGGGCAGGAAGCGTATAGTATCTCAATGCTTATTGATGAATATTTATATAATAACGGAATCTTCAATATTACAAAAAACGATTTTTACATTCTTGCCACCGATATTGATAATCCTGTATTAAAAACGGCTATGAGTGGTTGCTATGACAAAATGGCTATTTCAAGAGGCATTTCGGACGATAGACTTAAAAAATATTTTGTAGGCTCAGAGAATAAGTGGGAAATAAAAAATGAATTGAAAGAAATGGTCGATTTTCAAAAATGTTCGCTGCACGAGGGAATTTCTAATGCTCGTTTTGGTGGCACTTTTGATGTTATTCTTGCTCGCAATGTATTGATTTATTTCGATACTAAAACAAAAGACGAAATACTTTCGCGAATTCATCAACTAATGCTAGAAGATAGCTTTTTAATTCTTGGAGCAACAGAAAACCTTTATGGACTAAGCAATAAATTTGAATCTGTAACTTTTGAAAACTCTCTTCTATTTAAAAAGAAAGAAATCTCTTATAAACCAGTAATTAAAAAGTTTTAATGGTATGAATGGTTTCGTTTTGCTTATTACTCAAGATATTTTAGTAAAAAAAATCATTCAAACTTCCTTAGAAAAGAAAAACATTGCTTTAATTCATGTTAATAGCGAGATAGACCTCATAGTTAAAGCAAATCAACTTCCTATTGATGCTATTATTATAGATGTTGCTATCGAAGATTTATTTGATATTAATGATGTGATTAAAAATATCAAAAGTCACAACGCTTACCAACTAATACCAATCATTTTATTAATTGACGATTTTTCTTTCGATAAATTCAAAGACAATAAAAACATATCAAAGTTTTATTTAAGGAACCTTAGCGAAATTGAACTATTGGGTTTTTATATAAATACTGTTTTTTCTACAAAAGGGAAGAGTAGTTTTTTGGATTCTAGCAATAACAATAATTTAAAACAATTTGCTAACAAGTTTCAAAGTAAAAATGAAATATTAGACGAACTAACTACCATTCCAAACGATTTTCATAAGGCACATATTTTACTCGCTGATGATAGTAAATATATCAGACGTTTTATAACAAGAGAAATAGAAGAGCAAGGTTATACCTCTGATGCATTTACTAACGGGCAGGAACTATTAGATTATTTGCATAATAACAACAAAGGAGACATTATTATCCTTGATAATCATATGCCTGTAAAAGATGGAATCACTACTTTAAAAGAATTAAAGAACGATTCAAAACTTAAAAACTTACCAGTTCTCTTTTTATCAGCCACCACCGATAAAGAACAAGTAGTTAAAGCCCTTGAGCTAGGTGCAGATGATTATATTGCAAAACCCTTTAATAATGACGAGTTTATAGCACGAATAAGGGTGCATTTAAGAATAGACATATTAAAGAAACAATTATACGATAAAAATCGTATGTTGGAAAAGATGAACAAAGAAATAGAAGCAGAAAAAGTGAAAACCGATAGGCTTTTGTTCAATACGCTTCCACGTAAAATCGTTGAAGACCTTAAAAAATATGGGAAAACCGAACCTGAAACATTTAAAGATGTTACTGTTTTCTTGTCCGATATTGTTAGTTTTACCAAATTATCTGCCTCCATTGAACCAGTCGTTTTAATCAACGAATTGAATGAAATGTTTACCGAGTTTGACAATATAATGGAATCGAACCAATGCGAACGTATTAAAACCATTGGAGATGCTTATCTTGCAGTATGCGGTATGCCAGAAAAAAACCCTGAGCACGCAAAAAACTTAATAAATGCTGCTATTGATATTGTTAATTATCTAAAAGAAAGAAACAAAACTGCAAAAATTCCTTGGTTTATTAGAATTGGTATTCATACAGGAAATGTTGTTGGCGGTATTGTTGGGATTACTAAATATATTTATGATATCTTTGGCGATACTATTAATACCACAGCTCGAATGGAAAGCAATTCAGAGCCTATGAAAATTAATATTTCTGAAACTACCTATAATATTGTTTCTGAAAATTACAAATTTATAGCACGAGAACCAATAGAAGCCAAAGGAAAAGGTTTGATGAATATGTATTTCGTGGAATTTTAGTGGAGAATGTTCAATTTTTTTTAAGTTCTTTCAGCAGTTAATTGTTCCCTTTAAGCTCATTAGCTTTAAATATCAAAGGCAATAAATGTTCAATACCTTCCACTATAAATACTTTACCAGTATTTCCTTTTAGTATTATTCGAATGTTTTTACCAAACTTATTTTCATATTCAGCAAAAACCTGACGACAAGCACCACAAGGAGTTATAGGCGTATCAACTTCCATAATCTTTGATTTTGAGGTAACCGCAGCTGCTACAATAGGAATATTAGGATAATTAGCGGAAGCAGCAAATATTGCCACCCTTTCTGCACACAAACCAGATGGATAAGCCACATTTTCCTGATTATTTCCTATAACTATTGTCCCATTTTCAAGCAACAATGCTGCACCTACCGAGTAATTAGAATAGGGAGAATAGGCTTTTTCAACAGCTTGGGTAGCTGCATCCATTAACACTCTATCTTTCCTTTCTAACTCATCTATCGAATCGTACTCATAATAATAATTATTCAAAACTACTTTCTTCATACTTTATTGATTTCTTTTGGTAAAGTTAAATACTTTTAAAAATGTTTTACAAAATAAAATTCAATTCTTTAAATATTTTTTCAATTTAAGGAATATTACAATCTTGATTAATACCAAAAATATAATTCTTTATTATATCTATTTTTGAAGCAGTTTCGGCACCAAGAAAACCTGTAATATCGGAATAGGTAATAGTATTCTTATATACTGTTAAATATTGTTTGGCAATAGGGAGGTATGACCAATGCCATTTTTCTTCCTCATACCCATTGGGGCGAAAAATATCCTTCTTTGTATAAGGTTGGCAAAAACCATAAGTTGCAGCATTATTAGAAAGCCAATTGTATAGTTTAATTCCTTTTTCGGTGTTAAAAAAACTGTTATCAATACTATTTAGATCTATATCTGTACCCCAATGATGGCGTGATGTACCTGGCATAGAACTATAATTTAATATTGTTTTGGCTCTTTCTACAGGGTCTTTTATGGTTAAATATATATTTTGTGAGTTCACCAATTTTTTTCCACTCCATTTGGCTTCCCATATCATCTTTTGCTCATTAAAGTTTCTGGTAGCCGATACTATTATTAATGTTATACCATCTTTTGCTGCTGCAACTTTCATTTTTAGAAAAGCTTCATACACTTCTTTTTGCAAATACATCCCTTTTTTATTGCCATATTTAGCATCTACCTCCACAAAACCATTATCTGTTTTGTAATTAAATTGTCCAAGTAAATGTTTTTTATCAATGGCAATACTCTTAAGTTCTTGTGCTTTAATAACTTCAGAATTAACAGGATGTTTTTTATTAATCATTTGCCCAGATATAATAAAAACAGAGACTGTAAATATTAATAAATTAGAAAAAAAGGGTTTACTGGTCATTCTGTATTGTTTTCATGCAATCGTTTAATTGATTTCACAAAGATACAATAAAAGTTTTTGGGTTTTCTTTAATGATAAATTATCGAACCCAAAACTAATTGACGATTATATTTTTCTTTTTTCTTTTATTTATTGTTAAACCATTATTTTTGCTTCAGATTATTGTATTTCTATTAATTGCAATTTATTTTATTTTTTATGCGTAAACAAACAAATAACTTATTGCTTTTCTTTATTATTATATTTTTTGCAGGCTTTACATTCTTAATATATGAAGTAAGTTGGTTTAGAATGCTATCTTTGGTTATAGGAGCTACTGTATCTGCTTCTACTATTGTGCTTGTCGCATTTATGTTGGGAATTGGGATAGGAGCTTATTATTGGGGAAAGAAAGTCAGCAAAAACAATAGTCCTGAAAAAATACTTTATTATTTGTTTGTTGCTATTGGAGCTATAGGATTTATTAATTATTTTCTGATAAAATATTTTCTACCAAGCCTGTATCCATCTTTTCATCATATTGGCATTTCTGCATCATTCACAGAATTATTTGTTTTAATAATAGTAATTATACTGTTATTTATTCCTACATTCTTTATGGGAGGTATATTACCTTCAATCTCTAAAATTATTATTAGCTCCAATAAAGGAATTGCAAGCAATATGGGGAAGATTTATGCTTACGAAACAATTGGCTCTACTTTAGGAGGATTAATGACAGGTTTTATTTTAATTGGTAATCTTGGACAGAAAAACACGGTTTTTTTGGCTGTAGTTATTAATTTGCTAATTGCTGCAATAGTTTTATTTACAAAGAAATACTATTTTCAAGCTATTTCCGAAAATATTGTAGCGACTATTGAAAACAAAAACACAAGCAAACCAAAGAAAACAACTGAGAACGCATCGCATTTTCTTATCAATAAGAAAATAGCTCTAATAGCTACATTTATTTGTGGTTTTGTTGTTGTAGGAATGCAGGTGGTTTGGTTTAGAATTTTCAGAATATATATGACAAATACAAGCTATACTTTTTCATTAATAGCATCTATGGTGATTTTAGGCTTGTTTGCAGGAAGTTGGTTTTATATGAAAAGAGGAGAAAATATTAAACAACAAAGTTATACGATACTAAAGGTAATTCTACTCATTGGATTCTTAATGTTAATTGGATTATTTATTTTGCTTAAACTTCCTTCGTTAATTCTATTCCCTTTAGGCAGTTTTCAGGAAGTACATATTATTAGAATCCTAATAATTCCATTGATTTCATCACTGTTTGTGATTATACCCATTACATTTCTTTCGGGTTATGCATTTCCACTTGCATGTACTATGTACACAAAAGATTACAAAGATATAAGTCAAAGTATTGGTCATATATTGTTATCAAATACAGCAGGAAGTATTTTAGGACCTTTATTAGCTGCATATATTTTTATTCCACTAATGGGAGCTGGCTTATCAATAATTGTTTTCGTGTTTATATTGCTTATTATTGCTTTTATTATTGCCAATAAAATGGCTGAAGTTAAAAACATTAATAGATTAAAAGGAGGCATTGTTGTTTTTGGAATAATTATATTAATAATTCTGATAATTCATCCTAAAATGTATATCCTTCCCCCGTCATTCAGTAAATATCAGAAACAAATATTAGCTTATAAAGAAACAACAGAAGGAACATACGTTGTTGGCAAAGAAGTCTCTGATGAAAATATTGTCTTGTCCACTTATGTAAATAATAGTTCGGTAATTGGCTCAAGCTACGATGCCATAAAAGCTGTGAAAATGGTTGGACACATTCCATTTTTTGCGGGTTTGCAATGTAAAGACGCTTTGGTCGTTGGATTTGGCATTGGTGTTACCGCATCTGCCATTGCTTCGCACCCCGAAGTTAAGTCTATTGATTGTGTTGAATTGGTAGCTGGACTTAAAAATGCCGCCCACTTTTATAGTGATTTGAATAATAATATTGAACGCGACATTAGATTGAAGATTTATTCAGGCGATGGAAGGCATTTCTTACAATCATCCACTAAAATGTACGATCTTATTTCAAGCGACCCTACTCATCCAATTTTAGGCTCTGGAAATATTTATACACAAGAATATTTTAAACTATGCAAAGCACATCTCAACAAAGGAGGAATGATATCGCAATATTTACCCTTGCATAAATTATTACTTAAAGATTTTTTAGGCATCATAAAAACCTTTCATTCTGTTTTTCCTGATGCAACGGTTTGGATTGGTCATTATCATGCGATATTGATAGGCTCCAATGGTTCTATGAAAATTGATTTTGCCAAATGGGCTGACAATATTTCCAAATCCGTGAAAGATATATATTTTTATACCAACGCTTATCATGTTGCGGCATGTTTGGTAATGGATAGCACCAAAATAGTGAATTTCCCTAAAGATATTAGAATAATTACAGACGATTATTCAGATGTAGAATTTTTCTCCTTTTCCTCTTTCAATGGCGACAATTTAACAAAAAATCTGTTATATTTAAATCAAAATCGTTGCCAATTAGCGCATGTTTTTTTTAATATCCCCGATAAAAGCAAAATGGACAAGTTTATTAAAGGTAACATCTTGCTAACAGATGGACTTTATTATTTTTTGCAAGGAAACAGCCAAGAATTTCATAACAAATTAGAGTTCGCCTGCAAAGTAAACCCTGAAGACGAAGAGTTCCCGTTTTTAATTAAGTTCTATTTTAAATAAAAAGTGCGAAATCATTCAAGACTTCGCACTTATAAATAAATTTATTAAGGTTTATTGTTTATTTCAAGCCTCTACGTTTTAATAAAGGGTCAATAGAAGGTTGTTTCCCTCTAAATTTTTCATATTGAACCATACCTTCGTCATTTCCACAATCTTGTAAACAATATTTTCTAAATTTAGAAGCTAATTCTTTGTTATAAACATCACCAGATTCTTTAAAGGCATTAAACGCATCAGCATCCAAAACTGCTGCCCAAAGATATACATAATATCCAGCAGAATATTCGCCAGAAACACTATGATTAAAATAGGTAGTACGATAACGAGGCGCAATTTCAGTTATTAAACCTATTTTATCCATTTGTTCTTTTTCAAAAGCTAATATATCAATATCTTTTACTTCGGTGAGGTTATGATAAGCCATATCAAGTAAAGCTGCTGCAACATATTCTACAGTAACAAACCCTTGATTGAAAAGTCCGCTTTTATCAATTTTTGCAATGAGCACATCAGGGATAACTTCGCCTGTTTTATAATGTTTGGCATAAGATTTAAGCACTACAGGGTCACAAGACCAATTTTCCATCACCTGTGAAGGCAATTCTACATAATCTTGTGGGACAACTCCAGTGATACGAGTATATTTACCTTCAGAAAATAAGGCATGTAATGCGTGCCCAAATTCATGGAACATTGTAGTTACTTCATCAAAATTCAATAAAGAAGGGGTGTTAGCCGTTGGTTTTGTCAAATTGTAACATACCGAAACAATGGGATCCACTTTTTTACCATTATACCAGCCCGCATCCTGAAAACTTGTACACCAAGCACCCGAACCTTTGGATGCTCGAGGATAATAATCGAGATACAACAAGCCAATATGTTTTCCGTCAGCTTCTTTTGCTTCATAAACTTCAACACCATCATAATAGACAGGCACATTGGTGAGTTTAGTAAACGTAATGTCATATAATTTATTCGCAACACCAAACATTCCATCACGAACTTTGGTTAATTCAAAGTAAGGCTTCAGCTCATTATCATCAAGATTGTACTTTTCTTTTCTTAATTTTTCTGAATAATACCACCAATCCCAAGCTTGAAGTT
>Ga0100387_10002359_pt1 | contig 16033 bp, 17 predicted proteins | sample CryGeymeta201511_FD_81547 | JGI IMG/M metagenome (GOLD analysis project Ga0100387, IMG submission 81547) | Groundwater microbial communities from Crystal Geyser aquifers in Utah, USA - Crystal Geyser metaG 2015-11 | ecosystem: Environmental > Aquatic > Deep subsurface > Groundwater | place... | reverse complement strand
GCGAGCAAGCTTTCTCAGAATCCCCTCCTGGGTTGGCGTTACGTGAATTTCTGGTGCGGTGCGTCCTGGCATAATGTTGGCTGCATCCTTTCTGCAATCTGTGCTGTGGTCAAAGACGCATCCCATTCTAACCACTTCCGAGACCAAATCCAAATGTCGCGGAACTTCAAAAACGATGCACTAGGGGTGGTCTCCGACGCGCCCACCACGGAGAGGTTTCACCCATACGTGGGCACGTCGGAGACCACCCCTGCGAAAGTCCCAAACGATGGCTTCTCAACCGGAACAATATACCTTCTCGGTAGCTCGAGTATGCCCAGTTACCCAGTTACCCAATTACCCAAACTACGGACATGTGATATCTCCGGTCGCGTCCTTCTCGATGGTGAACTGGTAGTCCTTGAAACTCCGCACCCACTTCACCTTACCGTCTGCGAAGAGGGCGTTGAAGCCGCCATTGTGGCGCGCGTGAGGCTTCTCACCGTCGGCATAGTCGCTGGGGCACAGCTTACCGGTGGTATCGGTTCCGCCGTCAAGTTCCGGCTTCCCGTTGGTGGGAGAGTCGGTGACCATGATCGTGTCTGTAACATCGTCGATGCTGGTGATCTTGCGGTAGCCGTCGAGGCCGCTCGTGGAGTCCTGGCTGCCGACGATCGCCCCGCACGCGTTCTGCACACCACTCCAGAAAGTGCCGTTGTACGCATACCCGCTCTTTCCATCGGTGTAGGCAAGCTTCTGCCTTGAGGGACAGGTGAAGATCTCCCAGCTCTTGGTGTACGGCTGCAAGGCTCCCATCCAGGAAAGCTCGAGAGCGGTCTTTCTCTCAGAAAGGGATTTGGAGGGATCGGGATCGGGATCGGGATCGGGAGCCCATACCGCGGCCTTGTTCTTTGTACAACCCGGCATCAACCAGTAGATCGGCTGGCTGTCAGGCAGGCGCTGATCCCAGTCGGCAATGTACATCTCAAGAGCGCCGCCAATCTGTTTCAGGTTCGACTGGCACTTGACGGAGCGCCCCTTCTCCCGTGCTTTCGAGAAGACGGGAAAGATAATGCCGGCAAGCACAACAATGATGCCGATAACAACCAGCAGTTCGATCAGAGTGAACCCGAATTTTGGATGTCGAGTGCCGGATTCCGGATTTGGCGATTGCGCAAACATTAGTGGCTCCCTTCTACCTTCTGTGAGTGTCCTGAGTGCGGAAGATCCAATGCGGCCGGCGTCTGTTGCCGTACGCCTGCATCAACACAAGGGTGACTGATAGATGCTGATCAACTCCTCCAGCGTATCCGCGTTTCTCAGCCCTTTGTGAATTGCCCGTAGAACGTCCACGTCTTCGATCTTATACAAGGTGGGCAAGAACCGGAGCCCCTCCGCTCCGAATTTCAACTCCAGCCCCAATTCCAGGCCCGCCAGCAATCCCTGGCGAGCGCCCTGCTGCATGCCCTGTTGCATGCCTTGTTGCAGACCTCGCTGCAATCCTTCCTCTACCCATTTCTCCGCAATGGTCGCCATTAGCTCCTCACCCCTTTCTGCAAGCTGCGCGGACACCGCTTCCCGCAGGTCGTCCCCCGAAATCTTATTCGTTGCGGTTGTCAAGTACCGCAGCACCGTTTCCACCGAATCCAACCCTCTGGGTTGTCGCAGTATCCCGACGAGCAAGCGTGCAATGTCGGGCAACCGTTCTCGCAACAGATCGTGAGCGATGTACTTCATCACCAGCAACCCGACCTGCAGCACCGCAACCCCTCGGATGGCCGCGTCGTCGTATCGCGAAAGGTCACACAGCCAGTACCGAAAGTCAGGCGTAAACTCTTCCAGGCCCGCCGGAACGCATACCACATCGTGCAACTGCGGGCCGACGTTCCATCGAGCGTCTCCGTGATACAAGACTATCGGGAAGACGGACGACAAACGTTCGCCTTGCTTGAGCACGTATTCCCAGATGCGCACTACATAACGCAACACCTGAAAGGCTACCAGAACGTCGGGGTAACTCTTATGCTCGAAAAGGATATACACATAAGCCCAATCGCCATCCCGGGTTTTCGCCCGGAAGAGCAGGTCGGAGAAATGTTCGCGCAAATCCGAACCGACGAACGAGTCCTTCACCGCCTCCACTGAGGATATCTCCAGCCGTTCTACAATCTCCGACGGCGCGTCGTTGACGATAAAGTCTCGCGCTACCTCCTCGCGGGAGAAGACCTCCTTGAAAAAACGGTCGTGGGGGTTGGTCAGGTCCGTAATCCGGAGTCACCTTCCTCTCTACAACTCCACTCCCACTTTGTCGGCAACCCGCTGCAGACCGACATGCAGTTCCCGTATCGTGTCTGTCCAGTTCACACGCTCCAGGAGATTATCCAGCCGTCCGAGAATCAAGGTATCCGTGCGTTTCAAATCGGCGATCTCCTCCATCACCGACTCGAACCGCTCGTTCATCTCCTGCCTGAGCGCCTTAAGTTCTTCTCCTTGGGAACTCACCGTCTCCTGGACGTGCTTGAGTTCCACCTGAACTGCTTTAAGCTCCGGCACAAGGAGATCCTGCACAACCTGCCGAAAGCCCTGTACAATGTTCTCCGCCATGTTCCTTCTCCTCTAACGCAGCGCCAATACCGCAACCCGATTATCCCACATACACCAGACCCTCAGGAAGAGGGAGCAGCAAGCCACCGTGTTGACCGTTCCTACTGAACTGCACCAGTACAGACGTTATCTGCTCCATTCGCTACGATTGCATTGCCTCCCAAATCCCTAAGGTTTCCGACTCTAACGGTATAAGTATCACCCGGATTCAGGTTCAGCCCAGTTATCGTAACGGTTCGTGTTGCGTCGTCATACGTGAGCGTTGCTCCCGTCAGGTCAATGTTCGTGCCGGTCGGAGATTCCAAGACATAATTGGCGCGGGTAGTAGCGTCAGCCCGTGCCACCGGCTTGGAAAACGTGACGGTAACATTGGTGTTATGCGCCGTACACGCCGCTATCCTCAGGTCTCTGACATCCGCTCGAATCGTTAGCACATCCTGCGGCTCGTTCGCATCCCGAACATCGTTGTTGTTCAAATCTTTGAACACAACCAGTGTTCCTGTATAAACTCCCGGATCGATTGTATTATCAACCGTAAGCTGTACCAGAATGTCCACAGAGTTTTCTTCGGGAGTTGCATTGTTCGGATCAATGACATCAATGATTCGAGTGGTCGCATTGAAATGCTGTCCTTGTGGGAGGGTTCCTTGGGCAAAGGTGAAGACGGGATCAGTGAGAACGGTGGCCCCGTTCGTCATATCTCGCTCCAGATTAGCCGCGTTGTCTGCCCCAGCAGTAACCTGCACTTTCAAACCAAGAAGAGGCAGATCGCAAAGCCTGTTGACGCCATTGCGCGAAATCACCCTAAAACGACGAGTTATCACGTTTTCCGGATCACCGGCACGGGGCCGGCTGATGGTAGCAATTCCGGAACCGTCACCCAGCGTGAGGACTCGATCGGTTGCGGATATCCCATCATCCTGGTTTGCGCTCCCGGTCAATTCGACGACCCGAAAACTGTCGAGCATCGGCTTGACTGCCAAATTGAAACCGCGGGTATTAGCGGAGCGTTGGGTAGTCCAACCCAACCAGTAGACGCCCCTGCTATCTTTCATCGCAGTCACCTGTGATTCCTCCGCGGGTGCAACAGGGCCAGAATAGTTCCTCCAGGTCACTGATCCGTCATTGACAGAAGTGCCCGCTGTGATTGGCCAGGTTGGTTCGGTGGTACCCGTGGTTCCACCTGCTGCAGCCTGGTAGATGATGCCATTTGGCGTGGTGGGTCTCACAAACTCGTTCGCGCTGAAAGCCGTCGAAGCAGACCAAGAACGCGCCCAAAGAGACAAGTCATCAACGGAAAACTGACTTGGGGCATTCGTTTGGCCGTTCGGATTCCAATTGGATCGGACTGTAAAATCCGAACCGGCGAGGGCATATCGGTAGAAGATCGTGTTCGACGGTGGGTTCTCACTCAGTACTCGGTTCTCAAAAAGCCAGTAATTTCTCTCTGCAGTGTTTTCTCGGAACAAACCGAAACCGCCTTGGCTCCGTTGAGTAAGACCGGTAGATATATTCTCATGAAGCAGAACCGGTTCGGCATTTGTATTCCAGGCGCCTACCGTCGAGGAGGGACGCAAATACAGGTAATCCAGTTGGCGCCTCTCCAAGCACTGCCATACAACGGATCCGTCATTTACTGTGCTACCTACCGTTGTCGGCCATGTTGGCTCGGCTGCGCTTGAGGTTCCACCGATAGCAGCAACATAGAGCAGGTGCAGCCGCTGCAAGTAGGCAGAGGTGGGGCTTACCAAGGCCCCCGCCTGATAGACAGTGTTTGCTCTCCAACGGGACTGGTGCTGCAGAAAGGCAAGGGCTGTGATGTCGTTGCCTGATACCGGTTCTGTAACGGTGGCACACTGAGGATGGATGACGGTTTTTTTCGTAGGCACTGTATCCATCGTATCGGTAATCGTCGTCTTATCAAGGAAGATGGAGTCAGCAGTACTATTGCTTGGATCGTCCGCTCTCTTCCTGACAAGATTCCACAAGGGGGAGAAATTGCCTTTCTGATGTCGCAGAAAAAAGAGGTCCAGCACGTTAAGCCCAGCGGTTTGTGCCGCTGCAGGTTGAGCGAGGACGTAAGCTGCCGTACCGCTTGCGGCTGTGGCCGGGGGAGAGGTCAGCGCCGGCGTCCAACTTCCTGCAGCGACATCATAAAAAAAACGAAAGACGATGGTGCCGTCCGGTGCGGTTCCGGCGTGGTATCGCCTTTCCCAGAAAACGAAAAGGCGATGAACCCCTCCCGAACGACTGAACACTGCGAAGGTGGGATTCACATCAGCAAAGGTATCCGTAGCGGACCGCGCCGGGACGGAGAGATCAACCGGTGCGCTCCACGAAATTCCCCCATCCGTTGATCTTCTCACCCACACATCGTGGTATTGGTTGTCTGCAATGCCATAGTCTGAGGAAAATGCCATCCACAGGTTGCTTGGACTTGCTGAATCCTCTGTGAAGGTCAGCCCACCAACACCCCGGGGAATATCTGTTGTCGCTGACCAGATAGAAGGAGCACCAAAAATTGGCGTGACAAGCTGCCCGATCGTCTCTCCCCCAGCCGTCACATTGGTCGCAGCCAAACCAGGATCGACCGCGCCAACACCCTCATCGGGAAGACGGATTGAACCACCAATCACTCCGCTACTGGTCGTACCACCAAGAGTGCCCGATACTGGTGAGGCGCCGACTGGCGCTAAGGCCACCGTTGTGCCGTCGGACACCCAGTTCCCGTAACGCTCTCTCAGAAAAAGGTTGAACAGAACTTCTGTTGGGGGACCATTCAGGTCAACGCCTCTGAAAAACGGCTCCCATTGGGAGCCTTCATTCTGGGGGGCCAAGGCTGCGGTGAATCGAGTCGCGTCAAGGTCGGGAGTGAGACTAACGGTAACCGCGGGCGTGACCAACCTGGGACCAGGACCACTTGCGGGATCGGGGTCGGAGAAGACAGGAAAGCTGACGGTCGTTCCCGCAGGAGGCACGTAAGCCTGGGCCACACCTGCAAAGGAAACATCGACGACCATCCTCTGACCGTCATTGGTAAGGACCGCCGTGGCCGTAATCTGGTATGTGAAGCCATCCGCCAGCCAGGCGCCTGTGGCAGTTCCGTTGGTTAGGGTCTGAGAGATGCCCGAGCCACGCGTCCAACCATCGGGAGGTATCACTCGAAGAATGAGTTCGTCGGCGTCTCCGGACTCTGTGTATTGAAGTACGAATGGCTGAGAAGAGAAGTCATGCCGCGCCTCCACTGTCACAGGAGGAGTTGGAGCGGTGATGACCACAGTACCGGTCCCCTCATTAGCTGCCCAGCCAATGCGAGCAGGAAGTGCCGCCACCGTCGCCAACAGGATCATGATGAAGCGCATCTTCCATGGAAGCAGTTCAGGAAATGATATTTTCAGTTTCGGCATCATCGGCCATCCCGTTCCTCACTATCTAACGTACATCAGAGACTTGCTGAGAGGAAGATGAGGTAGATTAAGTCTCCCTGCATTAGACCCGTATTCGGTCCGCTCCGTTCCACCATGTTCGCGGAGTCGCACATCGTATGCGTAATTGATGTTCGGCCGCGTTTCCCAGCGTTGATGCCCTTCGGCAGGCGTTCCTTGATAGTAGAATCCCAGGTCCTTTTTCGTGTTCACTGCTCCATTGACGAAAACAGGAACCAGACTTCCCGTGTAATCGGGAATTATCGCCCAACCTTCCTTCGCCCCCAGGATCAACGCGTCCATTGAGACGGGTACGTCAATGCGAATGTCCTTGATCCAATACGCGCTCCCGGAGCGGTTATTCTGCCGGATCAGAATGTTGGCATCACCGGTGGTTGTGACTCCATAATCTGTCAGGGGATCAATATTCCAGGATCTGGTTTCGTAGGACAATTGGTTCGGGGCGTAGCCTCGCAGGAAGGGCAAATATGCGTATGTCAACATCGCCGGCGCGGGGCCTTGGAACAGAGCCTCGATTAGCGTTGGAGAGTTGGCGTTGGTCCCACGATGAGTGAGGTTGATGGACATGGCGCGGGGAACCGCTCCCAGATTGAAACGCCCCTCCAACTTGTCATGCGCCCCGACCCTCCAGTGGAAAGGGGGTCTCCCATCGAGTGTGTCTGATTCCACCGGGGCGTCCACCGTGAAATCTTGCCAGTTTGCAACCCCTGCCACCTCGGAAAGCTCAAGCTCCCCTGAAGAGATGTTTGCTCTCCAGGGCCCCAGTGGTGACTGGAGACTGGGAAGGTTCAGTACCACAGACTCCTCGGCTAAGAGTGCGAGCGTACCGTTGCCTTGAGTGATGATGGGCGCTTCAACGTAAATGATTCCGCCGGAAACGATCGTTAAATGATGCAGATCAGGAATGATACATCCCGCATCTCCCGCCGGGGCTTGGAGTCGAATGTTCCCTTCTACAAAGAGGACATTGGAGTTGGCGGCAATTCTTGCCTGCGGATAGGGGCTTGCGGCGGCCGCTCCTGGTATGTAATGATCGTCGGTAAGATCACCGGGTGTTCCGTTGTTGTCCCAAGCATACCTGTCAACGAAAATTTGCCCTGCCGAGTTGAGACGCACAATGGTTCCGGGTGGCTGATAGGGGTATTGAGGTTCCCCAAAGTCATCGATCGGTTCCGTCGCTGGATCCCGCCCCCAGTTCTGAACTCCATGCGTGAACCACTCCCGTTGTGTGATTGTGGCAGGAGTCACAATTTCAACGAGTGAACCCGCCGGAATCGGCTCATCATCAGTTCTATTGTACCGCGGCGTAAACGTGAGCGTAACCTGGTCGCCGGTATCATACGGCACGGCCGTCGCGCTGTAATCGACGGCCGTGATCATCTTGAAAGCATACCGATTGTGTTTGAGGGTGTTATAGTCGTTATCGGTGCCAGGATAGCTGAGCAGAATGTGATCGCCGGTATTGAATACAAACGGATTGTCCGCGAACGAAGTGGCGCTCCCCGCGGGTCTTACCGTGATGTTGTTAACCGTAACCGTGTATGCGGCAGTTCCGGGAGCAGCTACATTAACATCCTGAACTTCGTTGACCACCGTCGCTGTCACCGCTGTGTACCCGTCATTCGGAACAGTGTCAGTATTCCGGTTCGCTGCTGTCGCAGCCCCCCTCCGGGTCGTGATAGTAGTGGAGTACTGCCGGGTTAATGGAATGTCATTTGGAGCTTGTCCGATTCTCCGCAAGTCGTCGTTCGGGATGTAGTAGCCGTTGCCGTCGCGATTGCCAGTGCCGTTGTAGGTGAGAACGTAGTAGCGGTTATCGATGTCAATAACGTCATCATCTCTTCTGATGTTCAACTCCGGCAAAGGCTCAGGGTTAACGAACCCGTGTCCGCCGTGGTTTCCCAATCCATCTCGGTAGACGTACATGTCATTAAAAATGCCATTGTTGCTGGGGAAAGCGGTGGAGGCACTCGGGTTCACCCTCACCTGCAGAGGGTTGTCGCCCCCGTAGGTCGTGTACGCCCAGATCGGAGGAGCAGGAGGAGGGGTGGAGTTCCTCGGATCATAGTGGGCGATCCGACCGGCCACCAACACCTTGTCATTCCTTGTGCGATCAAGTTCCACTACGCTCTTTATCGCCTCGGTCGTATTCGCCGTTGGACCCTGCCAGGTGAGATCCTGGTTGATTCGCATGGGACCATCGTAAAGGGGAATCGTCGCGTAGTAGTACTCCACCTCTATCGCGATTGCGAGGGGATTGGCAAAGATCAGCGTCCCCGTGTCGTAATCGACAGTGTAGGTGTTTGCCGGAATCGGCTGACGAGTCAAGTTCGCCTGGTGTACTGTGAAAACACTGTTGGCATCAGTTACTTCCTGCGTGAGGATTTGCTCTCCAGCCGCATCCTGTTGGTCAGCTCTGAGAGTCACGGTGTTGGCGGTGGTGTTGATGGAGGCAGTCACAATACCGGTAAGCGCAGTATTAACAACATTCATTGCGTTGGTCCAAGATGCATCAGCCGAGGCCCCAATGGCTATATCTGTCCCGAAAGTGAATGTTGTAGGACCGGGAGGTTGCGGCCCGATGCTGAAAGAGTCGGTTGCCGTTACCTGGGTGTCGGCATAAGTGATTGTTCCGGTAGCGTATCGGCTTCGCACGGTAACCGGATAGTTGGCAGAATCATTCACCATTGGGTACCTGTCTGTGAAGACAATGGTTTCACCACTGCCACTTGGGGGATTATCGACTTGCTGGACTACGAAGTTCCCCAGCACTGTATTCTCATCTGCCAAAAAAGCGTAACTGTTGAGGGTTATGGGTTTGTACGCGACTCGCTCCCGGAATACGGCGGGGTTGTTTGACGACCGACCGATGCTGGTAATGCGGATAAAGCCCTCTGTGGCGCTTCCCGAATTTCCACCAGGATACTCCACCCTCAGCAGGAACCTCCCCCCGCCGAAATCCGGGTTGTTGGTTGCGGTGGGGTCAGGATCCAAGGGATCGGGATACTTAATGTACCAACCATGCACACCCCAACCACGCGCCATCTCGATCTCGTCATAGTATCCTTCTGTGTTGGAGCGTGTGGTAGCTGTCGCAGTATCAGTCCCGTAACCGAGAGAATCCTGAGGTCGCCAATCGGCTGCATCGACACTGTTCGTTAGCTCTTCATTGGCGTACTCGATACCTGCCTTAGCCATCTGGTCGGCTTTCACGACGTCTTCGTGCCGCGCCGACTGAGCCAGGTTGAAGCTGACGACGCCCACAAACGCCGCGCCCAACAGGGCCACCAGCAGCATGATCATCACGGCGATCAGCAGACCCTGTCCAGATTGCGGATGGCGAATGGCGGATGGCGGATGGATGATTGAATGATTCATGATTGAGGTTGGTTTCATTTCAGCAGCCTCCTTTCAGTATCGTGAAGCGTGACTCATGAGAGGCCGTCCGCAACTCGCGGAGTAGAGCCACGATCCACGTTTCACGGTTGACCACAGAGTTCTACTCCTCGTTGAGTTTGTGCGCCAAGCGGTCTTTGACCTCTTCCCATTCAAGGCATTGTCCGGCAACCACGCGGGACTCCGCTTCCAGCAGTTCGTCGCGCAACTCCCCGACACTCATCCGTCGCACCTCCGCTGTCTGCACCGGAGTCAGGAGCGCAGTGGGGATCCCCCCGCGCATGACCGTGATCGTCTCCTCGTTTGCTGTCAGTTCACCGAAAACGGCGTTCGGATTGGATTGCATATCATCAAACGTTATTGCACGACTCATGATCTTTCTTTCTTTCACTCCACCACATTCGGCAGGTGGATGTCCTGCTTGAGTTGCGAGGTAACTCCGCCGCCTCTCGCCACGTCGAACCGGGCCACCTTGATGGACACCGCAACGGCCTCAACCGGCGCGTCGTCGTCGTTGTTTCGATGCCTCAACTGGAAGGAAATCCCCACCACATCGGTGTCCTGAAGAGGTGTCATACTGGTGTGGCTGCGACCGGCGCTGTCGGTGACGCTGTTGGACAAAAGGTCAAAGGTTGTGTCGACGGCATTGGCGTCTGCGTAGGTTCTCCAAGCCCACGGACTGGCGCTGAGTGGCGAATACTCCGCCCGGTAAAGCACGTGCAGGTTGGGCTGGGCCCCTGAAGTGGCGGTCAGCGCATCCCTAATGCCGTTCCCGTCGGAATCTTCAGCATCGGAGGCTTTGCTGGTATCTGGCAGTCGCACATAATACGAAATGTACGCGTCCTGCGGTTGCAGCGGAGTGACAATCCCGTTGGTATCCGTCTGAGGGAGAATGAAGTCGATACGGCTTGGGACGGCCAACGGGGTCGTCGAGGCGCTCGTGTTGATGTAGTCTGTGTTTACGTACACGAACATCGCTCGACTGATTTCTCGCTGCATCTGCTCCAGGGCGTTGCGCGCGGTGGCCTGCGTTTCTGTTCGCGCCTTGCCCTGATAGAACAGGTTCATCCCGGTCAGCATGGGAAGAAAGAGAAGCCCGAAAAGGAGAAGCAGAATCGACAAGCTCACCAGCAACTCGATCATGGTGAAGCCGGAGGAGTGACAGCCTGCCCCGATCCGTCGGGGAGTGACGAGTGACGCCCGCCTGCCATCGGTCGGGCAGGAGTGACGAGTGGTGACTGGTGAGTGGTGACTGGTGAGTGGTGGGTGATGAGTGATAAGTGATGAGAGACTGCGTGACACTTGACACTTGACACTTGACATCTTTGCTTCCGCTTTCATTCCAAGTTCACCTCCGTCTCAGCATTCGCGATTTCCGGTTCCCGGTTCACCGATAGGCTTCGTCATGCTTGCCGATGGTCTCGACGTGGATGACCCGTGCCTCGGTGTTGTATTCGTAAAGGATGCGGTACTGGCTGGCATGCAGACTGTACTCATCCCGGTCTGTCAGCTTCTCGTGTCTGATGGTGTGCATGTTCTCTGCGAGCCAGTCGATCTTCTTGCTGACGCTTTCTCGGACTTTCGGCGGTAACTTACGCCACACGCGCGCTGCGTGTGGGGAGAAGACGATTCTCCATTCCGCGACCGAGTCACTCACCGAGGCTCAATTCCTTCCGAAGCTGACTCCAGGGAGCGCCTTTCCCTGCCACGAGGTCGCGCTTTGCCTCCTCCAGCTCTGCTATCTCCTGCGACGTCAATACATCGTCGCTGTAGCGGAAGTGCAATCCGTGCTCATCCACCCAGATCGCGTTTAGCTCGCCGGGGCGCTTGCCGATTGACTCGACATATCGGGCGTAAGTCTCCTCTGAGTGGAAGACCAGGCAACCCTGCTCATCGAGGTAAGCCGCGTCGCGATAGCGACCCTGCCTCACCCTCTCAGAGAATCGGGGAGGGATTGCCCCGATTCTCTGCCGTCTGTCGTCTGTCAACGCTGTGCTCGACATCTATCTTCCTTCCGTCCTCAATAGGCAATTCTACGGACATGTTCCCTTCGTAATGCGATCTTCCAGCTCCCGCTTGGGCAGCCCTCTCACTTGCCCATTCCCCAATCAACCAACTACCATCTTCTCCCCGTGCCACTGACCCCGACACTTACCGATAGATTTCGTCGTGTCTCCCCACTTTCTCAACGCCGATGATACGTTGCACGTGGTCAATGCGATAGAGAATTCGATATTGCCCGCAGTGCAGGCTACGCTCGCTCCGGGCTTACAGCTTTTCGTGACTCAGAGACTCAACGTTCTCGCAAAGCCACTTTATCTTCTTTCGGATGTCCTCCACATTGCCCGGATTCTGACGAGCCAGCTTTGTCAGCCACCGTCTGGCCGCCTGGCTGAAGGAGAGATCATATCTCACGACCTGACACCCATCGCCTGCAATTCTCTCCAGACATCATCGGCGGGAACGTGTGGTTCCTCCCGAATTTCGTCTAACTCCTTCTCGACTTCGGGCCTTAGTTGAAAGTCGCCGTGGCGATTCCGAAATCCCTGCTCATCAACCCAGATCGCGTTCACCTCGCCAGGGCGTTTGCCGGTTGACTCGACATACCGGGCGTAAGTCTCCTCCGAGTGGAAGACGAGGCAACCGTCCTGGTCAACATACGCTGCACGCCGGTAGTTGTCTCTGCGAACCTGCTCAGCAAACTTCTCCGCACGCCTGTGAGTTCCCTTTTCTGTCGTTACCGTAGACATGGTGGCTCCAATTCAGCCCGTCGAACTCTCCCCGCCGCTCCGGGACTCCGGGACGTTGCGCAACGGCTTCTCAATCGTGCAAAAGACATCGCCTTCAAGGACACCGGAAGTGGCTCTGTGTTGCCCCGTTCCAGGGACGACTCGCACCGATTTCAGCTTGCGAGCCCTGAACGCGACGCGAGATGCGTGCAGCGCGAACTCAGAGTTCGCCGCGTCGCCCTTCTCATAGCAGACCGGCATCCGTCGCCTCCTCAAGTTTGCCTTCGGCTTCCATCTCCGTGCACAATTCCCAGACCAGTTTCAAATCGAGGCGTAACTCCTGCATGATGTCGCTGTAGTAGCGCACCTTGTTGTCCTGCACCAACTCACGGATCTCCCGCTTTGCCTGATCGCGAGGGATGTCTCGCAGGTCCATGAATCCTATGGAGGTCAGCACGACATCATCGTCGTCATCGAAAGGCCTGCTCTCTATTGCAGCGAAATCCAGGTTTTCAGCCGGTAGCGCAGCCATTATTCAGTATCTCTCTCGCATTAGATGGTGCCCCGCGTGTGTCAACCCCATCACTCACCCATTCCTTAATTACCCCCATTACGGACACGTTCCCCTCGCGATACGTTCTTCCAACTCCCGTTTGGGGAGACGCTGCCATCCAATGAGGGGAGTGGATTGGCATGTCTGCCGCACCGGCAATCGTTCCATGGTTCCATCGAGAAAGATCACATTGTCCTGGTCGGTCCCGGTGCGCGAGTACTGGCGGTGGTGAACACACCAAGTGATCACCGTGTTGTCGGCCGGGTACCAGTTCTTTACGTTCGGGTTGCTCGAAGGCGATGCCCAGAAAAGCTGCCTTCGGTAGTTCTCGGCGTTCGTATCTGAGATGCCTCGATAGGTCTGGTAGGTGGTCTGCCCCTTGTCGTCGTAGCCCGACCAGTCTCCCGTAGTCGGAATGGTGAACTGATAGGAGAGATACGGAAGATTGAAGTAATCCGAATCACTCGGGTTCGTATACCGAGTCACGCTGTCGTGGTCCGGGCAGTGCATGGACTTCACCCCGCGAATGTAACGCGCCGTTGGGCTGTTGAGGCCAATCCCACTGGCTGTGCGGACGCCGTAGACGTGCAGCGCCCAGAGCCCCAGTCCTTTACCCGCTTCCGTGCCCGCGCCGGGGTCATACGGAGGATACCCGTCTTCATCCAACCGGTACATCTTCATCGCTTCGTAGACCGCCTGCATGTTGGCCTGGCACGAGACATTGCGGTTGCCCTCGGCGATACGGTTGACCGTCGGCACGGTGATCGCCGACAACACGGCGACGATGCCAATCACAATGACCATTTCGATGAGGGTGAAACCGAAGTGATGAGTGATGAGTGATGAGTGCTGAGTGCTTTTCACCTTCCACCTCCTTCCTTTTCGTGGGATCCCCGGTCACGCGTATTCGAACACATCCACTTGAACAGACCGCCGTGGCTGCGCGTGTCCATGCACCGTCCGTCGGATTTTCTTCGTGGTCCCACGACTGAACACGGTCTCACCACAACGAAGGCACGCGCGCGCAGGAATTCCCTCGACCAATACCGGTTTCCCGTCAATCAGGAAGCTCTCGGAGACCAGCCTTTTCTCCGATTCATTAGCTCCGCAAGTATCGCACCGAAACATGCGCGTCACCACTCTCCGTGGTCACTCCTGTTGTCCCGCAATCCCCATATTGTGCGTGTCGGGAAAAGCTCATGGAATTGCCTCCTCCCAGGCTTCACGGTCTCCTAACTCTGAAAAGAAAGTGCTTACTTTCACCAGCCGAACGCCCCGGTAAATTCCCAGCTCCAACAAGTCGGAATCGCCGGTGATTACATAGTCGACCTTCCCCGCTTCTGCCGTTGCGAGTACCAGATTGTCATCTCGATCACGGCAGACATTCGGCAACGCGCCAACACTCACGATCTCGCACCACGAGCAAACGTGGTCAATCACCTTGTCTGCTTCATCTTGCGTGAGACGGAATGGCTTACTCTCCCTTGTGAGTACCTCGCTCAACTCTGCAAGCAACCCCGATGAACTGACAGCCTTGATCTCCCCCTTCCGTGCCTTGTGCAGCAACTTGCTGGGGAGCCCTGACCGGAACAAGCCGGAAACCACGATGTTCGTATCGAGGAGAACCTTGCTCACGACTTCTCCGACCGAGCTTGATGCACGATCTCTGCAATGTCCTCTTCCGACAGATTGCCGAAACCATACTTATGTGGAAGGCTGAAGGCCCATTGCTCGAACTCGTCGATCTCGGAGTCTCCTCCGTGCAGCAAATTCATAAATCGTTGTACGACCGGGAGAGACTCCTCGGGAAGAGACCTCAACTGCTCAACGAGCACCTCTCGGTTCACCTCCCGCGTTCTGTCCATTGTCACCGGCATACTTACCCCTCGCTTCTCTCCGTGTCATGTCTGTGGTCAATCAAACCCGTAACCCTCGGCATCGACCCCCAGTCTATCCCTGTGACATCACCGCCGCGTCAGGTAGGTTGGAACCTCCACCATGCGGATGCGCGCCTTGTCGCCCCAGGCGACGCGAGCAATCGTCGATACCCCGCGCACGGCGATGATCTCCCGGTAGTTATTGTACAGCTTCACCTCATAAGGGAAGTTGGCAAACACCGGGTAGTCGGCTTCATCGGGGTTGATGGCGTGCATCTCGCCATAAAAAGTCTTGTCGTCAGAACTATTCGTCGGCGTAGGGCTGCCCCCCGGATTGTCGGCAACGTAGTCAACCACCACGGTATTGCCAGCGTTGATCTGCGGAAACCCGAGGGCCTTCTGATAGTCGGTGACTCCCGTGTCTGCCGTCTGCCAGTATCGGTCGGCAAACACTCGATACCACTCGGGGTCAGTCGTGATCGCGTTCGTGAACGTGGCAGGGGCTTTCACCATCTGCACCAGCCATTCCTCGCCGGTTCTGTAGGTCAGTCGCACCACGGTGCCTGCCAACGACACATTGAAGGTTACGATTCCCGTCAGGTAGTCAGTGGAGGCCGGAGCGATGCTTTCTCCGGTTGCCACACTGGCGATGTGCATCCCCTCGTCAGCGAGCACATCCTCAAACACGAGGTCCACAACACCGTTTGCCCCGACAGTCGATGTTTCAGTGACCCACCGCCAGTCATTCACCGCATAATCGACCTTCACTTCCTGTCCTACTGTCACTCCCGAGAGCGGAATGACCCCGCGCCTGAAGTTGTCCATCAGAACTTGGCGTTTCTGATCCCGAATCGTATCAGAGTCGCCATCTATCACAGTATTTGCAATCGCAACGGGTGCTTCCATAACAACTCTCCAGGAACGTGGAAGTACCTGCCCAAATTCCAAGGTGCCCAGCCCGGGTATTGTGGCAGTCCTTGCGGAAACAACAACATCATACGGAGAGCTCGAAGCTATCAACTGACGCTCACCTTCCACATAGTATGACTGTCCGTTGTGTGGGTTGCTTGTATCGATCCACGTGTAACTGATGCGAACGTATTGTCCTGCATTGGCGGCGTTGAAGTACAACCTTCCTGTAGTCAGATTCGCGTTCGGCTGAAATTCAAGCGGGCTCGGAGCAGCCCCAACCTCGGTGAGAGGTACTTCACGATACACTCTGGGATTTCTCAGATCGGGATCGGTAAGGATGAGTGCACTCGGCGGAACCGATGTACAATCGGTACAAAAAGAATCATTGGGGTCGAAATCAATCTGCGGGAAGTTCACAATGACATTCCCGTTGCTCAACACCTCGTGCGTTTCTCCCACCACTCTCCGGACACTGTCGATGGAATTGGTGGTCCCGTCGTCCGTTGTCGACTCAGGATCGATGGCAGTGTTGAAGCT
>Ga0100387_10002357_pt1 | contig 16048 bp, 20 predicted proteins | sample CryGeymeta201511_FD_81547 | JGI IMG/M metagenome (GOLD analysis project Ga0100387, IMG submission 81547) | Groundwater microbial communities from Crystal Geyser aquifers in Utah, USA - Crystal Geyser metaG 2015-11 | ecosystem: Environmental > Aquatic > Deep subsurface > Groundwater | place... | reverse complement strand
TTTTATGCATGGGAGATTGATACTCTTGGAGCATTCGGCAGTGTACTCATGGATGTTGTAATTATTGAAGAAAACGATGTTTGGGCTGTTGGTGAGATAAGATTGAGTACAGATGTTCAGGACAGATACAATGCGGCGCATTGGGATGGAACCTCTTGGGAACTGATGCGGATAACTGCACAACCCTCATATATTTATTCCCAATTTGATTGCAACGCTGCTTTCAGCAGCTCAGATATCTGGGTAGCTGCAAATGTACCACTTTATGGTGATGGAGAAGTGTGGCAAGGTTTCTTCGGCGGAATCTATCCATATGGGATGGGGTGGATGAATGAGATTTGGGGAAGAGACAGTAATGACATCTACTTTGTCCATGATGATGGGAACGTGGTTCACAAACTCGGCGAAGAATTTTACATAGTTCCAACAGATACGAATCAAAGACTTCAGGATATCGATGGGCAGGATACTGGAGACTTGTATCTGGTTTCTGGGTGGGAAGACTCGGGTGAGTCGATTGTATTACTTGGGGACGAGAATGGCCTCACTGAGTTTTATTCTACAAATCAGTACCCGCCGACAGACAGTACTTACGGAAGAGTATCATCCGTTGAAATAATAGATCAGACTGCATATTTATCAACAGTATCAGGACTATGGATTTATAACTTAGAAGATGATTCGTCTCAGCTCCTACCTGCAAATGACATTGGCTTCAATAATAGAAGATATATCGATATTGCATCTGCTGATCATAATGATATCATTTTCCTTAGCGCATGGTTTGTAATTAATCATTTCAATGGGGTCGATTGGTATCAAAATACCCAATTTCTTGAGATGTTCGGTGATGCAACCATTTTTAGCAGGGCTATTGATCTTAGAGGGAATTTCGTAGTTGCTGTTGGGAAGGAGGTTGAAGGAGGACATGCAATTATAGCCCGCGGTTATCGCTAATTTAATATAAGAAGTGCACACCTGTATTTGGAGTGCGCATCATATAGATTAACAGTCAACAATAATAAGGAGCTAACTATGTTAACACGTTTGTGTTATATATTGTATCTGTCCATAATCATTATCTTGCCCTCATTTACAATCGCTCAAGTTGCAGCTGAAGAACTGTATCGGGATGATTATGATTGCGAAGCCCTCTATCTTGATGCTGATACACCTGATAATCCAAGAATCAGAAACGCCATTGATTTCGACAATATTGATACAAAGGTTATCAAAGTAGTGTTACATACTTTTGAAGGGAGTACGATAGGTGCGGAGGCGTCTGAGAGTGATTTCAATGATGGGATTGATGATCTGAATGCCATATTTGAGGATTCAAAGATCCAATTCATTAATGCAGGGTACAATGTCTATGAGGTTGATGAAATTGTTGAATGCCGATCATATAATTCAACAGAGTGCGGAAATTCTACGTATTGCACTTGGGAAAGTAGTTACGAGGGAACAAGCAAGTGTTTTGCATCTTAAACTGCTGTCGTTGACTATGTAGCGGCAACCTATGAATACTTTCATGTGAGGTCTCCTTGCTTCTGGTGTCATAAATTTACTGCGCCTAACGTTTTGGCTCACCTGCCGCAGGATTACGGGACACATACTTTGAAATACAAAAAACTTGATGCGAGCTACAAAATTTCAATAACCGTCCTGAAGTGGTCTACCACGAGAGATACACCACCAGGATAGAAGCAAAACGGAGTATTTTTTGGTATATGGAAGTTTTCTATATTCCTTACAGAAAACATTCTGCACTTGGATTCAGATCGCCAGAAGAATTTGAGTTTTAGAGCCCCCTATGGGGGCAAACTAAATCCACCTTCTTAGAAGGTGGATTCTTTAATGTTGTTAGGAATTTAAATTTTTTTTCTTACGGTTAAACTCATCTTCATCAATATCACCTGCCGCATATCTTCGCTTTAGTATTTCCAAAGGAGTTTCCTCTTTTCCACTTATAACTGCTGAACGATTTGTAAGATTAGAAATCAACCGGAATATGGCGTATATAACCAACGCCCAAAAAACAAGCCCGAGTATCATACCAAAAGGACCACCAAAAAAATAACCGGGACCCCACCACCAGGAACAACCTGAATTCCACATTGTTATTATCTCCTATTTTTAAAATGAATATCTGAATGCCAGCGCGAGCGACTTGCTCTGCTCATCATATTGCAAAGCATAATTAGTGTTGTGCTGCTCTGCAGAATAGCCGGCATCAAATGCACCGATTACTTTGACCACAACATAGCCAGCCAGTAAATAATAAAAAGTATTTCGTTCTTCTTTCGTCCAATTAGTGTTGCTGTAGGAAGTGTTATAGTAACCATCATAGCGATTGTGTCCCCACCAGCCGGAATTGTCCATCACTAAAATCATCCCGGGAATAAATAGGGCTAATTCTGCTGCGGTGTATAGAATACCTCTTCCCCAATCACCGGTATAAAAATTTCCCGCAGCGATTGGCATTGGTTGAATAGAAAGTAAAACTGCTGTGGATGGACTTATATAACCGTGGGAATTCATATCATCGTGACTTCCCATCCCCCGCCAGGAACACTGGGCATTTAAATTATATGAATACATAAAGATTAATCCCAATAAAATCAAAAAGCGAATATGGATTACTGAAGTTGTGAATTTTTTCCCCGCATAACGGGATTTTCCCGATAAATCGGGACGGGCTATTTCACTCAACATTTTTTTCTCCTTATCAATAAAAGTTGATTGTGTAAAGAAAAGTTTCCATTGATTAGTCTCCATTTTTTCTAAGTTCTTGAATGCGCTTCTCAACTTCTGAAATATCTTCCTTCAGAATTTGTTTATACTCCTCCAGAGTTTCTATGGCGTCTTCTTTGCTGAGCCAAAACTCTGGATCAGAGCAAGGACATACACAGCCCCAAGTGACGGGGGTAACGAAACTCCTTGGAGTCTGAATGAATCCCCTTGAAAAAAATCTCTTTCTCATAAGACGACCTCCTTCTTTTGCCATAGATTTATTTTCCTCCTATCTCCTTGATAATCTTTCCGCATGGGGAATCGCAGTAGGGGTCTCTTTGCTCTTCTTCTTGTTGTATCCATGGCGTCAAATCTCCCTCGCAAGCATAGATGTAATATTTGCCATTAGGTGAACCGAAAGTATTCAGATACCCTATCATATCTTGGCTCAAGAGAATATATTTTTCTCGCAATAGTTCGATTGTCGTTTCGTCAAGCAAAGCATTACTGTGGTTTTCTATTCTATTCATTAAGGTATTGAATTGTTCAGCTTTTTCTTCCGGCACATTAGATTTTAACTTTATTACGTTTGAAATTATTTTTTTGGTTTCTTGCGAAATTGTGTCAGTAGATCCCAGAGAAAGAGTTTTTCCAATACTCTGGTAGGAATCCAGCATTTTTTCCATTAATGCTTGCTGTTGTTGGGCGAAAATAAAATAACTACTCCCAAAAATGATTGCTATTAAGAATAACACGATTTTAAATTTGTTCATTGTATTATCTCCTTTATTTAAGTGTTAACTTAGCTATAGAGCGGACCACTTGTGTCCGCCCTATTATTTGGTTCTGTCATTACCAATTATCCCAATGCGACATCATCGGGCAATTGTTCATATCATATCCATCATAGCTCATCATTCCGCTGTGCATATTCTGCCAGCCAAAGTTATCGCCAAAATATGCTCGTTGTTCTTTAGTGAGAACCTTATTGATCTCATCTCTGGCTTCCAAGCGTATATCATCTAATTTATCGGAAAGATTGTTAATATCTTTCCTGTATGATTTGATCTTTCCTATTTCAGCATCAGATCGGGAAGCGTAACCTCTTGCTTCAATTCTCAGCGCCCAAAGCTCTCTCTGCAAAGGGAAGATTTGGTCATTATATTGAGAGCGGATATCTCTGACAGTTGTCATTTGGTCAGCAGACAATTGATACTTCTGCGGCACATTGTTATTCCACTGCCAGCCATCATCCCAGCTCATCCCGCCCATGCAGTTTCTATTATTCCAACCTTGAGCGTTAACTGAACTTGTGAATAATGAAAACAACATTATTGTTCCAAGCAGCGAAACAATTAGAGCAAGTTTCTTGTGTTTGGTAAACATGATTTTTCTCCTACTATTTGTTATTAAATATTTTTAAGTACAACACTACAGACGCACAACAAACTAAAGCGTTATGCAGTTATTGTTCTCCATAAAGTTTTATCTCATCCAATCGCATCCCGGTCCCCATTGCATTCTTTTTGGCTGTTGCCTCTCTCTGCGTGGAGTTTGGGATTGAGGTATCGTATCCTGTTCATCAAACTGTTCCTGATATTCTTCATCCATCATTCCTCTCATCCAGCGTGAACGCATATTGCACATATTGATTGCCTCGTCAATAACTTTGCGCTCCGTTGTTTGAACATTGGGGCGAATATTTTCTAAAACAGTTTTTTGATAAGCGCTAACGTGATTCAGTTTGGCTGTTAAGATAGAAGCTTTTTCAACCGGTATTTCGTTTTCCTCTAAAGCTAATTTTGCTTCATCGAGCATATTCTTTAAGAGCGTAGTATCAAGCTTATTGGATTGCTGGAAAACTTCCACTAACTCATTCAAACGCTTATCGGAAAAATTCAATCGTAGTTCCGCTTTTCCATAAGAATCAAAAGTGAGCAGAAAGTTTACTTTCTCGGTTACTAACTTCAGAGGATAGAGAATATCGCCGGGCAGACTTTCCGCTGAAACCGTTACAGCACCAAAAATAACGGCAAAAAATAAAAAAGAGCTTAATGCCCATACTAACTTTGGTTTTCTAAATACACTGAGTATAGCAAATGATTTCCGTTTTTTCATCGGTGATGTGAACCGGTTTTGCAAGACGTCTCTTTGTGCGGGGACAAGTTCTTCCGGTATTACTTTGGCTTCTGTATCCCGTTCCATCTCCTTACCGATATTGATTAAAGCAGATGATAACGCTTCGAATGAAGGATTTGGCAGAGGTAAATTTTTAATTTGTACGGTAAGCTGCAAAAGGGGCTTTAACTGGTTAGCGTATTGCGGATAGTTTGCTAAACATTCATCAACACTTTTTCCTTTCCGATTTTCATCAATGCAATTATCCAAAAGTAATTCAATGTTCTGTTCCATTTAATCCTTCCCATCCTTTCTGATGGATATATCTGAAGCAAACATATTCCGCAATGCAGTTAAAGCTCTAAACTGTATTGCGCGGACTGCCCCGGCAGACTTTCCAACCAAGTTTGATACTTCATCAGTATTATAACCTTCAATAAATTTTAGAACAATAACCTGCTGCTGTTCTTCAGTTAGATGCTTTATTGCCTGACGTAATTCCTGCTGTTCTAACAGCTCGCTTGTTGTTCTTTTCTCATCAACCATTTCTTCGATTAAATCTCCGGTTGATGTAACATTTGAACGGACTGCACGCCGCCTGTAGAAATCTGTGATCATATTCGAAGCTATACGGAAAATCCAGGCGTAAAAGAGCCCGTTTTGTTCCGGCAAAGATTTCATAACTTTAAGGCACACTTCACTTGTTAAATCTTCCGCATCTTCAATAGAATTCACACGATAATAAATAAACCTATAGATTTTTGAATAAAAATGTTCACAAAGCTTTCCAAGCGCTCTATTATCATTGGTTTTCGCTTTTTCTACAATTTGATGAAGTTCTTCATCTGTTAAATCTTTGGTTTGACCCTTCATTATTTGTTCCTGGTATAAAGACGCATACGGGATAAAAGTGTTATGCCTTTATGATTCTTAAATTCTATTACTAATCCGGCAAGTTTTCCTTTCATAATCACTCATTCCTTATTAAACGGGGAATAGTTTTTCCTTATCTATTTAATATTAATTTTTTATCCATTTGCTATTTCTAAAAATGGAACAAGTTCAACTGGATTTCTTAAAGTAAACACAACCGGGCAGCGTTCGAATGCTAATTTTTCTGCCTCTTTAATTTTTTCCTCCGGTGCAATGCCTGGAATAAATCCTTTAGGAAAGTCCAGATGGGTCAAGCACGCATCCAGATCCTCCTGGAAACAGCGAACCATTGAAGGAAAAAGATCCCCATACTTATTGATGAATTGGTTTGCAAGCAGTGTCATTGGGCACTTCCGCCGTTGTGGCTTTTCTCACCATTAAATGCTTCTGCTCAGATACAGTGCGCCGGCAAAGGGTAAAACCGCCACATTGCTTCTACTTCGGATTGGTAAGCGAAGGCATGAGTTTCAAACCACTGATCATACTTTCAGCAAATTTATCAAAGACATCGTCCTGCGCCATATTCTTAATCAATCACTTTTACCTTTACCGAGCGTTCATAGTAATTTCCCAGCATTCCCTTTTTGGGGTCGCCCTTTACGGATTCGCCTTTCGTCAACATCACCTGAAGCTGCAATACAGCATCCTTCGCATCGTCGAGGGGTTGTACTGTCATTGGTAAAACTGTAATCTTTGCATCTTCAAACCCCGGTAACTTGTCACCAACTACACGGCAGGACATCTGAAGATTTACCGCCCATCCCGGCGAAAATTTTGAAATAGAATTTGTTTCAATTCTTGTTGGATCAATATATGTCCATGCATTCCGGTATGGTGAAGCTACATCATCATCTTTCACGCGACCGATAACAGTAAGAATTGTCTTTTGCTTACCCCGTTTTGACTCAATGAGAAAGCTGCCATCGGGCTGACGAAGGGATTTCATGGTCTCCTTGTCAAGAATATCAATGATAGTTTTTGATTCATCTACCCAGGGACCATTGTTAACGTGACAGCTCATGCAAGACTTTGCTTTTCCGAGAATGCCAACAGCCGGTGGATAAGCAATCGCTGTGTTAGCAACGAGAACAAGTAACGAAAGTGCTGTAATTATGGTTTTCATTTTAATACTCCTTTAATGTATTTAGTAAATATTTCAGATGACAAATGGAATAAACCGCTTTGTTCGTTTTGCATACACGATGTAATCCTCACCATATTCTTCAAGAGCTTGCTTCTCCTCCTGCTTTGCCAGCCAGGTATACATTACAATCAATATGGGCCACAGCACAAGCGTTACAATTGAAGGCCAGTGCACAAGCCAGCCAAAGGTAAAGAGAAGAATGCCTGTATATTGAGGATGCCGCATATACCTGTAAATTCCTGTTGTAACCATTTCTTTTGCCCGATAAATCTGTTTCCAGCCAATTGCAATAAGAGCGATTCCCAGGAAACTAATTGCTGTTCCAACCAGTGCAGGTTTCAGTCCAAAGATTTTATAACCTCCCTCAAAAATTTCTCCAACCTCAGGAACATTCACAAGAGGTGAAAGAAGAAAAATAAAGAGTGGAAAGCCGAACATTTCAGTCATAAGTGCGATTACGAATGCAGCAAATGTTCCGCTCGATTTCCATATATGTTTTGTGGGACGGCGAAATGGAAGCAGCGCAAAAAATCCTAAGACGATGAGAATATTAAGTATGATTAATCCCGCTTGCCCGAAGGTTTCTCTAATCCAGCTAATTGTTGCCGGAGGACCTTCTTGATGAGGCAAAAGCTCAATACTGTAAATGACAACGAAAATAATTATCGCTGTCCATCCTATAACTGTGGCTAATTTTGTTTTCATTGCTTTACTTCCTGATGATTTTATTTTATTTTTTCCTCATTATCATCGGACACATTTCGCCCATAGTTGGTCGTAACGGTTTGCCTTTAACATCCAGTGATTGAAGGAACGAATAAAGGGCTTCTTTCTCGTCTAACGCGAAATGATTAAATGAGGGCATATAACAAACGCCGTTTTCTAAAATTTTAAAGATCTCATCTTTTTTAAATACTGATAGGAAAAGTGTCGGCTTATTTTTTGTCCCAAATGCAGTTGGATAACTGTCGCCTGCCAAGTTGTAACATATTGTCAACTGCTCGTTTTCAAATTTATAAATTGCTGTAAAGTGTTTTCCAGTATTGACTCCTTCTTTTCCGTAAATGTCCATTTTATTATCTCCATATTTTAAAACGCCCTTGTCAACACTCTCGGTAAAAAATGTATAAATACCATCGGCAGTTCTTTTCCGCCAATTTCCTGTTTTATTGGTGTCCAAATACCGTTTAGAATATTGGAAGTTTTGTTTGTCGTTGCACAACCAATAGTAAGGCAAATAAAAATAAAAAGTAATGTCAATTTCATTTGTATGATTTTTTTTGTTGCTGATTAATTTATTGTCTGTCTGTTTTGGTTACAAAATTAATAGTTTGCGCTGTCGCCCCGGATACTGAAGCCCCCGGCTGTAAAAATACCTTTATCACACCGACCCCTCTGTAACTGGTTGATTCGATATGCTGAATATCGTTAATCACAGTGGAAATCATTCTTTCATGGTTATAAACAATGCGCTGCTCCATTTCGTGCGCATTCAAGCCATCGTACGTCCATACAACACTGACTATGGGAATATTAATTGATGGAAGGATATCCGTTGGCATGCGCAGGAGCACGAATGGAGTTAACAGGAAAATAATAAGGGCAGCTACCACAAATGTATAGGGTCTGCGTAATGCTAATCTGACAATCCACATAGTTTAATTTTTTATTTTCAATTCAGACAATTTCTTCATTCTGTTTCTCTTTACATTACAATGAAAATTATAAAAGACATCGCTATTCCGAAGAGTACTACATAGAGTATATCGGTTTTTAACAGTAATGCAATCAGCGCCGTAGCGCCAAGAAATATTTGGGCCGCTCCCCAATGCAAGTTCAAAGCAAACTGAATAGTAACGGTAAACAATAATCCTACGAACGAACTCAATATGCCTGTGATAACTTCATTGAATAATTTTTTTGTTCGTAGTTTATCAAATACGGGCGTGATACCTGTAAGTATCAGAAATGAAGGCAGGAAAATACTGATTGTCCCGATTGCTGCACCAATCAAACCCGATAGCAAAAATCCAATAAAGGTTGCTGTAATCACTATTGGTCCGGGAGTTACCTGTCCCAATGCAATTCCGTCCAGTAAAGTTTTGCCGTCCAGTAAATTGCGGACATCTACAATTTCGTGAAACATTAAAGGAACCGAAGCAAAGCCGCCGCCGAATGCAAACAAATCTATCCTGAACATCAGGGTGGACAGGACAAAAAGTTTTTTATCAAAAATAAAAAGAACAAGAAGCAGCGCTGCGTAAGTTAGCAGGATGAAAATAATATGCCTGATGGTCGACTTTGTTTTATTTTCTGGTTGTAAAGTTTGAACCGCCAAACTATTTTTTGCCGCATTATTCTTCATCCCCAGCAAAATCCCCAAAACAGCGGCAAGCGCGATAATAATGATTGGGTTCCACTTTAAACCAAATAAAACAACCGAAAAAATTGTAATAAGAACCGACTTCCAATGCTTTAGGGTAACTTTTCCGAAAGAGATAGTTGCATTTGCTATTATTGCTACAATTATTGCCTGCAGACAGCTAAATACAAACACACTGACCGGATAATTGATAACCGACTTGTAAATTGCTGCAAGCAGCGTCATTAAAAGAAACGCCGGAAGCCCGAACCCTATGTAAGTTGCAGCAGCGCCTTTTATTCCCCGTGTTTTAAAACCAACATAAGCGGCTGCCTGCATTGCGGTTGCGCCCGGAATAATCTGACAAAGCGCAACGCCGTTGCCGAATGCTTCTTTATCAAGCCAGTGTTTATCTTCAACTGCCATCTTGCGGATATAAACAATCATTGACGGTCCGCCGAACGCCGTTAATCCAAGACGAAGAAAAGAGGCGAATAATCTTAATATTGAAGGCTGAGCTTGTGTCGTCATTGATTCACTTGTTTTTAACAACCTTGAAACCGTGGCGTATCCAGTCGGTAACGCCTCCCTTCAGGTTAAAGACTTTAGTGAACCCATTTTCCGCCATTAACTCAGCAGCTCTGTGTGAACGTCCGCCTGTGGGGCATATAAGTACATACGTTTTCTCCCCGGACATTTTTTTTATTTCATCTGCAAAACTCTCGTCAAAAGGCAAGAATACTGACCCGGAAATATGCGCCTCAGTGTAGCTACCCTGAGTGCCGACATAAATCAACTCCACTTTCCGGCCTTCTGAAATCCACTTATTTAAAGTATCAGCATTGATCTCAGCAATTTGATTTTGAGTGAAGGCTTGTTGCAAAGTAGCTAAAAAGATAATGGTAATTAACCCGATTAATCGTATTTTAGTTTTCATTTTCTGTTCTCCCATGTTAATTTTTTTTGATAAGACGATATACTTTTATTGGTTTTCTTTCAAACAGCAATACCGTTGCGGAAATGATAAACAGAAGAAAATCTTCGAGTATGGACTGAATTCCAGCCGTTTTCGGTAACAGCCGCCGTGGTTAACATATATCCGCGCGGGCTAAACAAATAACGCCAGTTTACGCCTACCGCCCCGCCGTAGTTGTCAAGATTGATATAATCGTATTTCATGCCCGATTCGCTGGGACCGGTACTTACAGAGCCGGTTTTATCAATCTGGTCAAGATAGTAAAAGCCGACCAGAGAGAAGTTATGCTTGGCACCGAGGTTGTAAGATGCTTTACTTACAAAATCCCAATACTGCGGCGCAACCGGTCGGTTCATTGCTGAAGTGATCAGATCAAAAAATCCGCGCCGCCCGGAAAAAACAAGCGATCCGCCGCCGGGAAGCGGCCCGTCCAGAAAAAGTCCGAATCCGCCCAGATTGACGTTTACAATCGGTATTATAACCGGTTCGGTTGCCTTCTTTGAGTTGCATTTCAAAACGGAAGACATCTTATCGCCATATTTTGCTGGAAAACCGCCGGTTAAAAAATCGACACCCTCCAACAACGAAGGATTGATAATACTAATAAAGCCCATCGACGAACCAGAACGGGAAAAATGCAGTGGACTGTAAATTTCAATATTATCCAGCAGGGTGAGGTTCTCATCGGGTGCGCCACCGCGCACTACCAAATTAGCGCTCCGGCCACCAGCTACACTCACACCGGGCATAGACTGGATGACGCGAAATATGTCTTCTGTTGACCCCGCGGAAGAACGAATTTCTCTGGGAGTCAATGATTTGGCGCTGACCGGTGTGTCACCGTCCTTGTCAAAATATCCTGCCGTAACCATGACTTCTTCACCCTCTAATATTTTGGGCTTCAATTCAAAGTTTACCATTGTAACGCGGTTAGTCGACACTGCTACATCGGTTTTAACTTCAACTTGATAGCCGATCATGGATACTTTAATCTGATAGGTGCCCATGGGAACATTTTTAATAAAATAATTACCGTCAAGATCGGCGGCGGCACCCATCGGCGTTCCCTCGACAATAATGTTTGCGCCTGGCAGTGGCTGCTGCGTGGTCCGATCAACCACCCTTCCTTCGATGGAACCTTTATTATTTTGGCTCCGCGCATTAGCCGGAAGTAACAGCAAGAAGCACAAAATTGATAAAACATATAGGACAGAACTCATTGTATGTTTGTCAATGCGAGCCTCCACAGCTTTACGCAGCCCGATTTCCTGTTTGTGTTCGCTTACGTAATTAAGCATGATGTTCATATTCACAATACCTCCAACTAGCAGTGAAATGCCCGAAATCAGTCCCAATAGCAGGGTAAAGGTGCCGGAAATTTCCGTGGCCTGTTCGATCATTTCCTTGGCTTTGTCTCCTATTAATCTTTTGTAGCGCGGGCATCTTGTCTTAATTGATTCTGCCAGTTAATTTATTCACTCCGCAGTGCTTCAATGGGATCCAGAAGTGATGCTCTGTGTGCCGGATAAACACCGAAGAATACACCAATAACCATTGAAAATCCGAATGACAATACAATTGATGTTAGTGAAATAAAAATATTCCAATCAATAATATATTTTATTGAAAGAGATACAATAATCCCAATAAAAATTCCGATACTTCCACCGCCAATACTTAGAAAAGATGATTCAAATAAAAACTGTGTCCTGATATCTTTTCGGCGTGCACCGACTGCCATTCTCAATCCAATCTCGTTAGTTCGTTCTCTGATTGACAGTAGCATAACAGCAAGAATGCCAATCCCACCGACAATTAGTGAAACACCGGCAATACTTGCTGTTAGTGTTGTAAAAGTATCGCTTGTTTCTTTTTGCGCTTCGATTAAATCAACTTGATTTTGAATGGTGAAATCGTCCGGTTTGTTTTTCCTATCTAACTTATGCTGCTCTCTTAATATTTCCTGTACTGAAACGGCAGCAATTTCCATATTCTCCTGCTTATCAATCTGTAAATAAATTGAACTAATATATGTTTGATTAAATACTCTTCTTAATGCTGTTCTGATGGGGATAATTATTTGATCATCCTGATCTGTTCCGTTCATATCAACGCCTTTAGACTCAAGTACACCAATTACTTTAAAAGGAACTTTAGCGATCCGGATTGTTGCATTAATAGGATCATCATTCCCAAAAATATTTTTGACTACACCAGCGCCGAGCACAGCAACTCTCATTGAAGCTTTGTCTTCCATCTCCGAAAAAAATACACCTCTATCAATTCAAAAATTTCTAACAGAAGTAAAATTAGGTGCTGAACCTACGATGGTTGTGTTTGTACTTAAATTGCCATATTTAACTTGCAGCTTTTTTGATTGGATGGGCGCTGCACCAACAACCGAATTTACATTTTTCTCAATAGCAGCAACATCATCCAAGGTTAAAGTTGTAACAGTACCTCTAAACTGTCTACCAGCTGTTGTTTTAATTTCACCAGCATTAACAATAACCAAATTGGTACCCATCGCTTCAATTTTGGAAACAACTTCTTCTTCAGCGCCGTTTCCAATTGCAATCATTATTATCACCGCCGAAACGCCTACTATTATTCCCAAAAGCGCCAGAACGGTTCTAAGCTTATGTGCAAGTAATGCCTTCAGCGATATTTTTAAACTTCGATAGATTTTCATTTTTTTGTATTTCTCACGTTTTAATTAAGAGCGAAGAGCTTCAATCGGGTCTAAATGGGCTGCCTTGCGGGCAGGTTGAACGCCAAAAATGATCCCTACAACAAAAGAAAATCCGAATGCCAGCGCAAAGACTTCCCATGAAACTGCCGCCGGTGTGTTCGTAAGCATTGCCATGATGTTCACGCCGAGAATGCCAACCAGCAAGCCTAATATACCACCCGAATATGTTACCGCCAGGGATTCCAGGACAAACTGCAATAGAATATCCTTACTGCTTGCGCCTACAGCTTTACGAAGACCTATTTCTTGTTTGCGCTCGCTTACCGAAATCAGCATTATGTTCATAATCACAATTCCGCCAATCAGAAGCGAAATGCCAGAAATCAATCCCAACAGTAGTGTAAAGGTGTCGGCAATTTCCGTAGCCTGTTCGATCATTTCCTTGGGAAGGCGCAAACTAAAATCATCTGGTTCAGACGGTAGTAGCTCATGCCGGGCTCTGAGAAGACTGGTTACATTCTCCGCTACATTCTCCATTTCGGTAAGATCATCCACTTGCACCATAATCTGATTAAGATGCGTTTGGTTGAAAAGTCTTCGTGAAGCGGTAGTAATGGGAATGAGAATGCGGTTATCTCTATCACCGCCACCCAAGCTGGCACCTTTGGTTTTGAAGACACCTTTAATGGTGAAACCAACATTGCCGATCCTTATCATTTCACCGAGCGGATTGACGCCGCCTAATAATTCGGTCAGCACTGTTTTTCCGATAATGCATTCTTTAGTCAAGCTGGAAACATCTTCTTGGCTTACAAATGCACCGCTTTCTATTTGCCAGCCCCGAACCTCAGCCCAATTTGGAGTTGCACCGAATATTGTCGTCGTTGTACTTCTGTTTCCGTACTTGATTTCCACTCCTCCCTTATTCTGAACGGGCGTTACCTGTTTCACATGCGGAACTTGCTCAATAATGGCGTCGGCATCCGCTATAGTGAGCGAGACAAGACTGCGGTCGCTGCCCGGTAGCCCTCTCACCTGTCCGGCGCCAGGACGAATCATAATAGTTTCGATCCCATGGGTCTTGACCTTTTCGATAACCTTTTCCCTGGCTCCCACACCGGCAGCTACAATTATCGTCAGTGTTGCAATACCGATGATGAAGCCCAGCATCATCAAAAAGGAACGGATTTTATTCATCAGCAGTATTTTGAAAGCTGCTTTTGAAACTCTTAAAAATTTCATCATATTGATTCCTGAGAATTTAGATGGCGCGTTTAAGATCTTAACGCTTCAATCGGGTCTAAAGATGATGCTCTTTTAGCCGGCTGCATTCCTGCAATCAATCCAACCAAACTGGAAAATATAACTCCTGTAAGAATTCCTTCCCACGAATAAGCTGCGGGCATTTCGGTTATAAGGCTTATAATTTTCGCGCCGATAAATCCCAAAACGATTCCAATTACTCCACCGATAAAGGTTATAGTTATTGTCTCAAGTAAAAATTGCATTTGAATATCTTTCTTACGCCCGCCGACAGCTTTACGCAAACCAATTTCATTTTTTCTTTCACTCACGGAAATAAGCATTATATTGGTAATAACAAACCCGCCGGCTATTAAAGAAATGCCGGCTACTAAAACAAGAAATATATTAAACGTACCGGCAACCTTCTCTGCAAATTGTGTAACTTCGGTTGGGGTTATTACACGGAAATCATCCGGCTCGCCTTCAACTAACTTATGCCGTTCGCGCAAAATTGATTTTATATTGGCTGATGTATTGTCAATATCTTTAATTGATTTCATATGTACCTTTATACCGGATAGATAATCTATATTTGCGGTTCTTCTCATTAATGTTTGTAATGGAATAAAGACTCTATTATCCATATCGCCGCCGCCCGGACTTGTACCGCGAGCCTGCATTATCCCTATAACTTCAAACGGAACATTACCGATTCGAATCTGTTCTCCGATGGGATCGGTCTCGCCAAATAACTCTTTTTTTACCGTTGGACCAAGAACACATACGCGTGCCATCCGGGAATCATCCTCTGCTGAAATAAATCTCCCTACATCAATATCCCAATCCCAGACCCAAGTCCAAGATGGTGTCGCTCCCATAACCAGCGGAGTAGAGGATAATTCTTGATATTTGACTGTTGCATTTGGCATACGGCTGAAGGGTGCGACGTCGTTGATGTCACTTACTTGTGAAACGAGCGCTTCAGCATCGGACAATTTTAACGAAGTAGTCAAACCAGCCGATCCGCTTCCCATCAATTGAGTTCCTCCTCCAGAAAAGACCATTAAGCTTTCAAATCCGAACTTCTTCACTCGTTCCATTACACGTTCTTCTGCTCCAAGCCCAACAGAGATAACCATAGTTATAGCCATTATACCGATGACAATTCCTATCATCATAAAAAATGTACGAAGTTTGTTCTTGCTCAAACCTCTGAATGCGGTTTTAATAATTCTAGACGTTTTCATTTCGATACCTCCGCATCTTTTCCAATCTTTGTCAGCTCATCTTTTGCATCTCTTATAGTCTCATTTTTTTCATCGCTTATAATCTTACCGTCTGAAATTTTAATTATTCTTTCTGCATACTCGGCTATATCCGGCTCGTGTGTTACAATTACAACTGTTACCCCGGTTTTATTTAATCCCTGTAAAAGACTAATAATCTCGTAGCTTGATGTTGTATCAAGGTTTCCGGTAGGTTCATCGGCAAAAATAATTTCGGGATCATTTACCAGCGCCCTTGCAATTGCAACACGCTGCTGCTGTCCGCCGGAAAGTTCACTCGGCTGATGATTTAATCTATCGCTTAATCCAACTTTTATAAGAGCAGTTTTAGCCAGGTCGGTTAAATTATCTTTATCGGAATAAATCAAGGGAAGTTCTACATTTTCCAATGCATTTGTTCGGGGTAACAAATTAAAGGTTTGGAAAACAAACCCGATTTTTTTGTTTCTTATTTTCGCGAGAGTCTCATCATCCAATTTGCTTACTTCTTCTCCGTCAAGTAAAACTTTCCCTTCGCTCGGTCTATCTAAGCAGCCCAAAATATTCATCAAAGTAGATT
>Ga0100387_10002345_pt1 | contig 16084 bp, 13 predicted proteins | sample CryGeymeta201511_FD_81547 | JGI IMG/M metagenome (GOLD analysis project Ga0100387, IMG submission 81547) | Groundwater microbial communities from Crystal Geyser aquifers in Utah, USA - Crystal Geyser metaG 2015-11 | ecosystem: Environmental > Aquatic > Deep subsurface > Groundwater | place... | reverse complement strand
CTGATCGCCTTCCTGCGTCGAGGCGCCCGGCTCGCAAGGCGCGAGGAGCGAGCATACCGGGGGTATGTGAGCGACGAGCAACGAAGAGCGGGGATGGATCGGCGCAGGAAGGCCAGTTTATTTCGCGCCGGACGCTAATGCGTGAAGGCCGCTCCGAGGCGCGTGGTGTCGACGCTCAGGGCGACCCACACGCTGAAGAGTCGGCGCGCGCTGTCGAGATCGAAGCCCAGCGGACGGCAGCGGCGCAGGAGCAGTCGCCCGCCGCGGTCGTGGACGACCTTCTTCGCCATGTCGAGCGCCTCCATGCGGCTCACCCCGACGGCCTCCTGGCGCTCTCCGAGCAGCGCCACGATCTCGAGGTACTCCCGAGTCAACGCGCTGAGGTCCGAGCGCGCGATCTCGAGCTCGGCCAGCACCGAGCCGTCCGCCTCGAATCCACGCAGGTGGAGCGCTTGCCCGTCGAGGTGGATCTCGAGTGATCGGAGCCGCGCATCGAAGCCCGGCGCGCGCCGTAGCCCCTCGAGGCAGACGCGGTACTCGATGCGCCTGCGCTCGTGGGCGGCGGACCAGAGCTCCGCGCTGACTCGGGCGTCATCGAGCATCGCCCAAGTCTACATGCTCCTGAGTCGAGGTCATGGCTTTGCACGCACGCCCGCGGCGCGTGGTCGTGGAAATCCCGGATCGCTTTTCCGGCGAGGGGAAATTAGGATGCCCCCGTGTCGGACAGGGCGCCCCTCGATCCCCGGCGGATGGTCTACCGCTGGGATCTCGACAAGACCTACCTACGCACCGAATTCGACACCGTCCGCGATCTGTTGCGCACGGCCTTCGAGAAGGCGCGGGAGAAGCGCACCGTGCCCGGCGCCGCGGAGCTGCTGCGCGGCCTCGCCGCCACCGAGCCTGCCGCCATCTCGATCCTCTCCGGCAGCCCCGAGCAGATGCGCCGCGTGCTGGAGGCGAAGCTGCGCCTCGATGGCGTGCGCTGGGATTCCTTCACCCTGAAGCCTTCCTTGCGCAACCTCGCCCGCGGTCGGCTGCGCTTCGTCAAGGATCAGGTCGCCTACAAGCTCGCCGCGTTGCTCGAGGCACGCGTCACGGTCGCGCCGGACACGGAGGAGGTGCTCTTCGGGGACGACGCCGAGGCCGACGCCTTCGTGTACTCGCTGTACGCGGATCTGGCCGCGGGGCGCGTCGGCAATCAGACGCTGATGGAGGTGCTGAGGCGCGCCCGCGTGTACGAACGGGATCTGCCCATGCTCGTGCGCCTCGCGGGTCGACTGCCCCGACGCGATCACGTCCGGCGCATCTTCATCCACCTCGATCGCGGCTCGGCGCCCCAGGTCTTCTCCGAATTCGGGCGTCGCGTCTGCCCGTTCCAGAACTACCTGCAGCCCGCCCTCGTGCTGCTCGAGGATGGCGTGCTGGACGCCGACGCCGCGCTGCGCGTGGGGGTCGAGCTGGTGCTCGATCGCGCCATGAGCCCCGGCGTGCTGGGCGCCAGCTTCCTCGACCTCGTGCGCCGAGGCTACGTCGGGACGAGGTGCGCGGCTCCTCTGCTCGCCGCGCTCGAGTCCTCGCCCAGCCGTGGTCTCTCGGGCGTGGAGCCCGCCCTGGTGGAGCTCGAATCGACCCTGCGCGACGCTCTGGGCAAGCTCGACGAGCCCGCCGCCATCGAGCCACCGACCATCGACTACGTGGCGCTCTTCTCCCGCGACAAGGCCCGCGCCCGCGCGGCCCGGGCCCGTGCCCGCTATCGCGTGCCGCGCTGACTTGGCGTCCGCCGCTCCCCCTTCCCGCGAATTGGCGCTAGCCTAGCGCCATGGGCCGAATCCACGGCATCGACCGCTCCCTCGGAGTGGGCCTGCTCTCTCTGTGCGCGCTCGCGCTCGGCGCGGGCTGCGGCGCCAAGACCGGGCTCTTGGTCCCGGACGCCAGCGACCAGAACGAGCCGGACGCGGCTCTGGACGCCGGTGTGGATGCACCGCCCTGCTACGAGGTGCCCGTCGACGGAGGTCCCCTCGACATCGCCATGGAGGTGCAGGCTCAGGTGGGCCGCGCGGACGTGCTGCTGTTGATCGACACGACCACCTCCATGCAGGAGGAGATCGACCAGATCCGCGCGCGCCTGCGCGATCGCATCGTGCCGGCGATCGGTGAGGCCCTGCCGGACTCGCAGCTCGGCGTCGCCAGCTTCGCGGACTTTCCCGTCAGCCCCTACGGCTCGGCCGGACGCGACACGCCCTTCACGTTGCACCTGGCCATGACCTCGTCCGTGGCGGACGCGCAGGGGGCGGTGAACTCGATTCGCCTGAGCAACGGCGCGGATCAGCCCGAGAGTCAGATCGAGGCGCTCTATCAGACGGCGACGGGCGCGGGCCTGGGCGCCTACGTCGCGCCCTCCGAGGGCTGCCCCAGCGGCGGCACCGGTTACCCCTGTTTCCGTCGCGATGCGCTGCCCGTGGTGCTGCTGTTCACCGACGCGCCGATGCACAATGGCCCTTCGGGCCATGACTATGGCGGGTTGCTCTCGCCGCCCGCCCACACCTATGCCGCCACCCTGCGCGAGCTGAATCGTCTGGGCGTGCGCGTGATCGGCTTCGACTCCGGGGGCGGCACGGGTCGCTCCGATCTGGAAGCCGTGGCCCGCGCCACCAACGCCGTCGACGCTGCGGGTGCTCCTCTGGTCTACCAGATCGGCACGGGCGGAGAGCGCCTGTCGACGGGTGTCGTGGACGCGGTGCGCACCTTCGCCAGCACCGCCGTGTTCGACATCGACGCCATCGCCGTCGATCCGGACCCCGCCGACGGCATCGACGTCACGGCGCTGGTGCGCGAATTTACGCCGCTGTCCGCCGACCCGCCCGAGGGAGTGCGCGAGATCGACCGCGTCGCCAACGTCTTCCGGGGCGTGCGCGCGGGCACGCGCGTGTCCTACCGCGTCGTGCTGCAGAACGGCGTCATCACGCCCGGCCCCGAGCCCATCGTGCTGCGCCTGGAGGTCATCTTCCGCGGGGACGCACGCACGCGTCTCGCCTCCCGCATGCTCGAGATCGTGATCCCGGCCGCGGACGGCGCGGGTTGCCGCAGCCTCGCGCCATGACCCGTCCTCACCTCCGCGTCCCGCCCGCGCTCCTGGCCTTCGCGTTGCTCGCGGGCTGCGGCGCCAAGTCCGGTCTGTATGTTCCGGACGCAGGACCGGACGCCTTCGTGCCCGAGTTGGACGCGGGCGTGGACGCGGCCGAGCCCCCCCTCTGTGTGCTCGCTCCGCCCGACGCGGGCCCCGTGCGCGCGTCCTTGACGCTGCCCGTGCACCTCCGGGTCGTGGACGTGTTCTTCTTGCTCGACGCCACCGCGAGCATGGTCGACGAGATCGACAACGTGCGCACTGGTCTCACCCGGCGGGTCGTTCCCGGTGTGCGCGCGGCGATCCCGGACGCGGCCTTCGGCGTCGCGCTCGTGGGCGAGTTCCCCTACGAGCCCTACGGACCCCCCGAGGTGCGTCCCTACGAACTGCGCGTGCCCATCACGCGTGACGCCGTCACCGTCGCGGGCGCGCTCGAGCGCCTGCCCTCGTGGGGCAATTTCGACGAAGCCGAGGCGCAGGTCGAGGGGCTCTACCAGCTGATCACGGGCGAAGGCATCGCGCCCTACGTGGCGCCCAGCGCCGGCTGTCCGGGCGGTGGTTCGGGCGGCGCCTGCTTCCGGCCCGACGCGCTGCCCGTCGTCATCCTCGTCACCGACGCGCCCATGCACAACGGACCGATCAGCCCCTTCAACCCCTACGCGCCTGACGTCCACGCCCACAGATACGAAGACGCCTTGGCCGCGCTGCGCTCCCACGGCGTCTTCGTGATCGGCCTCGGCGCGCGGGACAGCGACTCCGCCTCGCCCATGCCTCACCTTCGGGCGCTGGCGCGAGACACGGGCGCGGTCGACGCCGACGGCCACGAGCTGGCCTTCGACATCGGCGGCTCGGGATCGCGCGTCGGCACGGGCATCGTCGACGCCGTCACGCGCTTGGCCGAGGGCGTGCCCTTGGACGTGGACACCGTGCTCTTGGACGCGCCGGGTGACGCCATCGACGCCACCACGCTGGTCACGGCGATTCGCCCCGTGCGCGCCACGCCGGCCTCGGGCGTTCGCGAGATCACGGCCGATAGCTTCCTCGGCGTCAGCCCCGGCACCGAGGTCACCTTCGAGCTCTTGCTGGACACCTCGAGCCTGCCGCCTCAGCCCCAGGCCAGGCTCGTGCCCGCGACCTTGGTCTTCAGGGCCTTCCGTCGCAGCGCCGTCGGCAGCGTCCCGTTGGAAATTCTGGTGCCGGGCCTCGACCCCGTCACATGCGACGACCTGCCCTCCCTCGTGACGCCGGCTCCTGCCTCGCCCTGATCGCGCTCTCGGGGCTCGGGCTCGGCTGCGGGGCCCGCACGCCTTTGACCGTGGCCGACGCACCGCCGGCGGACCTCTCCGACGCCAGCGTGCCCATCGACGACCTGCCACCCCCGGAGTCGATCTGCGTGGAGGTACCGCCAGGCGATGAGCCGCTGGCCCTCACGCTGACCTTCATGGTGCGCGTGGCGAGCGCCGACGTCGTGCTCCTGGTCGACGTCACCGGCTCCATGGGCGACGTGGTAGGTCAGCTGCGCCTCGGGCTGTCGCGGGACTTGATCCCCGCGCTGCGCGACGCCATCCCCGACCTGCACCTGTCGGTGGCGAGCTTCGCGGACTTTCCCGTCTCGCCTTACGGTGGCGGGCACGACCGCGTCTTTCGCGTGCTCACGCCGAGCTCGGCGGATCCCGAGGAGGCGCGCAGGGGCGTGGCCGAGCTCACGCTCCAGAACGGGGGCGACGGCCCCGAGGCATGGGTCGAGGCGCTCTACCAGGTGGCCACCGGTGCAGGCCGCGGCCGCTACGTCCCGCGCGTGGACTGCCCGCCGCTGCGTTTCGGCGCCATGTGCGCGAGTCAGGGCCGCGCGCCCGTCGTGCTGCTCTTCACCGACGCCGTCTCGCACGCGGCGCCGCCCGCCGCCGAGAGCTACGACCCGCACCGCCTGGGGCTCACGCCCGCGGCATACGACGAGACCGTGGGCGCTCTCCGGGCCGTGGGCGCCCACGTGCTCGGGCTCTATCCGGGGCCGGGCGTCCGCGTGGAGGCACGCGCCGCGCTCGCCGCCATCGCCCGCGACACCGGATCGCTGGCTGGCGATGGAGAACCTCTCGTCTTCGACCTCGGCGTGCACGGGGATCATCTGGATGAGGCCGTGGTGAGAGCCGTCGCCACGTGGGTCGACGAAGCGCCCCTCGATGTCCGGCTCGGCTTCACGGACGTGCCCGGTGACGACGTGGACGCCCGCACATTGGTCGAGAGCGTGCGAGCGAGCGGCGCGATCCCCTCCGATGGCGCGACCGGCTCGGGCGACACCTTCAACGACGTGCGCCCCGGCACGCGCGTGAGCTTCCAGCTCGTGCTGGACCTGTCCGCCATGCCGCCGGGCCCGGAGCCGATCCGCGTGCCCCTCGACGCCGTGTTGCGAGCCGGTGGAGGCGCTCGCGTCGCGGCTCAGCGCATCGAGCTCGTCGTGCCCGCCCCCGACGGTCGCGCGTGCGGATCGTCCCCTGGGGGCATCCCCGACGGCCTCTGAAGCTCATTGCGCGTCTTGGGCGCGGTCCGCGACCAAGAGACCCGCATGCACGCGCAGCGACAGGGCGTGTCCACCGAAGTAGGTGGCGAGCGCGTGCTCGGCCTCGCGCAGGATCTCGTCCGCGTCCTGTCCCGTGCCCTCGGACGCGGCCGAACGCCACTCGTCCATCGCCACGTAGGCCAGCAGGCGATCCGCGAAGAGCTCGCCACTGTTGGCGTAGGGGAGGCGCAGCTCGCGTGTGACGACCCGGGCATCGTCGAAGCCCGCGGCGCGTGCGCGCTCCACCAACTCCTGGGGCGTGGGGTTCCGGGCCCGCAGCCGGGCCACGTTCGCGCTCAGCGTCGGCAGCTCGCGCTTCAGGCCGAGCTCGTCGAGCATGTCGAGCACCTCCTCGAAGGTGCCCGCCAGGCAGCGAGTCAGCAGCGCGCGACCGCCAGGGGCGAGCACGCGATGGATCTCGCGCATGGCGCCCGAAGAGTCTTCGAAGTCGTCGAGCAGCAGGTTGGCGACCACGGTGTCGAACACCCCATCGCCGAAGGAGAGCCGCTCCGCGGCCTCCACCTTGAAGAAGACGCGTTGCCCGACGGCGCTCCACGACTTGCGTCGCGCCAGGTCGAGCAGCCCCGAGTCGTGGTCGATGGCCACGAGCTTCGCGCCCTCCATCAGGCGTGGCAGCAGCTCGAAGGTCGGATGACCCGTGCCGCAGCCGAGGTCGAGCACGCTGCCGCGCACGCTGGCGGGCAGCTCCTCCAGGATCATGCGCGCGAAGTGGCGCGTGAAGCGCGGCACCACCACCGCCTCGTAGGCGGCGGCCATGGCAGCACCCGTGCTCGGTCGTTCGCGCACGGCGCCCGGGATCACTCGTCCGCGCTCAGCGCCTCGAACACCCTCAGCGCCGCGCTGGCGAGCTCGCCCAAGGTGGCGGAGGTGTCTTCTTCGGAGTCGTCGAGGCGAACCTCTCGCGGATCGTCCACGAAGCGCGCGATGGCGTCCGCGGCGCTCGGGTCGCCCAGGTCGGCCAAGGCCTCGATGGTCGACGCGACCACGCGCGCGTCCGACGCGCCGAGCAGCTTGCGCAGCAGCGTGATGGGATCGGGCTCCGCGACCTCGAGCACCACCCAGGGCACCTCGGCCAGGGCCGTGTTCAGCTCGCCCGCGGCGATGGCGCGCCCGATGGCGTGGGCCGCCTCCGTGTAGCGCTCGTAGGCCACGTCCCGGAGCGCCTCACCGGCGACCACGCGCACGCTCGCGGCGGGGTGGTCCAGGATGCGCAAGAGGTTGTCGACGGCCTCGGGGCCGGGGACCTGCGCGCTCAGGTCGGCGAGGCGTTCGAGGCGCATCTCCGACTCTTCGCCGTCCTCCAGCTCCAGCGCCTCCGTGGTGGCGCCCCTGATGATCGCCGAGAGGGCGGCGGCGTCCTTGGTGGAGAGCAACTCTTCTTCGGCGGCCCGGAGCAAGCGGTCGGCGTCGAAGATGGCCTCGAGGGAGTCGGTGAGTGACATGCGCCGTGGTTAGCCCCCGGCTGCCATGCGGTCAAGGCCGGGGGCGAGCGACAGGCCGGGCCCCTGCCCACTGCCCGAGCGGCCGCCACGCACGGCTCGCGTGCTCCAGGGACGCCCCGGACGATCGGAGCGCGATCACAGGCCGCGATGGTGGCACAATGAACCGTGCCGACCCGACTGGAGCTGAAATTCGCGGACGCCGCCGCGCTGCGCGCCGAGTACGAGGCGAACCTTCGGCGCGGCCGCGCCTTCGTGCCCGGCGAGACGGGGTGGCCGGTGCTCGAGGGCTGTCAGCTCGCGATCCTCTTGCCCGATCACGGCGCGGTGATCCTGGCGGCGCGCGTGGTGATGCCGGCCGATCTCCAACTCCAGATGGGTGGTGTCGGACTCTCCCTCGAGCCTGGGCACGTCGCCGTGATCGAGGGGCTGCTCGCCGATCTCGAGGCCGCGGCCACGCCGGCCGGCGCCGCGTCAGCGGATGACTCCGCACAGGACCTGAACGATGGGCCCGCTGACGCGTCGGACAGCGACTCCGGCGACGAGCTCGAGGACGCCTCGGAGGGCGAGTCGGAAGGAGACTGGGAGACGGAGCTCGCGGCCGCGGAGCTCGCGGAAGCGCAGGGCGGTGTCAGCAGCGAAATCGCGGACAGCCCCGTGCTGCGCCTGTCGCGCCTGAGCATGCCGGAGAAGCTGAAGCGCATCCGTCGCAGTCAGATCCTGGCGGAGCGCAACTTGCTCGAGCGCATGCTGGGCAAGGCGGGCTGGGAGGCGCTGCTCCAGAACGCGCGGCTGACGATCCCGGAGGTGGCCAAGCTCGCGCGCAAGGGCACCATGCCCAAGCCGCTGCTCGAACGCATCGTGGACAACAAGGCGTGGGTCGCCGCCGCGCCCGTGCGCCGCGCGCTCTTGCAGAACCCGAAGCTGCCGCGCATGGCCATCGCCAACGTGTTGCGCACCGTCCCGCGTCGCGAGCTCGAGCTGATGATGCGGGGGGCCGCCTATCCGTCCGCCGTGCGCGAGGTGATCCGCCGCATGCTCGAGGTCTGAGCGCGACAAACGGACGAGGACGAGGCGTGGCTCAGTGCGCGCCGAGGTCGCGCAGCACGTCGGTGACGTGATCCACGCTGTCGCCCTCGTCGTCCGCGGCGAAGTGACGGCTCAGCTTCATGTCGGGTGTGAGCCGATAGCTCGAGCCAGGTCGCGCCACGAGCCTCATCACCTTCGCGGGCTCGAGCGGCGTGTCCTGCGCCAGGTGCAGCATCACGCGGGTCTTGCTCGCCTCACAGCCCAGCACCTTCAGATCGGAGAGCGCCGGGCCCAGGCTCATCACGCGCAAGAGCTCACGCGCCGGACCGGGCAGCGGACCGAAGCGATCCTCCAGCTCGGCGCCGATCTCGGCCACGGCTTCGGCGTCCTCCGCCTGGGAGAGGCGCTTGTAGAAGGAGAGACGCAGCCCGACATCCGCCACGTAGTCGTCGCCGAGGTGATGCAGCAGATCGAAGTTCATCTCGGTGTCGACGCGATGCTCGAGGGGTGCGCCGCGCAGCTCGGCCACGGCCTCCTCGAGCATGGCCACGAAGAGCTCGAAGCCCACGAGCGCCATCGTCCCGCTCTGCTCGGCGCCGAGCACGTCGCCCGCGCCGCGCAGCTCCATGTCCATGGAGGCCACGTGGAAGCCAGCGCCCAGCTCCGTGAAGCGCTCCAGCGCCTCCATGCGTGCGCGCGCTTCGTCCGTCAGTTTGCTGGGCGGCGGAGTTACCAGATAGCAGTAGGCGCGCTCCCGGCTGCGTCCGACACGCCCGCGGATCTGGTAGAGCTGCGAGAGCCCGAAGATGTCCGCGCGATCCACGATCATGGTGTTGGCGCGCGGGATGTCGAGGCCACTCTCGATGATCGCCGTCGAGCACAGGATGTCGAAGCGTCCGTCGATGAAGTCCGACATCGCGCGTTCGAGCTCGCCCTCCTTCATCTGACCGTGCGCCACGGCGATGCGCGCCTCGGGCAAGAGCACGCCGAGGCGTTGGGCGCGCTCGTACAGGCCTTCGATGCGGTTGTAGACGAAGAAGACCTGTCCTCCGCGCGAGAGCTCGCGGCGAATGGCTTCGCGGATCAGGTGATCGTCCCAGCGGCAGGCGAAGGTGCGCACCGCGCGCCGGTCGACGGGCGCCGTCTTGATCAGCGACAGATCCCTCAGGCCGCCGATGGCCATCGACAGGGTCCGCGGGATGGGCGTCGCGCTCAGCGTGAGCACGTCCACGCGCGAGCGCAGCTTCTTGATGCGCTCCTTGTGCGCCACGCCGAAGCGCTGCTCCTCGTCCACGATCAACAGGCCAAGGCGTGCGAAGTGGACGTCCTTGGAGAGCAAGCGGTGGGTGCCGATGACGACGTCCACGCGGCCATCCTTCAGCGCCGTCAGCGTCTCGGTCTGCTGCTTCTTGCTCACGAAGCGCGAGAGCACCTCGACGCGCAGCGGGTAGTCGGCGAAGCGATCGCGGAAGGTGAGGAAGTGCTGCTGGGCCAGCACCGTGGTGGGGCAGAGCAGGGCGACCTGTCGACCCGCCATGGCCGCGCGGAACGCGGCGCGCAGGGCCACCTCGGTCTTGCCGAAGCCGACGTCACCGCAGACCAGGCGATCCATCGGCCGCGGGGCCTCGAGGTCCGCCATCACGTCGTCGATGGCGTTGGCCTGATCCGGCGTCTCTTCGAAGGGGAAGGTGGCTTCGAACTCGGCGTAGCTGCGATCCGGCTTGCCCAGAGGCTCGCGTGTGGCGGCGGCGCGCTCGGCGTACAGACGCAGAAGATCATCGGCGAGCTTGCGCACCGCCTTGTGCACCTTGTCCTTGGTCTTGGCGAAGCTCTGGCCCCCGAGGCGGTCGAGCTTGGGCGCGTGGCCCTCCTTGCCCGCGTACTTCTGCACGCTGCTCAGGCGCGTCACCGGCAGGAAGAGCCGGTCGCCCTGCGCGTACTCGATCACGAGCACCTCGACGGCGCGCGCGTCCAGGCCCTGCATGCGCTCGTAGGCGCTGAGCGCGATCTCCTTCTTCTCCAGGCCGATGTAGCGACCGACGCCGTGATCGTGGTGCACCACGTAGTCGCCCGGGAGCAGCTCGCGCAGATCCTCGACGAAGGCGGCGGAGGCCTTGCCCTTCTGCGGGCGCTTCTTCCTGCGCCGCGCGCGCGCGCCGAAGATCTCCTCCTCCGTGAGGAAGACGACGCCTTCGCTGGCGAGCAGGAATCCGTCGGAGAGCGCGCCCGTGACCACGCGCGCCTTGCCCGACGGGCGACCCTTGATGAACGCCCTCGCGAAGGGCTCGATCTCGCGCTCGACTGGGATCTCGTAGCTCTTCAAGAGCGAGCGCAGGCGCTCGGCCTGGGCGCCGGTGTGCGCGGTGAAGAGCACGTGCATGCCCGCCTCGAGCCAACCCGTCGTGCGCTCGACCAGAGGCAGTAGGACGTCGCCTTCCAGACCCGCCTTGCGTCGCGCCTTGATCTCTCCCGCCAACAGGCTCTGGCTCTCGCCTCCGAGGTGCAGCGGTTCGGTGGCGCAGGTCTCGAGGATCCCGAGCTCGCCCTCGGATGCGTCCGCCACGCCCAGAGCGGCGTAGCGATGGCAGAGCGCGAGAGGCGCCTCGGAGATGCGCGCCAACAGCTCGCCCTCCGAGGTGTAGTGCGCGTCCAGGGAGAAGGCCGGCGCGCCCTCCTCCACGCGCGCCACGCGATCCGAGCTGGCAGTGGCGTACTGCTCACGCACAGCGCTCACGCACGCGGCCGGATCGAGAATCAGCCGTGGCGTGCGCATCGGCAGGTAGTCGAAGAGCGTGTCGAGGGACGGATAGAAGGCGGGCAAGAGGCCGGCGAGTCCGTAGGAGACGCGGCCACTCTCGATCTCCTCGAGCAGCTGTCGCGTCTTGCGCGTGGGCAGGTTCACCTCGTCGCACAGCTGACGCACGGCGCGCGCGGCGCGTTCCCGCTCGTCCTTGCCGAGCAAGGTGTCGCGCACCGGATGCACGAAGAGCGAATCGACCTCCTCGATGCTGCGCTGTGTGTCCGGGTCGAAGCGTTGGATCGAGAGCACCAGCCAGTCGTCGAGCTCGATGCGGTAGGGGTAGCGCGCGCGCGGTGGGTAGATGTCGAGCAGGGCGCCGCGCACGGCGAAGGTGCCCGGATCCTCCGCCACGGGGACGCGCAGATAGCCGCCCTCGCTGAGCCGCTCGATCAGTTCCTCGCGATCGAGCTGCTCCTCGGCACGGATCACGGCGGAGCGCGCCATGACCGCGTCGCGCGGAGGCAGCCGGCGGGAGATGGCGGTCGCGGGCGCCACCACGAAGCGCGTCTCCAGCCCTCGCGCGAGGTGAAAGAGCACGCTCAGGCGATCCATGGTGGCGCGTCGATCCGGCGCGACCTCGAGGTAGGGCGAGGAGTCCAGGCTCGGGAAGAGCAGCACGTCGCCTTCGCGCTCGCGCTCGCCCAGGAAGAAGGAGAGGTCCGCCGCCATGCGTCGAGCCGTGTCGAGGTCCGGCGTGATCACCAGCGCAGGCGTGTCCAGGGAGAGATCGCCGAGCAGGATGCTCAGGACGCCGCTCGGTGTGCCCGCGAGGTCGACGCGGCCTCCCGCACGCAGCGCGGCTGTGGCGTCGGGGAGTCGTGCGTTGGCGCGGCTGAGCCCCGCGAGCAGGCTGTCGGCGTCCATGATCAGGTCTCGTCCGTCGGGCCCGTCGCGGCCGCTGCCTCACGCTTCTTCAGGGTGCCCAGGCGGACCGAGAGCCAGGGCGGCGTGATCACGGTGCTGACCATCACCATCAACACGATGGCCATGTAGACGTTGGGCACGATCACGGCCTCGCCGTTGACGTGAATACCCGCGCCCACGTTGGCGAAGATGAGCCCGACCTCGCCGCGCGGGATCATGCCGATGCCCACGGCGAAGCGGTCGGCCTTCTGTCCGCCCACGACGCCCAGGCCCGCGACGAGCTTGCCGATCACGGCGACGACGGATAGGGCGCCCGCGAGGATCAAGGGCTCCGCCGACAGCCCCGCCAGATCGACCATCATGCCGGTGCGCACGAAGAAGATGGGTGCGAGCACGCCCACGATGGGCGCGACGTACTCCGAGAGATCACCGGCCGACTTCTTGCCGAAGGGCTTGACGTGCACCTCGTCGAGGATGAGCCCCGCGGCGAAGGCGCCGACGATGGCCGCCAGACCCGCGAGCGACGCGAGCCCCGCGAGTAACAGACAGAGCCCGATGGCCACGGCGGCGAGCACGCCGGGAGCACGCAGGCGCGAGGCGGCACGGAACACGCCAGGCATCACGAAGGCGCCGAGGATCAACGCGCCGACCAGGAAGCCCGTCGCCAGGCCGACGATGCGCACCAGCCCGAGTGTGTCGGGCATGGAGCCCGAGCTGGCGATGGACGCGACCACGGCCAGGACGATCAGCCCGAGGACGTCGTCGATCACCGCCGCGCCCAGGATGATCTTCGACTCGACCCGGTCGATGGCGTTCAGATCCTGGAGCACGCGCGCCGTGATCCCGACGCTGGTCGCGCACAGAGTCGCGCCCACGAAGAGGTGCGCCGGCATGCTCTCGTCTGGCAGCAGCCAGGAGGTGACGCCGAAGCCCATCACCATGGGGCCGATCACGCCGATCACGGCGACCAACCCCGACTGGGGCGCCACCTTCTTCATCTCCGTCAGCGTCGACTCCAGGCCGACCTCGAAGAGCAGGAGCACCACGCCCAGCTCCGCCAAGAAGCTCACGCTGGGCATCTCCGCCGCGTGGTCGAAGGCGTGGAAGCCCACCAGGCCCAGGTTGCCCAGGACCATGCCGGCGCACAGCTCCCCGAGCACGGGCGGCTGCTTCATGCGCACGGCGAGCTCGCCACCGAGCTTGGCCACCAAGAGGATGGCCGCGAGCGTGAGCCAGACCATCGGACCCGCGCCGTGGCCCTGCTCGCTGGCCGAGACGAGCGCTGGCGAGATCAAGAGGGCCAGGGGCAGGAGCAGGTGTGGGCGACGGGTGCGCATGGCGGGCGGACCATAGGAGTCGCTCGATCGCGCGGCAAGCGGGGCTCCCGCGCGAGCGCCGCACGAGTTCGCGTATGCTCCCAACTTCTGGATCTGCTTCCGGTCCTCCCCATGACTCCGCGCATTCGACGCCTGGCCGCGAGCCCACGCGCAGACCTCGTGGTCTACCTGCTCTCGCTGGTGCCCATGTTGCCTGCCCTGGGCGCGGGTCTGGTGGCGGACGATTACCTGCACCGGGGCGTGTTCCTGCGCCTCCCGGTGCTCGGGGGCGGCAGCCCGCTGCTCGGCCTCTTCCGCTTCGCCACGGCGGGGTCCGGGCAGCTTCCGCTACGCGAGATCGGCGTCTTGCCGTGGGTCAGACGCGCGTTCTCGAGCCCAGTTTTCCCACGCTCTACGAGTAGCCGTCAGCGCTCGTCGACGAAGACCGCGCCGTCGAAGTCGTCGGCGCTGAAGGGCAGATCGAGGCGGCCCTGGCGCGGGTGCAACTCTTGGTAGGGATTCGGGGGCACGGGGAAGCGCGTCGGGTAGTAGTTGCGCTCGATGATGCTGTAGGCCGCGCGTCGGCTCAGCGGCGTGAGGGCTCGCAGGCGTGCTCGTGCGCTCGGCGTCTTGCATCCGTCGATGCAGGCGTCGACCGCCGCCTGGTCGTAGCGGCTCGGCTCGAAGGCGTCGTCGACGGCGCCACCCCGGAAGGGCGCGGGCCTCGGGCCTGCGCGCCAGAGGGAGGCGTCGTCCGCGCGCGCGAAGGGATCCACCGGCTCACCGTTCAGCCAGACGTTGAAGTGCACGTGGGGCACGCCGAAGGGGTAGGTCGCGAAGCCGTCGAGGCCGCTGTAGCCGGAGAGCGCGATGGGCGCGGCACGTTCGAGTACGTCCCCTTCCACGACCAGCGCGCGCGCGAGGTGCGCGTAGCACGTCATCAAGCCCTGCCCGTGGTCGATGAAGATCTTGAGCCCGCCGCGGTTGAATTCGGAGAGCACACGCACCACCGCGCCCGCCGCCGCCGTGTGCACGGTGGTGCCCACGGGGATGCACAGGTCCGTGCCGTTGTGGCTGTCGTAGGTCAGCGCGCGCCCGCGAAAATCCTCCACCTGTGTGCGCTTCACCGACCATCCCGCCTCCACGGGCGTCTGCCGGTGATTGAAGAGGTTGGTCAGGATCACCTGACGCGGCACCGTGTCGCGTCCGTGCCACAGCGGCCAGGCCATGCCCGGTCGCAGCAGCTTCAGGCTCGAGAGACCCATCTGGCTCTTGGGCACGTCCTCCTCGCCCCGCAGTGCGACGAGCGCCTGTCGGTAGCGCACGCCCAGCGGGCGCAGGCCCATGGCCTCGATCAGCGGTATGCGTGGTCGCCGTGTCATGCGCGCAGTGTAGTCCATTCGAGCCATTCGCGCGGCGGTCGGGGGCCTCTCGGGAATGCTTGCCATCGCCTGCCGGGAAGTATTGAATGCCCATTCAATCGGCCCAGCCGAAGGAGAACGCCATGAAGCGCACGATCTACGACGACGACCACCTGCTCTTTCGCGACGCCTTTCGCAGCTTCCTGACGCGCGAGATGTTGCCGAGGCAAGAGGCCTGGCGCGAGGCGGGCATGGTCGAGCGCTCGGCCTGGCAGAAGGCCGGTGACGCGGGCTTCCTCTGCCCCTGGCTGGAAGAGGAGTACGGCGGACCGGGGGGCGACTTCCTCCACTCCGCGATCGTCATGGAGGAGCTGGCGCGCGCCCACGAAGCGGGCTTCGCCCTGCCGCTGCATTCGGACGTGGTCGTGCCCTACATCCACCGCTTCGGGGACGAGGCGCAGAAGAAGCGCTGGCTGCCGGGCTGCGCCTCCAACGAGCTCATCACCGCCATCGCCATGACCGAGCCGGGCACGGGCTCGGACCTGGCCGCCATCGCCACCACGGCGCGGCGCGAGGGCGAGGAGTACATCCTCGACGGCAGCAAGACCTTCATCAGCAACGGCATCCTCTGCGACCTGTGCGTGGTGGCCGCGCGCACGCCCGACGCCAGCGACCACCCCCACGGCCAGCTCAGCCTCTTCGTGGTCGAGGCCGAGCGTGAGGGCTTCGTGAAGGCGACCAAGCTGAAGAAGATGGGCATGGCCTCGCAGGACACGGCGGAGCTCGCCTTCGATGGCTGTCGCGTACCCGTGGAGAATCGTATCGGACCCGAAGGCGCGGGCTTCTTGATGTTGATGCAGAACCTGCAGCAGGAGCGCCTGGTGGTGGCCATCGGCGCGCAGGCTCTGGCCGAGCAGGTGGTCGAGGAGGCCGTCGCCTACGCCAACGAACGCAAGGCCTTCGGTCGATCCATCGCGCGCTTTCAAGCGCTGCAGTTCTCGTTGGTCGATCAGGCCACCAAGGTGGAGGTCGGTCGCGCTTTCCTCGACAACCTGGTCGCGGCGCACGCGGCGGGCGAGGAGCTGGTGAAGGAGTGCTCCATGGCCAAGCTCTGGCAGTCGGAGATGTGCGGCGAGGTGGTGGACGCCTGCCTGCAGGTCTATGGCGGCTACGGCTACATGGACGAGTACCCCATCAGCCGCGACTACGTGGACGCGCGCGTCCAGCGCATCTTCGCCGGCACCAGCGAGATCATGAAGCTGATCATCGCGCGCCGCATGGGCCTCGGCGAGTAGAGCTTTGCGCGCAACGGTCGTGGACCAGCTTCGGTCACGCCCCGTTCTCGGTAGGGCGCGGGCTCGTCGCTGAGGATTGATCACAAGTCCGTTTGAGACAGCCTTGGACGCGCAAGCCGCACGGGAGGGTCGTTCTCCGGGGGACGGCGGCCTTGCACATGCGAGCGCTTGGCAAGGACCGCAGGCGTGGCAGGAGGGCGCTCGCGCAAGGCTGTCTCGCCGCACGCGCCAAGTCAGGTTTGGGTCGCAGCGACTCGGCACTCGCGGAGCGCCCTCCG
>Ga0100387_10002340_pt1 | contig 16100 bp, 10 predicted proteins | sample CryGeymeta201511_FD_81547 | JGI IMG/M metagenome (GOLD analysis project Ga0100387, IMG submission 81547) | Groundwater microbial communities from Crystal Geyser aquifers in Utah, USA - Crystal Geyser metaG 2015-11 | ecosystem: Environmental > Aquatic > Deep subsurface > Groundwater | place... | reverse complement strand
CAGAGTGTGGCCTACAATCATTTTGTCGTGGCCCTATTGCTTTTAGTGCTTCAGGTCATTGCCGGGCTTTGGATCGGCATCCAGTATGTTTTTCCGGATTTCTTTTATCAGGTCATTGATTTTAATGTCATGAGGACCATTCACATCAATCTGCTCATCGTCTGGATCCTCATCGGGTTTATGGGCGCCTCTTACTACCTCGTGGTGGAGGAGTCCGAGACCGAGGTCTGGAGCCCGGCCCTGGCCAATATCCACCTCGCGGGATTCGTGATCGGCGGCGTGGCTGCCATCGTCGGGTATCTCTTCGGAATAACCGACGGACGTGAGTTCCTGGAGCAGCCCTTCATCATCAAACTGGCGATCACGGTCGTGGTCCTGGCCTTTGTCCTGAATATCATCATGACCATCATAAAGGGCGGAAAGTGGACCTCGGTTCAGATCGTGCTGGTCATGGGACTGGTAGGGGCGGCGCTCTTCTTTCTCCCGGCACTGGGGAACCATGTGGGCGCTTATCGTAATCTCTCCGTGGACAAGTACTTCTGGTGGTGGACCGTGCATCTCTGGGTGGAAGGGGTCTGGGAGCTGATCATGGGCGCTATGCTTTCCTTCCTGCTCCTGAAGCTGACCGGCGTGGACCGGGAGGTCCTCGAGAAATGGCTCTATGTGATCGTGGGGATCACCTTTTTCTCAGGCATCCTGGGGACCGGCCATCACTATTACTGGGAAGGGTATCCTTCTTACTGGCTCTGGATCGGCGGGATTTTCTCGGCCGCTGAACCCTTTGCCTTCCTGGGCATGACCATCTATGCCTTTGCCATGATGGAGAAGGCAGGCCGCGCGCATCCGAACCGGGCCGCCATCTATTTCACCCTTGGCTGCGCGATCTTTGCCTTTCTGGGGGCCGGTATCTGGGGGCTCATGCATACCCTGCCTCAGATCAACCGATATACCCACGGTTCCCAGATCACGGCATCCCATGGCCATCTGGCCTTTTTCGGCGCCTATGCCATGATCAATCTCGCCATGATGGCCTATGCCATTCCGGCTATGAAGGGTAAAGACGGCTTTGACAAGCGGACTGCGCTCACCGCTTTCTGGCTCATGGTCATCGGCATGTCCGATATGACCCTGGCCCTGTTCGGCGCAGGGGTCGTGCAATCCTTTATGGAACGCTACAACCACATGCCGTTCATGGTGGTGCAGAACCAAATGTGGCTCTTCTATGCCATCCGCCTTGCCGGAGGGGTTGTCTTTGCCGTCGGTGTCCTGTACTTTGTCAAGGCCTTTTTCCAGGGCGGGGTAAAACGGGCGGCGTGACAGTCACCCGCGTTCAGCTTTCAGCGGTCAGCAGAAAAACCGAATCCTGGGCCTTTGCTGGCATCTGATTGCTGATCGCTTTTTGTATCAAGGAGAAGCAAAGATGAAATCCTATCTTGAACAGGCCGACGAAGTGGAGAGTCCGGAACAAGCCATGCCTTATTACATCCCCATCGGGGACGAGGCGGTGGTATTTGAAACCGCCTACCGGAAGAAGCTCCCGCTCATGCTCAAAGGGCCGACCGGCTGCGGAAAGACCCGGTTCATACGGTACATGGCGCATCGTCTGGGACGGCCGGTGGTGACCGTGGCCTGCCACGATGATCTCACCGCCGGCGACCTGGTAGGGCGTTACCTGGTCAAGGGCGGAGAGACGGTCTGGATCGACGGGCCGCTGACCCACGCCGTGCGGATCGGGGCCATCTGTTACTTAGATGAGATCGTGGAGGCCAGGCAGGACACCACCGTGGTGATCCATCCTTTGACCGATGACCGGAGGATTCTTCCCGTAGAGAAGACCGGGGAGACCCTGACGGCGCCGGATGAGTTCATGCTGGTGATCTCGTTTAACCCCGGATACCAGAGCCTGCTCAAGGATCTGAAACCCTCCACCAAACAGCGGTTCTTGGCTCTGGAATTTGATTATCCGGCTGCGGACAAGGAGGCGGAGATCGTGGCACACGAAAGCGGTGTGGAGATCTCGACCGCCCGTTCCCTAATCCTTCTGGGGAGCAAGATCCGGAATCTCAAGGACAAAGGACTCGAGGAGACGGTCAGCACCCGGCTTCTGGTTTATGCCGGGCAGTTGATACAAGGCGGGATCCCTTCGCCGAGGGCCTGTGAGCTGGCCATGCTGCAGCCGATTACCGACGAGCCCGAGGTGAAGAGAGGGATCAGGGAGTTGATTACGTCCGTGTTTTAGTCTTTTGGGCAAAAAGGTGAAGTTTGGGTATGAAGAGGAAGCTTAGGGTGTTCAAATTCTAATTTCGAAATCCTAAATCCTAAACAAATCCAAATTTCAAAATTCAAATGTACAAAGCAGGGCTGTTTTGAATTTTTGTCATTAGATATTGTTTAGGGTTTAGATATTAGGATTTAGTATTTGGTATATCTGTAGGATGTACATGATCCAGGCATTCATTGACAGAACGATCAACAGAAATTCCCGGGAGAGGCAGGACGCTTCTTCAAGCGTCGTTCGCCTGCAGGAGATTCAGGAGGTCTTGGATATATATCTCTCCGGGCTCATGAAACAGCCCCTAAGCGTGCGGGAAAACCGGATCTGGCAGGAGGGGAAGGGGTATGCCTTTGGTCTGATCCGCATGGCCGACAAACAGGTCCCTTCAGACCCGGAGGATTCCTACACCGACCTCAAACGGATCTTTCTCCCCGAGGAAATCAACACATTCCCCGATGCCGATGGGAACTTCAATTTTTACAAGGCCATCATTGCCCACAAGTACGGCCAGATCCGCTTCGGGAGTCTTGAGGTACTCGGGCTCTTTGAAAAGATCGAAAATCCGGATCTGGTCCGCGATCTTTTTGCGCTCATTGAAGATGCTCGTATGGAGCGGCGCCTTGTGGATGAACTGGGCGGGCTGAAAAGGCTTCTTGCGGCCCATAGGTCGAATTCGCTTAAAGTGAGGAACGGGATCCCATCCATGTCCCCCAAGCAGGCAAGGGTGGAGGCCCTTGTCCGGGTCAGCCTGGATCCCCATAACAATCTTGCGCCTTTTCCGGATGGGGTGAGAACCTGGGCGGAGCCCTATCGGGAAGAGATGCTGCACCTGATCGGAAACGGGAGCACGGCGACGGATTCGGCTCGGCTCGCCCTTGGGATCATGGGAGACCTGAACCGAGAGGAGGGTGAATACCGGGGCGTGGATCCTGTGCCCTACCGGGGAAGGATCAACCTGAATGCCGTGCTCCGGACGCTTCGAGGGGCCATCCAAGTCGAAACCGTGGGCCACGCTGTGGACGGAGAGGCCGAAGATGCCGAGCAGAAGCAGAAGGAACTCACCACACAGAGAAAGGTCGCGCCGGAGTCCACCGAGTTTGATGAAGAAGAGGCCAAGAGGGGGATTCTGCTCAACCGGTTTGACAAGATCAGCATGATCGCCAAGTATTTCAATATCAGCCGCCCTCTGGATACGGACGAGGATGTGGAAGACCTCAGGAAGTCTCTGGACGAACTGGAATCCACGGGAATGATCCGGACCGCACGCAAGGCCGGGAGCATCCTTTTGGTAGAAGACGATTTTGATTTCGATACGGAAGCGGAGGATGTGGACACGGGGGACGGACCACCGGGGATCCTCTATGACGAATGGGACTGCCGGATCGGCTCTTTTCGCGAGGACTGGTGCACCCTGCATGAGAGGACCTATAACCGGCTGGATGCGGAATGGGCCGAGAACCTGATGCAGAGAGAAAGCCGGCTTTTCACCAGGATCCGGAAGGAATTCATGGCCCTCCGTCCCGAGTACCAGAAGCTCCGGAAGCGGATTGACGGCGAAGAGGTGGACCATGACGCCTTCATCGAGGCGCTGGCCGACATCCGTGCCGGTGTGGCGCCGTCCGAGAAGATCTATATCAAACGGTCTCGGCGGAGAAAGGAGATTGCCACGGCTTTTCTGGCCGATCTTTCGGCATCCACCGATGCCTATGTCAAGAACATGAGGATCATGGACCAGCAGCGCGAGGCCCTCCTGCTCCTGGGTGAGGCCATGGAGGCGATCCAGGACCGTTATGCCATCTACGGTTTTTCAAGCAAGACCCGTAAACAGTGTGATTTCTTTACCCTCAAGGGGTTCGACGAGAACTACGGCCCCGATATCAAGGCCCGGATCGGCGGGATGAAGCCCCTGGACTATACCCGAATGGGGCCGGCCATCCGTCATCTGACCGGGATCCTCAAAAACGTTCGGGCCCGGACCAAACTCATGATCATCCTGAGCGACGGCAAGCCCAACGATTTTGACGTCTATGAAGGCAAATACGGCATTGAAGACATCAGGAAGGCCCTGCTCGAAGCGAGGGCCTCAGGCATCCAGTCTTATTGCATCACCGTAGACACCGAGGCAAGGGAATATCTTCCCACTATCTTTGAGCGGGGGAACTTTCTGGTTCTGGAAGATATCCGATCCCTGCCGCAGAAGCTGGTGGGGATGTACCGGAAACTGACGGGACTGAACGGCTCGTCCCGTTAAAAGTTTCTCCGTCTTGATGATGACGTTCGCCAAGACGCCACCCATGTTCGTGTCTCATTCGTGAAGGTTCGTGGCGAAAGGGTTTCTGTTTTTGTATCAATTATGTGATTCACGTCACTATTTTTTATGCAACGTTGTGTTAATATATGAACAGATGAGTTTGCCACGAATGGACACGAATCTACGCGAAGTTTTTTTTCGTGCCTCATTCGTGAAGATTCGTGGCCAAGGGTTTCCGGTTTTGTATAAATTATGCGTTTCAGGCAGCAGACAAATATGGCTGATGGATAGTTTACCGTGCTGCAGTTGCATAAAAAATATTAAGGAGGAATCAACATGAAAGAAATCACAAAAGACACGGTGATCGGGGATGTGATCAAGCTCTGTCCAGAGGCCAGAGCCGTCATTGAGAAACATTTTGGAAACGGCTGCTTCACCTGTCCCGGGATCAATATGGAGAGCATTGCCTTCGGTTCCACCATGCACAACCTGGACCCGAAGGTGATCGTGGACGAGATCAACGAGGTTTTGAAGATCAAGGTTTAAACAGGGATCGAAATTCATTCATCATGATAGGAGTGGTTATGGAAACCATTGAACTGAACGCACTGAAGAAATATTCCAAAGAGCATCCGGTCAAGCAGCTTCTTCACGACTCGGAACATCTGCGCATGGCCCTCCTGTGTCTGGAGGCCGGCCAGGAGATCGTCTCCCATGTAGCCCCCTCCACGGTCATGATGCAGGTTCTGGAAGGTGAAGGGGAGTTCACCGTGGGCCAGGAAAAAAAGAGAGGTTCGGAAGGGAGCATCTTTCACTGCGAGCCGAATGTCCCCCATGGCATCCGGGCCCTGACGCGCCTTTCTGTTCTGGCCGTTGTGGCGCCGAGGCCCGAATAGGACCATTTAGCAGAGAGGTGATGAGGATGACGAGGATCACCCGGGAGATGATCATCAATGACGTGATCAGGCAGTATCCGGAGACCATTTCAGTCTTCAACCGGTTTAATGTGGATTCCTGCTGCGGCGGAGGGGCATCCATTGAATCCACGGCCCAAAAAGATGGCGCCGACCTGGAGAACCTGATGGATGCACTGAACAGCGCTCTTCAACACTGAGAGGCGACCCTGCCCTGACGCCTATGCTTGATCGAGGAATCCAGACAAAATAAACCGGATGATCCGGCCGGACCCGTCCTCCGCCCCCCGATCACAGTCGAGGGGAGGCTGGATCGGGGAGCCGGATAATGACGAACAAAGAAACGGATGCCTGATCAGGTCCGGCATAACGAAATACGAAGCCGTCAAACTTGAGACTAACTGGCAATATCTTGAGTCGGGCTTTTCAAGCTTGACACCGGATTCAGTTCTTCGTTATATTCTGCACGTTCATTTCTCAATTATTTACGAGGGAATTTTTCTTCCGGGGTCTCCCACATGGATCGTTCCACCAATCACGTGCCGCAAATCCCGCGGCTTTTGCTTATCACGGCCTGGCTGATCATGCCGGCCGCTTTCGGCTTGCTTGCCATTGTCATGGGGCAGGACGCAGGCTGGGATCTGCGAAACTACCATTTCTACAACCCCTACGCATTTCTGCACGGTCGAATGAATTTCGATATCGTGCCGGCGCAGGTTGCAAATTTCTATAATCCGATCCTCTATGTCCCCTTTTATGAAATGGTCGTCCATCTTCCACCCAAAGCGGTTGGATTCCTGCTGGGTACGGTGCAGGGGCTGAATTTTCCGGTCTTGTTTTTGATTGCACACCGTTTGCTGGTCCCGCTTCACGGGCGCAAAGCCGCTTTCTTGGGTTTTGTGATTGCACTGACCGGCGTGCTCGGCGCCGGAAATCTTTCCGAAGTCGGCGCCATGTCTGCCGACAATATCTTGAGCATCCTGGTGCTTGTCTCTCTCCTGATCGTACTGGCGAATGACGCACGTCTGTCCGGCGCTCCATCCCCCGGTCTTCTCGTCAGGGTGGCCGGCGCCGGCGCAGCGGCCGGTTTAGCGGCGGGACTGAAGTGGCCGGCGGCCATCTTCGCTGTCGGCTTATGTGCGGCGTTCCTAACCGTGCCGGCCTCCCCGAAACGGAGGGTCCTGTATGCCCTATGGTTCGGACTGGGTGTGCTGGCCGGTGTCGCCATGACCGACGGATACTGGATGGTTCGCCTGTGGGTGAAATTCGGCAATCCGCTCTTTCCCTACTTCAATGATCTGTTTCAATCGCCCATGGCGACGATAGGAAATTATCGTGATGAACGTTTTCTGCCTCAAGGCGTGCTCGAAACGGTGTTTTTCCCGCTGCTCTTCGCATTGAATTCGTTGCACACGTCGGAAATTTATTTCCGGGATCTGCGCATCCCCTTGCTCTATGGTCTTCTCATGGTGCTGGCCCTTCATGCAATCCTTAGACTGCGTGCCGCTCCGGGTCTTCGTCACGAAACTCACAGTATGGAGCCGCACTTGTCCGTCTTCGGGGTTCGATTTATGCTGACTGCAGGGGTGGTCTCTTACCTTGCATGGCTGAAACTCTTCTCCATCTACCGCTACATCACGATCATCGAAATGCTTGCCCCGCTCGGTATCTGGCTGATTCTGGCGCGGATCTTCAGCGGCCGCAGAATCCGCATGGCCGCAGGACTCATGGCCCTCGTGCTTGTGCTGGCGACCCTGCGCCCCGCCGCCTGGGGGCGGATACCATGGAGTAATGACTACTTCGGCGTCACACCGCCGACGCTTGCCGACCCCGATCACACCATGGCGCTCATGGCCGGTTACGACCCGATGGCCTATGTCATTCCCTTCTTCCCTCAGGCTATCCGTTTTCTGAGAATACAAAGCTATTTCACCGGGCCCTCGGATCAACCCAACGGCTTTGACCGGCTGATGCATCAACTCGTCGCAGAGCACTCCGGACCGCTCTATATTTTGTACCGCTCCTATGAGCAGGATGCGGCTCGTGCAGCCCTGCAGGCGTACGGTCTGCAATTACAGAGCGGCCGTTGTCAGGCGCTGCGGCCGCACATTGAAGCCGGACTCAAGGATCCCCTGCTCTTCTGCCCGGCCGTTCGTCAAGAACAGAGTGACCCTCTTCATGGATGAAAGCCGCTTTCTGTCAGGATAAATTGCGCACGAGGGTTTGAGCGCGTTTTAACAGAACTAAGGCCCCCGAATACCATAGAATCAGGCTGCACTCTGCCGGTATCCGTGCGTCGAGGTGACGGGCGACGAGGCGGGGCGTAAAATGCGCGGGCGGACGCGAGGTCTTGACGCGGCAGACATACCGATCACCCTTTGCCGCGACCGGGACCCCGGCACGACGTTTCATCACCTGCCGTATCGGTTCTTCGGAACCCACAGGGTCCGCGTAAAGCTGCACTTGAACAAAGTCCGGCGGAATTCCACCGAGATCAAGCCGGACCTCGAAGGTCCAGCCGTCTTGCTCCTGAATTGCCGCAAGATCCCCCCATTGGACCTCATGCCAGTGATCCGCGAGGGTCCGTTCCCACGCCCGGAGCTCCTTGGCCAGGCGCCCTTTTCTCGCCATTCTGCGTTGAAACGCTGCCGCGGCAGGGAGGTAGAGTTTTTCCGCGTATTCCCGCACCATGCGGTTGCTGCTGAAACGGGGCGTGAGGTGGGCCATACTCGCCCGCATCCGCTGGATCCAGGCCCTGGGGAGTCCGGCCTCGTCCCGGTCGTAGAATTCCGGGACGACCTCCTCCTCCAGGAGCCGGTATAGCTGTTCCGCTTCCACGCGGTCCCACTCCCCCGCAGGGCGCTCCTGACCATCGCCGAGGGCCCAGCCCACATCCGGGGAGTAGGCCTCGGCCCACCAGCCGTCGAGGGAGGAAAGGTTGAGGCCGCCGTTGACCAGGACTTTCATGCCGCTCGTCCCCGACGCCTCCCAGGGCCGCCGAGGGGTGTTGAGCCAGACATCCACACCCTGTACCAGTTCCTGGGCGAGGTTCATGTCGTAGTCCTCCAGAAAAACCGCGTGGGCACGCACCTCCGGCCGTTCCACGAACCGGGCCCATTCCTGCACCAGGCGTTTGCCGGTCTCGTCCTGCGGATGGGCCTTGCCGGCCACGATGATCTGCACGGGCCGGTCCGGGTTGCCCAGCAGACGAACCAGCCGCTCCGTGTCCTGGAGCAGGAGATTCGGGCGCTTGTACTCGGCAAAGCGGCGGGCAAATCCCAGGGTGAGCACATGGGGGTCCAGGACCTTTTCCGACAGGGCCACCCGGTCCGGCGGCAGTCCGCGCTGTCCCAGGTGAAGGGCAAGGCGCCTGCGGGCATAGTCCACCAGGTCCGCCCGTTCCGCACTGCAAAAGGACCACAAGTCCTCATCGCTCATTTTTTTCAGGATAGTCCCGGTCAGGGCCTTAAGGGTCCCCTGCCAGCGTTCCTTACCGCAGACCTGGGTCCAGGCCTCATCCGCCCAGGGCGAATCCCAGGAGGGAACATGCACCCCGTTGGTGACATGAGTCACCGGCACCTCGTGATCAGGCCATCGCGGGAAAAGATCCTGAAAGATCCGGCGGCTGACCTCTCCGTGCAGGCGGCTCACCCCGTTGGTGATTCCGCAGGTGCGGAGCGCGAGGTAGGCCATATTGAACGGCTCTTGGGTGTCATCGGGGTTCTTACGCCCCAGGGCCGCCAACTCATGGGGAGAAACGCCGAGGCGGTCTGCATAATCCCGGCCGTATTTTTCCAGAAGCTCCCGGGGGAAGATATCGAAGCCGGCGGCAACCGGCGTATGCGTGGTAAAGACATTGCCCGCCCTCGTGGCCCAGAGCGCCTCCCAGAAATTTAGGTGGTTTTGCTCCATGAGGCGGCGTGCCCGTTCCAGAGTCACGAAGGCCGCGTGCCCCTCGTTAAGATGGCAGACCTCCACGGGGAGACCGAGCGCCTCAATCAACTGCCAGCCGCAGATCCCCAAGGCGATCTCCTGGGCCAGGCGCATCTCCTGCCCTCCGCCGTAGAGCTTGCCGGTGATGCCCCGGTCGTTCGGACTGTTTAATGGATCGTTGCTGTCCAGGAGGTAGAGCATGACCCGGCCGACTTCAGCCTTCCAGACTCGGAAGCGTACGGTTCGTCCGGGGGCATCGAAGGAGACGTGGAGCCAGGTCCCGTTTTCCGCAAGTACCGGCGTAATGGGGAGGCTCGTGGGATCATTATACGGATAGACCTCCTGCTGCCAGCCGCCGGCATCGATGACCTGCCGGAAATACCCTTCCTGATAGAGCAGGCCCACGCCGACCACCGGCACGCCCAGGTCGCTCGCCGCCTTGAGGTAGTCTCCTGCAAGGATCCCCAGACCTCCGGCATAGATGGGCAGGGCCTCGCTCAAACCGAACTCCATGCTGAAGTAGGCGATCGTGGGCGCATGGGTCTCCCCGAAAATCCCGTGGCTCCAACAGGAACAGCCAAGATACGACTCTCGGTCCTTAGCCAGACGCTTGAGCTCTTTCCTGAATTTTGCATCTCCGGCCAGATCCTCCAGGCGCTCCCGTGAAAGGTTCTGCAGGACCACGTAGGGACTTTTTGTCCGTTCCCATGTTTCCGGGTCCACGTCACTCCACAGGGCATCACCGGCATGACTCCACATCCAGCGGAGGTCGGTCACCAGGGTTGCCCACGGCTCCAGGCCGGCGGGAAGTTTTCGAGGGAAAAAGGGTGTGGTCTCCATGGTTCTGCTCCTTATCTGTTATCAGGTAGCGTCAAGATATAACCACAGAGCTCTGTGGTTTCTGTTGGTCTTTCATGTGTCCATGCGCCGCGCAGGCGCCGGCCGGTCCGAGTCCCTGCTCACTTTCTCATCTCTTGCCGCCTTTCCATGTCCATTTCAGAATTTCAGGCATGTCCTGGCCGTAGCGGGTGATATACTCCCGGTGTTCAATCAACTTGTCCCGGATGAACTGTTTTGTATAGGCCGCGATGGCATCGAGTTTGGGCACGCGGTCGATCACGTCCGCCGTCAGATGGAACCGGTCCAGATCATTGCGGACGGCCATGTCAAAAGGGGTGGTCGTGGTTCCCTCTTCCTTGTAGCCCCGCACGTGCAGGTTCTTATGGTTGGTCCGCCGGTACGTCAGCCGGTGGATCAGCCAGGGATAGCCGTGGAAGGCAAAGATGATCGGTTTGTCCGCGGTGAAGAGGTCGTCGAAATCATTGTCCGAAAGCCCGTGGGGATGTTCTTCCCTGGGCTGGAGGGTCATGAGGTCCACGACGTTGATTACGCGGATCTTAAGATCCGGCACATGTTCGCGGAGCAGGTCCACGGCGGCCAGGGTCTCCAGCGTGGGAACATCCCCGGCACAGGCCATGACCACGTCGGGGTCGGCGCCGAAATCACTGCTCGCCCACTCCCAGATCCCGATGCCCGAGGAGCAGTGCTTGACCGCCGCATCCATGTCCAGGTACTGGAGCGCGGGCTGTTTCCCGGCCACGATGACATTCACATAGTTCCGGCTCCTGAGACAATGATCCGTGACCGAGAGGAGGGTGTTGGCATCAGGCGGGAAGTAGACCCGGACGATGTCGGCCTTCTTGTTGACCACGTGATCTATGAAGCCCGGGTCCTGGTGGGAAAAGCCGTTGTGGTCCTGGCGCCAGACGTGGGAAGTCAGCAGATAGTTGAGGGAGGCGATGGGCCGCCGCCAGGGGATTTCGTCCCTCGTCACCTTGAGCCACTTGGCGTGCTGGTTGAACATGGAATCGATAATATGGATGAAGGCCTCGTAGCAGGAGAAGAAGCCGTGCCGGCCCGTGAGAAGATACCCCTCCAGCCAGCCCTGGCAGGTATGCTCGCTCAGGATCTCCATGACACGGCCGTCCGGGGAGAGATGGTCATCTTCGGGGATGGTCGGGTCCATCCAGGTCCGATCCGTGACCTCGAACAGGGCGCTCAGACGGTTCGAGGCGGTCTCATCCGGACCGAAGACGCGGAAATTCCTCTCTTCCATATTACGTTTCATCACATCTCGCAGGAAACGGCCCATGACGCGGGTCGCCTCGGCCGAGACCCGGCCCGGCTCCGGCGCCTCCACGGCATAATCCTTGAAGTCCGGAAGTTTCAGGTCACGGAGCAGAAGACCTCCGTTGGCATGGGGGTTGGCCCCCATACGGCGCTCTCCCTTGGGCGCAAGCTCGGCGAGTTCGGGACGCAAAGATCCGTTCTCATCAAAGAGTTCCTCGGACCGGTAGCCCTTCATCCATGTTTCGAGGAGCTTCACGTGTCCGGGCTTGGCCGCCATCTCGGACAGGGGGACCTGGTGCGACCGCCAGAACCCCTCGGTCTTGAGTCCATCGACCTCCTTGGGGCCGGTCCATCCCTTGGGGGTTCGCAGGACGATCATGGGCCAACGGGGACGGCCGGTCAGACCTCTGGTCCGGGCCTTTTCCTGAATGGTCTTGATCTTGCCGAATACAGTGTCCAGGGTTTCAGCCATGGCCCGGTGCATCAGCCCTGGATCTTCGCCCTCTACAAAATAAGGCTTGTAACCGTAACCCGCAAAGAGACTCTCCAACTCCGCATGAGGGATGCGGGCAAGAACCGCGGGATTGGCGATCTTGTAGCCGTTCAGGTGCAGGATGGGAAGCACGGCGCCGTCACGGACGGGATTGAGAAATTTGTTCGAATGCCATGCTGCGGCCAGAGGGCCGGTTTCTGCCTCCCCGTCGCCCACCACGCAGGCGGCAATGAGGTCGGGATTGTCAAAGACCGCGCCATAGGCGTGGGCGATCGAGTAGCCCAGCTCCCCCCCTTCATGGATGGAGCCCGGGGTCTCGGGGGCCACGTGGCTTGGAATACCGCCCGGGAAAGAAAACTGGCGGAAGAGCTTCTTCATCCCCTCAGCATCCCGAGAGATGTCGGGATAGAATTCGCTATACGTTCCTTCCAGATAGGTGTTCGCGACCAGGCCGGGACCTCCGTGACCTGGGCCGGCGATGTAGATCATATTGAGATTCTGTTCGCGGATGACGCGGTTGAGATGCACGTAGATAAAGTTAAGTCCCGGCGTGGTCCCCCAGTGCCCCAGGAGGCGGGGCTTGATGTGATTGAGAGTTAGAGGTTCTTTGAGCAGGGGATTGTCGTAGAGATAGATCTGTCCCACCGAGAGGTAGTTGGCCGCCCGCCAGTAGGCGTCCATATTCTTTAACTGATCCGTGGAAAGAGATTTATTCATTGTACGCTCCTTCTTATTGGTTCTTATCCCATTTCCCGGGTAAAAAGGGTTCAAGGATTACGCTTCGCGTGCCCCGCTTTTCTCAATCTTTGCCGTCTACAACGGCCACTACACTAAGGTATCTCTGGGTCAAGGGGCCGAGGGTCCAAGTAAAAGACAACACCTTTAACTTCCTGCAATGTTTGAGAACTTCTGAGTCCCTAAGTTTCTTGTCTGTCACTTGTCTTTTTCTCACACTTCACTTGACCCCTTGGATCCTTGGCCCCTCGAACCCTTCAGCCCTGAAGTCTTCACCCGTTCCTGCGAGAGCATGCTCCTTTTCTTACGCGTTGGTCTGAGAAAGAAGCATATACGTGTGCCGGGCGATCATCAGCTCTTCATTGGTATGGATGATACGGACGGTCGCCGGAGAGCCGGATTCTGAGATGATGGCCGCGTTTCTCAGGTTTTGCTCCGGATCAAGATCGAGCCCCAGGAATTCCAGCCCGACTGAGATGCGCCGCCGCACCTCGGGCGCGTTCTCCCCGATCCCGCCGGTGAAGACCAGGGTGTCCACCCCGCCCAGAACCGCGGCCAGGCCGCCCAGAAATTTCCTGGCCTGGCAGCAGAAGAGATCCACGGCATCCTTGGCCTGCGGTTCATCCGCCTCCCGTTCCAGGAGTTCTTTCATATCGCCGGTGATGCCGGAAACCCCCAGAAGACCGGCCCTGCGATTCACAAGTTCATTCAGCTCTCGGGGGGCCATCCCCTCTTGCTCCAGAAGGTAGAGGAACACACCGGGGTCCAGATCCCCGGTACGGGTGCTCATGACCAGACCCCCTGCCGGGGTAAAGCCCATGGTGGTATCCAGGCATCTCCCCTTGTGCACGGCGGCCATGCTGGCCCCGTGACCGAGGTGGGCGATGATGATGCGGCCGCCGGCCGCCTCTTCGCCGGCCTCCCGCCGCAGCTCCTCCATGATATACTCATAGGAAAGACCGTGAAAGCCGTAGCGGAGGATGCCCAGGTCCCGAAGCTTCTTGGGGAGCGGATAGAGCTGGGCCACGCGGGCATCTGCCGGTGAAACATAGTGTCGAAGCACGCAACCTGCTGGAGGGCGGGATCGTGCCGGCGGATCGCATCGATGGCGTCGAGTTCGTGGGGAAGATGTTCCGGCACGAAGGGGCTGAGTCTTCTGAGCTCCGCAAGCAGATCCGGGGTGATGAGACGCGGCCGGCTGTACTGCGTTCCGCCGTGCACCACCCTGTGCCCCGCCGCGTTCAGGTCCCGGTCCAGGGAATTCTCGTGCAGCCATTCCAGGATGACCTTCAAGGCCGCAGTGTGGTCCGGGAGGTCCCGCTGCTCTTTGATCAGGCTTGTGCCGTCCGCGTTCCCGGCGTGGAAGAGACTTCCGGAGAGACCGATCCCCTGGATTTCGCCTCTGAGGGCCAGCGTCTCCCGCTGTCCCATCCGGTACAGGGAAAACTTGATGCTGGAAGAACCGCTGTTGATCGTCAGGATCCTTTTTAACCGTCCATCTTCCATGGAGGCCTTTCACTTTCAAACAGGAGCGGTCTTAACACGCCCCCCCTGACGAGTGCCGCGAAAATTCCCGCTGCCTTATTTACCGCTATTCCGTATCCCTGTCAAGTCACCTCCTCTGTTTTTGGGATGGTCTTTGACATGTTCAGCCGGAAATCGGACGACCAATTCAAATAGCACCGCTAACAAACCCATGCAGGCGAGGCGGTATCCGAACCCCTGATGGGGAACGCCGGACAATCCTCTCATGATCAAAGTTCAGGCCCTGGGACGGCGGACGACGCGGCGCGCCGTTTTTCGACCCAGCTTTTTCCTCGCTGACGGAGGCCGTCTATGAGACTGTAGAAGATCGGCACGTAGATCAGAGTCAGAAAGGTGGCCACGAAGAGTCCTCCGATGGCGACCACTGCGAGGGGGGAAAGCCTCTCCAATCCCAAGGCCCGCTGGGCGGCGATGGGGAGCATCCCCACGATGGTGCCGGCTGCGGTCATGAGGATGGGCCGGGTCCGGACCCGGACGGCCTGCTCGATGGCGTCCTGGATCTCCGCTCCTTTGGCCCGGGCCTTCTCGATGAAGTCGATGAGCAGGATGGAGTTGTTCACCACGATCCCCGCGAGCAGGATCATCCCCATGTTCGAGGGCATGCAGGCGTGCCGGCCCGTGATCAGGAGCCCCCAGGCCCCGCCGATCATGGCCAGGGGGATGGCGGACATGATCGTGACCGGGTTGGCCCAGGACCGGAAGGTGGGCGCCAGGGAGAAGAAGAGGAGGATCACGGCCAGGAGCAGGGCGCGCTTGAGTCTGCCCCCTGCCTCCTCCATGTTCTTGATTTCTCCTTCATGACTGATATAATAGCCCGGCGGGAGCGGAAGGCCGGAGAGGGCCTTCTGCACCCGTTCCTGGAGGTGTGAGATGGCGGTGGTCCCCCGGTACCCGTAGATGTCCACCGTGGGTTGCAGGTCCTGGCGGGTGAAGCGGGTTCGTGTCACTCCCTTTTTCACGGCCGCGAGCTCGGAGAGCGGCGCCGGCCCCAGTTGTGTAGCGATCTGCACGGCCTTTAGCGCGGAAAGACTGTCCCTGGCCCCTTCAGGATAACGGACCCGGATCAGGTAGCCGTCCTCACCCGGGACCCGCAGGACCGAGGCCGGCCCGCCTTTGAGGGCCTCTGTGAGCTGACGGCTGATCTCCACGGGCCCCACGCCGTACCGGCTTGATTTTTCCACGTCTATGGTGAGAAGGAGTTGCCGCTTGTCCAGGGTCCAGGATCGCGTCACCGTGGTGAGACCCCGTACCTTCCGGAGCCGCTCCGCCGCTTGATCGGCCAGGGAGTCCAGGACCTTGGGATCGGGGCCGGAGATCATCACGTCCACGGGAGCGCTGATCGAGGAGAGGGGCGTGGCCCCGAAATCATAGACGTCCAGGGACTTGAGCCCGGGAATTCCGGCGGCCTGTTCACGGATATCATCCTCCAACTGCCAGATGGTCTTGTCCCGGTGAAAACGGTCCACGAAGTGCACGGTCATGAGTCCCTGCTGCGGGATGCGTCCGGTCCCGAAGCTGATGACGCCGATCTCGGATCCCACGGTCGTGGAGATATTCTCCATCCCCGGCATCTTCTTGAGAATTGCTTCGATCTTTTCCGCAGCCGCCTCGGTCGCGGACAGGGAGGCGTCGGATTCAGTCTCAAAGGCGATCTTGATGATCCCCGTGTCCATGGGCGGCATCAGGTCCCGTCCGGCAAGAGGTATCTGCTTCATGCTGACCACGAAGAGGACGATGATGGGGAGGATAAAGAGGATTTTGTGCCGCAGGGCCGTATGGATCAGGCCGGCGAAAAAATTCCGGATCGGGTCCACCACGAAACGT
>Ga0100387_10002330_pt1 | contig 16144 bp, 13 predicted proteins | sample CryGeymeta201511_FD_81547 | JGI IMG/M metagenome (GOLD analysis project Ga0100387, IMG submission 81547) | Groundwater microbial communities from Crystal Geyser aquifers in Utah, USA - Crystal Geyser metaG 2015-11 | ecosystem: Environmental > Aquatic > Deep subsurface > Groundwater | place... | reverse complement strand
CTTCCCGCGCGGGCTGGCGCTGATGCTCGGCGCGCTGGATGTCTGGCTGTACGACGGCGACCCATTCAACGGGTTGGCTTTTGAAGCTACGCTGCAAAAGGTCAAAACCGCCGCGCGCGCGCCGCATTATTTTGAGAATTTGATTCGCCGCCACTTCATCGAAAACCCGCATCGCACCAGCCTGCGCCTGCTGCCAGACGCGGCAGAAGGCCAACGCAAAGCAGACGCCGAAGCCGCGCGGCTCGAAAAAGTGAAAGCAGGCCTGAGCCGCCACCAAATTGACGCGCTGATTGCCAACGTGGCCGCTCTCAAAAAACGTCAGGAAACCCCCGACAGCCCCGAAGCGCTGGCAACCATCCCGGCGCTAACGCTTCAGGATATTGACCCGAAAATCAAAACCATCCCGTGCGCCATCGAAACTTCACGCGGCACGCACATCTTCAGCCATGACCTGCCCACCAACGGCATTCTCTACCTCGACCTGGGCTTTGACCTGCACCCCGTCCCGGCGGAATTGCTGCCGTTTTTGGGCTTCTTTGGGCGCGTTTTGCTACAAATGGGCACCCAAAGCCAGGATTACGTCAGCCTGATTCAGCGCATTGGCAAAAATACGGGCGGCATTCGTTCCGCTGCGCTGATTTCCACCATCCGCGAGAGCAGCGACTCGGCGCTCTACTTTTTCCTGCGCGGCAAGGCCACTCTCGACAAGGCGGGCGAACTGCTCGCCATTTTGCAGGACGTTTTGCTGACAGCCAATCTCGACAACCGTGAGCGTCTGCGCCAGATTGTGATGGAAGAAAAAGCCGAAGCCGAAGCCGGGTTAATTCCCGGCGGGCACGGCGTGGTCAGCGGGCGGCTTGCGGCGCGCTTCAGCGAGGCGGGCTGGGTCGGCGAACAAATCGGCGGGTTGGAAAATCTCTTCTTCCTGCGCCGCCTGGCGGACGACATCGAAAAAGATTGGGATGCGGTGCTGGCGAAACTGGAAACGCTGCGCCGCCTGGTCATCAACCGCGCCGGAATGGTGGTCAATCTCACGCTGGATGAGGCCTCCCGCCAAAAAGTTTCCCCGGCGCTGGAAGCGCTGTTAGCCAGTCTGCCGGCTTCTGCCGGTTCGACGGGCAGCCCCTTCCCCTGGAAAACCAGGCCGCAAAACAACGAAGGCCTGACCATTCCGGCGCAGGTCAATTACGTTGGCAAGGGCGCAAATTTGTACGCGCTCGGCTACGAACCGCACGGCTCAATTCACGTCATCCGCAACTATTTGGGCACGACCTGGTTGTGGGAAAAAGTGCGTGTGCAGGGCGGCGCCTATGGCGGATTCAGCACCTTCGACACGAACAGCGGCGCCTTCGCCTACTTGAGTTACCGCGACCCGAACATTTTGCCCACGCTGGCAAATTATGACGCCACCCCCGGCTTTTTGCGCGCCCTCGACCTGAACGAAAGCGAATTGACCAAATCCATCCTCGGCACGATTGGCGAAATTGACGCCTATCAACTGCCCGATGCCAAAGGCTGGACGAGCATGGCGCATCACCTGACCGGTTACACGGACGAAATGCGTCAGCAAACCCGCGCCGAAGTGCTGGCAACCAGCGTCAAAGACTTCCAGCGTTTTGCCGAAACGCTGGAACAAGTCGCCGCCCACGGGGAAGTGGTGGTGCTGGGTTCTGCCGAGGCCGTTGAAAAAGCCAACCAAGAAAAGCAGGGCTTTCTCAAAGTGAAAAAAGTGCTGTAACGCGGATGCCGCGCCTTTCCCAATAAGAAACTCCCCGGCAGCCGGGGAGTTTCTTTGTTCAGGCCGATTGCAGCGCCTGGCGAATTTTGCGATAGGTGATAATCGGCCCGTCGCCAGGGATGAGTTTTTCACCAACGTCCAGGCGGCTGGCCTTCGGGCGCTGGGTTTCCACAATCGGCTTGTCCTGGCGCTCAATCACCAGATTGCCGAGCGAGCCAAAGCAGCCGGTTATCTGCCGCAAAACGGGGATGGCGACGCGATGATAAAAGCGCAGGTACATGAGCGTATTCTCTTCGTCAATCGGCGCAAAAGCCACAAAGACGCGGGTATCGTCCGCAATCCAATTGTGCCAAACGTTGGGAAAGCGAAATTGCAAAAACGGGTGACGGGCCGGTTCGGGCAGTTCGCTGGCGCGTTTTGGCTTTTGGCCGCTGTCCACTTCGTTGTAGACCCAGATATTGAGCAGGGAATCTTCGGGGAAGAAATGCTCCACGCGCACCAGCGGCCCATTGACCAGCGTGCGGTTGCCGCGTCCGATGGTGGTGCGGTGAACAAAAGGCAGGTGCACCACGTCGAGCTGATTTTCAATGGCGCGGCTGTAGTGCGTCGCCCAGGGGTCGCGCAGCGTGGCGTACACCATGCCGTCGTCAATCGCCTCGAAAAATGGCAGCGGCGGATAACTTTCACGCGGCTCGCCCCACCAGAGATAGACCAACCCGTGCGCTTCGCGCACCACATAGGCTTTGGCCTGCATGGCCTTGGGGATTTCCGCGCCGCGCCCGTTGGCCGGAATGAGCGTACATTTGCCGCTGGCGTCAAATTCAAAACCATGAAACGGGCATTGAATGCACTCGCCCTGTAATTTTCCCGCGCTGAGCGCCACGCCGCGATGCGGGCACAGATCGCTCATCAGGCTCAATTCGCCGCGCGCGTTGCGCCAGGCAACCATTTTCTCACCCAGGCGGGTAACGCCGATGACTTTGCCGGGCTTGATTTCATCCGATTCGAGGATGGCATACCACTGATTGGGAATCATATTCCTCCTTGTGAATGTTGGCGCAAGTATACTGCGCCACGCCGTAACACACCCCCAAAAAATGGGACACGGAGCCGGACGGATTGCGCGGAGAATTTCAAAAATCCGTCCACTCCGTTAACTCCGTGTCCAAACTCCGCGGCATGAATGTCGCGCTACAAGAGCAAACTCCGTGTGACTCCGTCAACTCCGTGTCCCAAACTCCGCGGCATGAATGTCACGCTACAAGAGCAAACTCCGTGTGACTCCGTCAACTCCGTGTCCCAAACTCCGCGACATGAATGTCGCGCTACAAGCAATACTGTTTAGCTAGCAGTTTCGGAGTCCAACGTCTCCCAACGCTGGCGCCAAAGTCTGGAGACTTTGGACTCCTTATCTAAACAGTATTGACGCTAACTGAAGAGCGCTTTGACATCTTCGGCGGTGATATTCTTGAAGAAACTGCCGTCAGTGGTGATGAGTTGTTCCACCAGGTTTTTCTTGCGTTCCTGCAACTGCAAAATCTTCTCTTCGACCGAATCACGCAATATGTATTTGTAGACGAAAACCGGTTTATCCTGTCCAATGCGGTGAGCGCGGTCACTGGCCTGCATTTCCACGGCGGGATTCCACCACGGGTCAATGTGGATGACGTAATCAGCGGCGGTCAGGTTCAGGCCGACGCCGCCCGCTTTCAGGCTGATGAGGAACAGCGGCAGAGCCTGATCGCTTTGGAAGGCGTCCACTTGTTCCTGGCGGTTATTGGTCTGGCCGTCAAGGTAGGCGTAATGAATGTTGCGGCTGTCCAACTCAGCGCGCAGGAGTTTGAGCGTTTCGACAAACTGGGAAAATATCAGGGCCTTGTGACCTTCGGAGAGCAGGGTCTCAATGTTTTCGAGCAGCATCTCAAATTTAGCCGATTCGCCGCGATAGGTTTTATCCACCAACAAGGGATGAATGCAGATTTGGCGCAGACGCAGCAGGCCTTCCAGAATTTTCATGCGGGCGTTATTGACGCCCTCGCCGTCAATCAGCCCCAGTAGCGCCTGGCGGTATCGCTCGCGAGTGTACGTGTAAATCTTGCGCTGGGCAGGCTCCATCTCGCCGTAGATGACGCGCTCGGTACGCGGCGGCAATTCGGGCGCGACTTGTTCCTTGGTGCGGCGCAAAATAAACGGGTAGACCATCTTGCGTAAAAGCTGAGCGGTATCCGCGTTGGCGTCGCGTTCAATTGGGCCGCCGATTTCAGATTTGAAGTAATCCAGATTGCCGAGCAGGCCAGGGTTGAGAAAGGCGAATTGCGACCAGAGTTCAAAGGAGGAGTTTTCAACCGGCGTACCGGTCATCACCAGGCGATGGTCGGCCAGCAACAGCCGGCAGGCCTTGGCCGATTGCGAAACCGGATTTTTGATGGCTTGCGACTCATCCAAAATGGCGTAGTGGAAGCGATAACCGCGTAAGAGTTCGATGTCTTTGATGACCACTCCGTAGGTGGTGATGACCAGATCGTACTGGTCAAAAACGCTGGTATCTTTCTCGCGGGCGTAGCCGTGATATTCCAATGCGCGCAGGCCGGGGGTGAATTTTTCGATTTCGCGCTGCCAGTTGGTGAGCAGCGATTTCGGCACCACTACCAGCGCAGCCTTGTTGGCTTCGTTCTTCTCTTTGATGGCTTGCAAAAAAGCCAGTACCTGCACTGTTTTTCCCAGCCCCATATCGTCGGCCAGACAGCCGCCGAACTGATATTCGCGCAGAAAATGCAGCCAGTCCACACCGGCTTTTTGATACGGGCGCAGTTCCGCCGTCAGATTTTGCGGCAACGACTGAGGCGTGATGCTGGTAAATTCGCGCAAGCGCTCGCGGCGGCGCTTAAATTCATCGTCCGAGTTGACGCGTTCCGATTCGCCCAGCAACTGGTCGAGCAGGGTAACTTGCTGATTGGAGAAGCGCAGGCCGTCTTCGGTTTCCTCGCCCAGGTTAAATAAATGTTTGTAACGGTCCAGCCATTCTTGCGGCACTTCGCCCAGCGTGCCATCGCCCAGTTTGATATAGTTTTCGCGGCGTTTAAGCGCCCGGCGCATGTCTTTGAGCGCAACGGGAAGGTCGCCATATTGAATAACGGTGTTCAGGTCGAACCAGTCAATGCCGGATGAGATGTTAAACGAAATGGTCGGCTGATGGCGGTTGATGCGTACATTTTTGATATTTTCTTCGCCGTAGACTTCAAATCCAGCGGCGACTGCCTTGGGAACGTAGTGCATCAGAAAATCAATCACGTCCACTTTGGCGCGGAGATTAAACAACCCAACGCTACCCGTGACACGCTTTAAGCCAAAATTACTGACCTGGCTGAAGGCGGCTTTTTCGACATCGGCGGCGCGGAAAATACGGGTAAAGGTGGCCGTTTCCACGTCGTAGGTGGATGATGTTTCGGGGATGCGTGATTCGTATGGTACCTCGAACTTCTCGTAGCCAAATTTTAGCCAGACATTCAGAATGCTGTTTTTTTCTTCCAGATACAAGCGCGGTTGGGGTTGTTCGGTAATTTCGCGGACGTTGATGCCGCTACCGGTGAGCGTAAATTGAGCAGCCAGGCCAGGCAGGTAGTTTTCAAGAAAAATATCTTTTTCTTCAGCGGGAATGTGGATGCGAGAAGCCTTGTTGATGTTTTCAACTTGCTCAACGTCCATGTTTTCCTGGCCGGGAATGAGCGTTTGGTCAATCATCAACCAGAGTGGGTTTTGTGAGACGACAGCTGGCTTTTTTGTCACCTTCCATAGCGCATCGCCCAGGCGGAGATGAAATTTTAATCGCAGGCCGCCGTCTTTGCTATTTTCGATATCAAGCAAGACGCTGGCGCTTTCGCGTGAGATGGTCAGCGGGCGGTTATGGCTGATGAAAATGTCTGATCCGTAGGTGTTTTGACCCGCGTAAAGCGGAAAATTTTCGTCGCGCAGAATCTGCAAAACGCCGGGGAGCGCGGCGGTTTGGCTGCTATCGGCATAATAAGTAGAGCTACTGCTTATTTTTGCAATCATTTGTGCCAGGCTGACAATTTGCGATGGCGCATTGAGGCAGGCTTCGGGCTTGAAATTTTGTTGGCTATGAGCCTTAAATTGCGCACGCGCGGTGGGTGTATTTGCTAAAAACTCAATCATTTGCTCCTGATTGCTCCAATCGGGCAATGATCTATTTTGCAAAATTGGAATTTGAGCAACCGGCGCAGTGAGCGGCTGAATTTTCCAACCACCATAATTGTCGTAGAGTGCAAAAGCCAGCAGGTAGTCGGCTACTTTTTGGGGCGCTTCGTGTTGCTTGCGTGGCGCATTTTGGGTAAACAGCAAATGGTTTTCCCACGATTTTTGGATTTCGGCGCTCAAAATTTTTTGAACCGTAATGGCGGCAGCGACAACGTGCTTGCAAATGCGGAGTTGTTGACCGTTTGAGCAGGTGCATTTGGTGAGCAGCTGGTTGTTTTCCATCTTCAGCGTGACATTGTACTTTTCAGGTGTTTTGTCGCTTACCAGACATTCCAGGCTTGTATCGGTGTAAGCAACCACCTCTACCTTGTCTTGTGCAAACAACATTTTTCCGGCATCGGCAATTTGCCAACCAGCATACTGATAAAAGCGGTTATATTGCAATAACTCGGCAAAAATTTTCTTTTCGGCAAATGACATGGCACACATCCTGATAAATTTTTTTTGGCATCTGATTATAACCGTAATTTAATCTGGTTATTTTTTAGCCAAAAATTTTTAACTGCTCACTTATTTGTTCTTTCGTCTTTTTCGGCGGGGGGATCGGAAACCTTATTACATCGGCGCATGAAATTGCCTACTTTCGAAAGGGAACGTGGGTTGGCATCAGGCAAGCAAAAAGCATCGAAGGCTTTCACCTCCGATGCTTTCTGCTTACTGACAACTGATTACTGCCTACTGTTCTTCTGGCAGCCAGCAGCACAAGACCAATTCCTTGGCGGCTTTGACCTCGTCCATGCGCCCAAAGGGCGTGCTGTGCGGGGCGGTTTTGATGATTTCGGGGTTGGTTTTGGCTTCTTCGGCAATCGCAATCAGCGTGTCGGCAAACCGGTCGAGGGTGTCTTTGTTTTCGGTCTCGGTCGGCTCAATCATCAGCGCCTCATGCACAATCAGCGGGAAGTAGTTTGTCGGCGGGTGGAAGTCGTAATCCATCAGGCGTTTGGCAATATCCAGGGCGCGGATGTCGGTGCCTTCGAAGCGGCCTTCCATGACGAATTCGTGCATGCAGGTGCGGTCAAACGGCACGCGGTAGGTTTTTTCCAGCCGCGCCTTGAGGTAATTGGCGTTCAGCACCGCGTACTGTGAGATGTCTTTCAACCCTTCGCCGCCGTGCATGGCGATGTAGGTATAGGCGCGTACCACACCGCCGCCAAAGTGGCCGTGAAAGGCTTTCATGCGTCCGATGGTGTGTTTGGGCGTGACAAAGCCGTAGAGCGGCGGATTTTCGTCGTCGGCTTCTTCGATGATGCCAACTAGCGGGGTAGGCAGAAAATCGGCCAGTTTTTCGGCCACGCCGACCGGGCCGGAGCCGGGGCCGCCGCCGCCATGCGGCACGGCGAAGGTTTTGTGCAGGTTGAAGTGCATCACGTCGAAGCCCAAATCGCCGGGGCGGACGATGCCGAGCAGGGCGTTCAGGTTCGCGCCGTCGGCGTACATCAGGCCGCCGCAGCCGTGAACGAGACCAATCACTTTTTCGATGTGTTCGTCGAACAGGCCGAGCGTGTTCGGGTTGGTCAGCATCATCCCGGCGACGGTGTCGTCACACTGCGCTTTGAGCGCGTCCAAATCCACGTTGCCGCGCGCGTCGGAGGGGATGGTGACAACGCTGAAGCCGACCAGGCCAGAGGAAGCCGGGTTGGTGCCATGCGCCGCATCGGGGATGAGCATTTTCACCCGTTTGGCGTCACCGCGCGACTGGTGGTAGGCGCGCATCATCAGCACGCCGGTAAATTCACCGTGCGCGCCAGCCGCAGGTTGGAGCGTGACCGCCGCGAATCCGCTGATTTCCTTCAGCCATTCCTGCATTTCGAACATCAGCGCCAGGTTGCCCTGCACGGTTTCGATGGGCTGCAGCGGATGGGTGTGCAAAAAGCCAGGCAGGCGGCAGGTGTCTTCGTTGATTTTTGGGTTGTATTTCATGGTGCAGGAGCCGAGCGGGTAGAAACCGCCATCCACGCTGTAGTTATATTTCGAGAGCGCCATGTAGTGACGGACAACATCCACCTCAGCCAGTTCGGGCAGGGGCAGGTCGCCGCGCAGCAGGTCAGCCTCCGGCAGGTCGAAGGCGGGCACATCCGCCTGGGGGAAGGTCACGCCGGTGCGGCCCGGGGAAGACAATTCAAAAATGGTTGGCTCAATCATTGAGGGCCTCCTTCAAAACTTCCACCAGGCTGTCAATTTCGTCTTTGGTGTTCATTTCGGTCACGGCCACCAGTAGGTGATTTTTGAGAGACGGGTAATCCTGGCCCAGGTCGTAGCCGCCCAAAATGCCATGTTCGAGCAGGTGCGCGTTGATTTCGGCCACCGGCTTGGGCAGGCAAAGCGCAAATTCGTGGAAGAACGGCTGGCTGAAGCATAATCCCACGCCGGGCAGTTTGCTCAGCTCGCTGGCGGCGTAGTGCGCCTTCTGATAGCAGAGATTCGCCACCTGCTTCAGGCCGCTCTTGCCGATGACGGAAAGGTAAACCGCCGAAGCCAGCGCCAGCAAGCTCTGATTGGAGCAAATGTTGGAGGTGGCTTTTTCGCGTTTGATGTGTTGCTCGCGGGCGGTCAGAGTGAGAACATAGCCTTTTTGGCCGCGCGTGTCAACGGTTTCGCCGACCAGACGTCCGGCCATTTTGTGGACGTATTGTTTTTTGGTGGTGAAGAAGCCCAGCGAGGGGCCGCCGTACCACATCGGAATGCCGAGCGGCTGGCCTTCGCCGACGACGATATCCGCACCCATGGCGCCGGGCGTCTTGAAGAGCGCCAGCGCCGTCGGGTTGGCGATGACGCAGACGAAAGCGCCCTGGGCGTGCGCGGCCTCAATCAGCCGGGTGTAGTCGAAGACGCGGCCAAAGAAATCGGGGTATTGCACCATCACCAGGGCGGTGTTCGCGTCAATCAGCGGAATCAGCGCTGCTGGGCTGGCCTGCAAATCGGCGGCAGAGTCGTCGCCCACCAGCGTCAGGTCAATTCCCTGGGTGTAAGTGCGAATCACCTCGCGGTACTGCGGGTGAATACTGGTCGAAAGCACCACCTTGCGGCGTTTGCCGGGGAAGTTGGCGAAGGCCATGTTGACGGCCTCGGCGGCAGCGGTTGCGCCATCGTAGTGGCTGGCGTTGGAAAGGTCCATGCCAGTCAGGGCGGCCATCAGGCTTTGGTATTCAAAAATGGCCTGCAGCGTGCCCTGCGAAATTTCCGGCTGGTAGGGAGTGTAGGCGGTGTAAAACTCGCCGCGCCGCAGAATGTGGTCAACAACGGCGGGGATGTAGTGGTTGTACATGCCCGCGCCGAGGAAGGAAACCAGGTCGCCGCGCACGCTTTCATTGGCGCTGGCGAGTTCATCCAGCAGGCTGGCGGCTTCCATTTCGGTCAGCGCCGGGGGCAGGTCTAGTTTGGGGAAGCGCACACTGGCGGGAATAGCGTCAAAAAGCGCGTCCAGGCTTTTTGCGCCGACCGTTGCCAGCATCGCGTCCCGTTCAGCGGGAGAAATCGGGATATAGGTCATGAGTTTACGTTTTCGGTTGTCCGATTGTTCGGTTGTTCGGTTGTTCGGTTGTCCGATTGTTCGGTTGTTCAGTTGTTCGGTTAAACTGATTAACTGGATAACTGGATAACCGATTAACTGGATAACTGGATAACGAATTAATGCGCCCGGGCCGCGCAATCGGCGTCATAGGCTGCCGCATCCAGCAGGGCAGCGCCATTGCCGCCTTCGATTTGGATGAACCAGGCCGCGCCGTACGGCTCGCTGTTGATGGATTCGGGCGCTTCGGCCAGGGCTTCATTGACGGCGACGACTTTGCCGGAAACGGGGGCGTACACATCCGAGGCGGCCTTGACCGATTCGACCGAGGCGATGGCCTGCCCGGCGCTGACGGTGTCGCCCGCGCTGACCAGGATTTCGACAAAAACAATGTCGGACAGTTGCCCCTGGGCGTAGTCGCTCAGGCCAACTTTGCCGCTGGCGGCATCGAACCACTCATCAGACTTGGCATATTTAAGGGTGGACGGGGTAGTAGACATAAAATTTTCTCCTTCTTTAGGATAACGTGGAAACGAAAAGGGCGCACAAATTCAATTGTGCGCCTCTGTAATTTGGCCTGAGAGATTATCCCGCGTTGGCGGGATTTGCCCCATCGGCAGCCGCACGCGCGGCATTTTCCAGAAGTGAATCAGCGCAGAGTCCTTTTGCCTGAGAGTTTCGCCCGTCCCGGCTGGGAGCGGGTTTGCACCTTCGGCGCTCACGCATAACAGTTCTAACTGTTGCACGTTCATCTCTTCTCTGCGGCTGTGCAATTGTACTGCAATTATATGAATGACTCCACTACCGAATCAGGGCAATCGCATCTAAATTGCCATTACTTCGGGCTTTTTGAATTTTTGGAGCACTTGGTTATAAATCGCCAGCCTATTGTCTGATATTCATTGAGTTTAGGGAACTTTTTGTGGAGTACCATCGGTCTTTAACACCGCTATTTTGACTCTCTTCTCTCCATGTAGACGTAATTTCCAGCTTTTGCAGCAGGAAGGCAACCTCGCAAGTTGTAGCTGCTCAATTTAGCACCTGACAATGACGCTTCAAACGCTTTTCGACTCATCTTTCGATTATTTTTTTCACCCGGTATCAATTATTGGTGCAACGGGTGGGGCATAGACCGATGTTGGGATACCCAGCGCCTTTAGGATGCGGCGTTGCAGGGGCGAGAGCGGTGCGACTTCGTACTGCGTCTGGTTTTCTGTTTCAAACCGATAAAGGGTGATGTTGTCAAAGGCTTGCAACAATCGTTCGGCAGTCGGTTGGTCGGTAGCGCGGTTTGGGTTCCCAGCGTACAGTCCTTTGAGCTTTTCGCCTGTAGCGGCCAAGTCGCGCCGGGCGACGAATTCGGTTAGGGTCAACACTCGCAGCGCAATGCCTAACAACAGTAGCAATCCACGGATACGCTCATCATCACGCAAGTATAGCGGCATAATCGCCAGCAAGCCTCCTTTCAGCCGATGAAAGCCATGCTCTGGTTGCCACTCTTGCCGATAACAGCTCACTGCGTCAGTCAAACTGAGCCGACGGAGCATGGCGTTGGTAACGTAGATGCGCCAGCCCGCCAAACGGTTGAATTGATCAATCGCCGCTGTCTGGCGGAGGACCTCGACTGCCCAAGTATGGGTCTCATTCGTTTGTGTGGGGCGATCCGGTCATGGACGCCCACGCCCTACATAATGGGCTTGGCGCGTCACCAGCTCATGGAAGGTTAGGATCAGGTAATCTGCCAGATCATAACGCTTCAGCAGGGCATGCGCCCGGCTTTCCAGTTCCGTTCGGTCAGTAGCAGGCCGAAGGTTGAGAACTGCCAAAGACGCTTCGGCTTTCGCCAGCCGCTCCTGCAAGCCGAGCCTTTGCCGACGAGCATGCGCTTCGCTTTGCACCACCAGTCGTCGCTCATTCCAGGCGATGTTTTCTTCTTTATCGTCTGGCGACTGCCAGATACAAGCTGCGGTTACTTCAAAACCCTGCCCAACAGGCGATTCGTGCACATTTTGGCCGCGTAACCGAATTTCCTGCGGAGAATTGGGTGGATTGAGAACCAAAGCGCATAATTCGGACGGTAGGTTGCCAGTCAGGGGCAGAGGTGTGAGATAGAAACCATTCCGCTGGTGAATGTGGGCGCGATTTTCAAGACTAGCCAATTTGCAGTCACCCACAGCCAAAAAATCGGAACGACCAATGGTTGCCGCCAACCGATCCCAGGCAGGTGTATAGTGCGGGTCATCTGCCTGTTCGCCCGACAGCACAGCAGTAGCCAGCGGCAAGCCTACCGAGTCAAGTGTTCCCAGGACTGTTTTGAATTGGCGTAAATCAGGCCGATGATCCTTGCTGTGCCCAAATCGCATCGACCCTTGAGTATCTTGAGGCTGGTGATACACTGAGACGCTGGTCATATCAATGCGGGCGGTCTCGGTGGGCAGTTTATACCAGCGTTAGAATAATTCGTAAACCTGTCTAAAAATGGTCGAAAGATGAGTTTTGAAGCCAATCAGCCTTAATTTAGATGCAATTGCCCTGAGCAAGACGCCCGATCAACGTGTTAGCGAACGCAAAGACATTTTTTAGAAGCCATACCTATCCTGCGGGTGGTGCAGCAAAGAACCAAGCCATCAAAGTAACATTTTGTCGTGATGCAATACGCAGCGGCAAGCCAATACGATATAATAGAAATATCTCAAGACTTTTTCTCCCCGCAGGAGGCTATTATGATTAAAGATTTGCTCAAAGATGCCGAAACTCGTATGCATAGCGCCATTCACTCACTGGAAAGTGACTTATCCAGCATTCGCACCGGACGTGCCCACCCGGCCTTGGTGGAAAAACTGCGCGTAGAATACTACGGGGCAGAAACGCCCCTGTTGCAGCTGGCCTCCATCAGCGTGCCAGAACCGCGTTCGTTGATGATTAAACCTTTTGATAAAAGCACGCTTAAGGCCATCGAAAAAGCTATCATGGCCTCCGACCTAGGGCTGATGCCCAATAACGATGGGCAAGCCATCCGGCTAAATTTACCGCCGCTGACCGAGGACCGTCGCCGCGACTTGGTAAAACAGGTGCATCACCGCATGGAAGAGGCCCGCGTTGCCCTGCGCAACATTCGCCGCGACGTGCTTAAGGATATGAAGGACTTTGAAAACGAGAAGATGATTTCGGAAGATAACCTGAAGCACGGTGAGGAAGAAGTGCAAAAACTAATGGAAAAAGTGACCGTGGAAGTGGATAAAATCGGCCAGCACAAAGAGCACGAAATTATGGAAGTGTAAGCAGCCATTCAAGACTTGCCATTATGAGCCTCCCTTCCTCTGAAAAACTTCCCCAACACGTCGCTATCATCATGGACGGCAATGGCCGCTGGGCGGTCAAGCGCGGTTTGCCGCGCTTGGCGGGGCATCGCGCCGGGACAGAAAACCTGCGCCGCATCATTCGCGCCTGCGTTGAATTTGGCGTCAAATATCTGACCATTTATGCTTTCTCCACCGAAAACTGGGGGCGTCCGCGCGAAGAAGTGGATGGCCTGATGCACATTTTGGAAGATGTGATTGACCACGAGCTCAAAGAACTTAATCAGCAAGGTGTACAAATTCGACACATTGGACGGCTCGATCAGCTGGCGGCCTCAATTCAGAAAAAGGTTTTAGACGCCGTAAAAACAACGCAACACAACGACCGGCTAGTGCTGAACGTAGCCTTCAATTATGGCGGACGAGATGAAATCGTCCAGGCCATCCAGCAAATCATCCGCGATGGCGTATCCGCCGAAAAAATTACCCCCGACCTGGTTTCCAGTTACCTTTACACTGCTGGAGTGCCAGATCCAGACTTAATTATTCGCACCTCCGGCGAATTACGCATCAGTAATTTTCTCATCTGGCAGGCAGCTTACGCCGAATGGTTCGTAACGCCCATCTACTGGCCCGATTTTGGCAAAGAAGAATTTCTCAAAGCACTGGAGACTTTTTCCAACCGTGACCGGCGTTATGGCAAGGTAGATTCCAAAGAATATGAGGACAACCATGCTTAAGCGTCTGATCACAACATTGGGCATTTTGGTTATTGGTTTACCCGCATTGATTGTTGGAGGAATTCCTTATTTTCTTGTTATCGCCTTTTTTGTAGTGACCGCCGCGCATGAATACAACCAAATGCTTGAATCCATTGCCACACGGCCAGCACGCTGGCTGGTGATTGTGGGAATTGTGGCGCTGTTGGTAACCCGCAACTGGTTGCCCGACTATGCGGCGATCACCTATGCTGTGTTAATTTTTACCAGCATGGCCTGGCATGTCTGGCAATACGAGCGCGGACGCGACCAGGCCGCGCAGGATTTTTCAATCACTCTGACCGGATTGACCTACCTCGGCTGGCTGGGCGCTTACCTGCTTGACCTGCGTAACCTACCCAATGGCGCCTGGTGGGTTTTTCTGGCAATGCCCGCCGTCTGGCTGGGTGACGCCGGCGCGTACGCCATTGGCGCGGCTTATGGCAAACATAAAATGTCGCCGCGGCTCAGCCCCAAAAAATCCTGGGAAGGATTTTCGGCGGGCGTTTTTACTGCCATGATCAGCGGGGCATTTTTGGCGTATTGCTATTCCACTTGGGGCCCGTTGCAGGTTTCGGTTGGGCAGGGCGCGTTGCTGGGATTGGTGCTTGGCCTGCTGACCCCGTTAGGCGACTTTGGCGAAAGCATGTTCAAACGTCAGGCGCATATGAAAGATTCCGGCAACGCCATTCCCGGTCACGGCGGCGCGTTCGACCGCATCGACTCATGGCTGTGGGGTGCGCCAATTGGCTACTTTTTTATTCTCTGGTTTATTCTATAAGTCAGGAGACAATCATGGATCACGAACCTACCCGTAATCTGGCGCTGGATTTGGCGCGTGTTACTGAGGCCGCAGCGCTGGCCGCTGGCCGCTTCATGGGCCGCGGCGACAAAGAAGCCGCCGACAAAGCTGCCGTTGACGCCATGCGTCTGGTGCTGAACAGCATGGAAATCCGCGGCGTGGTGGTGATTGGCGAAGGCGAGAAAGACGAAGCGCCGATGCTCTACAACGGCGAACACGTTGGCAGCGAACATGCCGGCCCAGAAATGGATATTGCCGTGGACCCGATTGACGGAACCCGCCCGCTGGCCTTTGGCCGCACCAACTCCATCGCCACCGTGGCAATTGCCCCGCGCGGCACAATGTTCGACCCCGGGCCATTCGTCTACATGAACAAAATCGCCGTTGGGCCAGAAGCCAAAGGAAAAATCGACATTGAACTGCCGGTTTTGGACAACCTGAAAGCGATTGCCAAAGCCAAAGGCAAACTGCTGGAAGATTTAACCTGCATCATCCTCGACCGCCCACGCCACGACCAACTGGTGGCCGAAATGCGCCACGCGGGTGTGCGCATTCGCCTGATTCCCGATGGCGACGTCGCCGCCGCGCTGATGACGGCAGACCCCGATTCGGGCGTGGACGCGCTCTTTGGCATTGGCGGCACGCCGGAAGGCGTTCTCTCCGCCTGCGCCCTGCGCGCCATGGGCGGCGAAATTCAGGGCAAACTCTACGCGCGCAACGACGACGAACTACGCCGCGGCCACGAAGCGGGCTACAACTTCGATAAAATCCTGACAATGAGCGACCTCGTCTCCAGCGAAGATGTCTTTTTCGCCGCCACCGGCATCACCGATGGTGAGCTGTTGCACGGCGTACGCTACCTGAGCGATGGCGCCAAAACGCAAACGCTGGTCGTGCGCGGACTGACGGGCACCGTGCGCCAAATCACCGCCACGCACCGCTGGGACAAACTCAAACGGCTAAGCGCAATTGATTATTAGCGCTTGACAGGAACCCTCCTCCTGCATATAATCCCGACTCGCTTTCCTCGTTAGCTCAATTGGCAGAGCGAGCGGCTGTTAACCGCTAGGTTCGAGGTTCGAGTCCTCGACGAGGAGCCAAAGTTCAGCAGGGATTTCCCTGATAACACAGTGCCTCAGGGAAATCCCCTGATGCGCTGTGTTTATTTTTCCAACGTTTTACTTGGATATGATTATGGCTCTTGTTGCTCTCCCTATCTTACTTCCCATTCCCTAAGCCGCCCGCAAGTATGGGCTGGCTGTTGAGCGGATTCAAAGCCTCGTTGATAATGGTAGAATCAAAGCCGCTATGGTAAACAAAAATCTGGTTGTCAGCGAAGATGATGTCCGCGATGAAGCCGCCCCCCTCTGCAAGGAAGATTTGCCGGAGTATAAGCTGCACGCTCATTTGAAGGGCGTCGAAATCGGGTTGGCCGAAGCGGCTGAAAAATATAAAATGAACACATCTACCATTTTCGGATGGTTTCAAAAAGGTATTATTTCCGAGATTAGACGTATAACCGCGTTAGGCGGCAAGAAGATACTCCTAGTACACCTGGGCATAAATAGCAAATAACTTAGGCATTGAGAGCCTTACCTTGATAGGTCCATTTGAACGGTTTCGCCATCGTGAGATTGTAATATTCGGTAGTGGTCAAGTAGCAAGTGATGCTTTGGCAAGATTGTAGCGGACGACATACAGTCGAGTAACCAATTCATGGTAGATATCGGATTTTGAAAACGATAAAGTCTTGCGTACATAGCG